>Ga0209602_1000595_pt1 | contig 34510 bp, 17 predicted proteins | sample COGITO_mtgs_1205_3_FD_184810 | JGI IMG/M metagenome (GOLD analysis project Ga0209602, IMG submission 184810) | Pelagic marine microbial communities from North Sea - COGITO_mtgs_120524 (SPAdes) (version 2) | ecosystem: Environmental > Aquatic > Marine > Epipelagic ...
GCGGTGACCATCTTTGGTGAAGCCTCCGAGGGCTGTGGCGATTTGGAAGATATTCATCCCAAGGTTAAGAAGCCCATCGGCGACCGGTTGGCGATAGCCGTGTCCGCTGAGGTTTATGGGCACAATCACCAGCCGTATGGCCCGGTATTTGAATCGGTGGAATTTCGTGACGCTCAGGCGGAACTGCGCTTCCGTTATGCGGAGGGCGGCTTGAAATTGAGTGCCGATCCAGATGGATCCTTCGAGATCGCGGGGGCAGACCAGGCGTTTGTTCGCGCGGATGTCGAACTGAAGGGGGCAGCGCTGCTGCTCTGCAACGTCAGCGTCAAGCATCCGGCATACGTTCGTTACGCCTACAGCCCGTATCCGAATATGGTGCTGTTCAACCAGGCAGGCCTCCCGGCCTCGCCATTCACCACAGAGAAGAGCGACTGAGTGGCTTGTCAAAGTAGCGCGGTGCTTCTCGGGTCTTATTTACCGGGTACTAGTGCGGCGATCGCAGTTGAGGCTGAGCGCGGATTCCCCAGTGTGTTTTATCACCTGGATGTCACGCATCCTTAGTCTTTTGAGCGATGGTTTACGCGATAGCAGATCTGCGACGATCATTCGATTTGGCTAGCTGCGCCGCCCTTTGTGATCTCTTCATGCAGATTTTTAGCTAGTCAAATAAGCGTCATTATTGCGCTGCGTAAAGCTCCTCCCCTGTGAAGCATATCCTTCTACATATTTTTGTCTCTTTTGATTCACGTCATTAATGCACTGTTTAAAGCTCCTCCCCTGCGAAGGGGAGGTGGCTCGGTCTGCCGAGACGGAGGGGTTTTCGCTGTCATTTCAGTCAAGCTGCCAAATCGCACTTAGGCGCGGGTGGTTAAAGATCCCTTCGACCCTTCGGGAGGCTCAGGCTTTGAGAACCAGCTCGGACGCTATCTTCCCGCGCCGACCATGCCCCTCTTATTTGCTCCGTGGTGGGGCGGTGGATTCGCGGAGGATGAGGTTGGCTTTCATCCAGGGCTCTGAGGGGACGTGTGTCTGTTGACCTTGCAGCTGTTGATGCACCCATGCGGCTGCGGCTGCGCCGAAGCGGTCATTGGCGATGTCGACTACGCTCAGCGGCGGGCAACTATACTCCGAGCGTGGCGGGTTGTCGCACACCAAGAGTGAGATGTCCTCGGGGATGCGCAGGCCCTTGCGGTTGCATGCCAGAAGCACACCATCCGCCAATTCACTGCTGGCGGTGAAGATCGCGGTGACTTCGGGGTTTGTCTGCAGTAGTTTGGTGGTGGTTTGGTAGCCCATCTCCAAGCCAGAGCTCGATTGATAGGGCTTCGGGGAGGGGATGAGCGCCTCGTTGATGGGGTGGCCGCTGCGGGTGTGTGCGTTGCGGTAGCCTTGCAGTCGATCCAGCTGCCCCGGGTTACTCGGCGCGCTGTAAATGTAGGCAATATTGCGGTGGCCGAGCTGGAGTAGGTAGTCCACCGCGCGTTGGGCGAGGTTCTTATTGTCGACGGTCAGTGTGTGGTCGGGGAACGCGGGATTGTCGCTGAGTAGGCAGCAGTAGGGCACCTTTTCTTTCTCAAATTGCTCGATGAAGGTGCATTTTTTGTTGCTGTTCAATAGGATCACGCCGTCGGCACTGCGCCGGAACAGTTCTTTGACCACATTCATATTGTTGAGCTTGTCGCGGGTGGCGCTGAACAGTGACAGTTCGACTTCGTTTTCCTGGCAGTAGCGGCTCGCGCCGTTCAGCACTTCGGCGGTGTAGTCCGATATCATTTTGGTCGCATCATTGGATCTGACCACTAGCAGGCAAATGTTTGTCATGCGCGGCGCGAAGGCGCGCAGCTGAAAGCCTCTTTTTTCAGCCAGATCCTTGACCTGCAGCCGCCGCTTCTCGCTGATCCGCGGTGAGTTGTTGAGTGCCCGACTGACGGTCGCGGCGCTCACGCCCAGCTCATCGGCCAGTGAATAAATGGTAACGTTATCAGTGCTCATATTCAGTGAGGTTGTCTAAGTGCAACTAGTTGCGCAAGTAGGAAATGTGCCTTGCGATGAATTGGAGTGGGGGAGCCGCGTAAAGAGCGGAGCTCCACCGTGGCAGGCACAGACGCAGACCCAGCAAATCTGGGAACCGCTTATTTACGCTTATTGAACGCTTATGTTCGTCAGCTGCCCGATGGGCACCCGCTAGTTTGTTCCTTCAGTTGCCCACGGGGCACCCGGTTCATCACCCCTTTGGGGCGGTTCGCCATCTACGCGCTTTCGCGCTCCGTCCAGCTATGCTGGAAATGCAGGGCATGAGCACTTGGACATGTCATTGCGATGCGCTCGAAATCGATTAAGAACCAATAGGTGACGCTTTCCGGCTTGTGTATGAGGATGCTTGGTAAGGGCAGCCCATTTACCCCTAGCTGAACGGCTTGAGGTAAGAGTGACGGCTTCAGCCGTTTTTTTATTTACCTGAGGGAAGAGGGAAAAGCGCTGAAGCGCTCACTCTTACCTTTAAACGACGTGCTTATGTAAAAACTCAGAGCACTACAACCGCGTCCGTCTTCATTGCATTACGCCGTGACGCGTCGCTTTTTAAGCGATGCAGGGCGTAGGCGCAGGGGGATGTGTTCTATATGGTCTGCGGAAGGTGCAGGTTTGATGTGAGTGTCTGGCGTGCAGTTGCATTGAGTTGCTTCGTGGTGTTTTAGTCTACCCGATTGGTTTAACCTAAGGGCGGCGGTTTGTATAGTCTGGATTATATAAACCATTAACTGGCATCGGTTAATGTGAATGCAGAGCTGGCGTGCATTCACGTTTATTAATGGCTCAACTCATCTTTTTAGGTTGAATCGAAGCTGCGGTTTTTTTTCTTTTTTTTTTTATTAGGGTTGACTTTGCGTAATATTGTTCAATACATTGCATCTTCAACTCGGAAAGGCTGCAGCTGACTGCACAGCTCGCGGTTTCCTGAAGATACTCACCCTAAAGAATCGATAGATATGAAAACATTAATTAATATAACACTAGCCGCCTCTCTGTCGGCTCTGACTGCGCAAGGCGCGACTCTGGTCCAGGAACTCAATGCGGACGATATTACAGCCGTTACCAACGACTCGACATGGACAGCAAGGACCGGTGCGAATGCCACTTTGTACGACAACTCTGCTGTTGGTGGTTCTGCTGACCTCTCGAAGGATCCGGCCACGGTGAACGGTGGTGCGACCAGTTCGGTGTTTGCCAACACATTAAGCACAGGTGCTTATGGGAATGCCGCTCAAATGGGCGCATATTTAGACCCTCTTTCGGGCACCACAGTGTCCATCGAGCTATGGATCAGCCCGCTCTTTTCCGGCGCCCCAGCGAATAGCCAGACAATTTTTGAAACCGGCGGGGAAGGCCGGGGCATGTCGATTACGCTGGGTGATAATGGTGATGGTGATTTTCTGAATAATAATCTGCGGTTTGCCTTGAAGGACGGCGGCGGTACAACTTTTGTCGATTATGATTTTGACGCCGCGGCTATGACTGCTTTTACGGACGGGCATCATCACCAGCTGGCGGTCACCTATGACAATGTTAACAACATGTTGATTTATATCGACGGTGCGCAAGTAGCAAGCAACATCGCTGCCGGGGTGAAGGACTGGGATGGAACGTCCCCAGCCGGCATCTGGGGGACGGACGGATCGGGCGTGGTGTTGACTGATACGTTGGACGCCGACGGCGAAGGCCATGGATCCGTTGCGGTTTTCCGCCATTATTCCGATGTGTTGACGGGTGCGGAGGTGCTGCAAAATTATACGTCGACCATTTCCATTCCGGAACCGGGCACAGCCGCGCTCTTCGCTGGTTGCTTCGCACTGACTAGCATCATGGTTCGCCGCCGCCGATAGTTATTTTAATTAGGGTTATATAGGGTAAGCGCCTTGTCCGGTTTCGGGCAGGGCGCTTTTTTTTTGTTTGTGGCGGGGAGTGGGTTGGCGCTGGGCAGTCCTGTCTGCGCTTATTCTTCTGCGCTTGGGGGCTGCTGGTCCGCGTTGCGACCGAGGCTTAGATGATGTGTTTTGGACCACGAAAAGCACGAAAAGCACGACGTCGGCCTGTGGTTCGACTCCGCTCGCGAGAGCCAGTGGGGGACGTAGCATTCCCGGGGGCAGGCATGTTTGATCCTTAAACCTGGAAAGATGGGTTGAATCGTGAATGGAAGGGGATTTTCAGTACCCTGCCTCGGGCTTGTCGAGGTGGTTGCAATGGCTCTGGCGTGGAATTCGGGCGGTAGCTGCGTGTGTATGCCCTTTATGGGTACTTCAGCCGCAGTTTTTCATTGCCAGTGTGCGTGTTGGGCGGACGCGGGCTGAAGCAACGCACTACCGTTTTGGATGCGGGCTTGTGTTTTACATGTCGCTTTCTGTCGTTTGCTTTGACTGCCATTTTTTATTTAAAATGTATTTAATTACATTTAGTTGCATTATATTTCGTTTATGTTCTTGCGTCCCCCTTTATTATGAAATTTCTAGTGGGTAGCGTAGTGCAGGTAAGCGCCGATGTCACCTTTGATAACTCGCGTGCAATACTATAACCCGAGCTAGCCATCTCAAGATAGGAAATCAGCATGAATGAATCCAACAATTCTAGAAGAAGCGTCATTAGGACGTTCGGAAAGCTCGGCGCCTTTTTTGCGGGGCAGGAAGCCGTATTACTGGATCCTGACCAAGTCATCCAGGGGATAACGCATTATGGTGCGCCGAAGAGGATGCATTTCCAAACGAGATAAGGCATATGAATTTATATAGTTATAAAATAGCGGCTCTGGTTACCTGTCTTTGTGGTTTCAATCTGTTTGCCGCGCGCCCCAATATTATTGTCATCATGACCGATGATTCGGGGTATACGGATCTGGGTTGTTATGGCGGGGAAATTGATACCCCCCACCTCGATTCGCTTGCCCAACAGGGAATGCGCTTCAAAAACTTCTATAATGAAGGGCGTTGCAGCCCGACGCGTGCGACCTTGATGACGGGGCACGATGCCGCCGATGTAGGCTTTGGTGCCGGAACGCTCGGCGGACACCCCACGATTAATAATCCGGGTTATTTCGGGATTTTGCCCTATACCGTTCCCACCGTCGCGGAGCTGATGCGCGATGCCGGATATGAAACCTTGATGGTCGGCAAGTGGCACCTCGGTGGCACCTATGATATTAAAACCAATAATCAGGCGCAACAGCACTGGAAAAACCATCGGCATCCGGATCGCGAGCTGACCGAAGAGGCGATGGACGATGAATATAATGCCTTGCCGTCCGAGCGCGGGTTTAATCAGTATTTCGGCCTGGTGAGTGGCGAGTCGCACCTCTTTGATACGGAAGATGATGGTTGGCAACACCGTATCATGGATGGGAATCAACCCGCAGGAGAGCTTCCTATTACGGGCACCTACACGATGAATTGTTTCTGGGAAGAGGGCAAAGAGGAGAGCAAAGCATACCCGTATACATCCAATCACGGCAAAACAGCTCCGGCTTATTATGCAACCGACGGCATCACTGACCGCGCCATTCGCATGATCCAGGAGACGAATGACGCGGGCGATCAGCCCTACTTCCTGTATGTGGCGCACCGTGCACCGCACCTCCCCTTGCAGGCACCTCAGGACTTGGTTGATAAATATATGAGTCGCTACGATGACTTTAGTAAAGTTGAAGCCGACCGGGCGGCGGGAGTCGTCCGCGAACAGCTGTTCCCCGAAGATGCCGCCTTCCGATTCGAGTTTGGACCGGGGCGGACAATTCCTGCTGAAAGAAAACAGGAGCTTCAGCTTAAATATGCACTGCATGCGGCGATGATGGAGAAGATCGACGAAAATGTCGGCAAACTCGTCGCAGCCCTCAAAGAGACGGGCGAGTTTGAAAATACACTGATCTTTTATTTCTCGGATAACGGTGCCGCCTCGCATGTCGGCGACATGATGAACTCCCCTTATTACGGTTCCAAGGCGCGGCTGTGGGAGGGCGGCACGAAAACGCACTGTATCGCCTCTTGGCCAAATGAGATTGCCCCCGGCACGATCACTGACAGCGTCGGCTGGGTGGGTGATATTCTGCCCACCTGTCTGGAGTTGGCCGAGACCACCTACCCGGTAACTTTTCGCGGCGTAGAAACCTCTCCTCCGGAAGGCCGCAGCATTGTTCCGGTTTTGAAGGGGCAAGAGATTGCTCCCCCCGAATACCTCTTCACCAACGACAAGGGGCAGCAGGGCGTGATCTTCGAAGGACGCTGGAAACTGCTGATCGAACCGGGTTGGTACTTTCAGACCACCGAAGTTTCGGGCACTGAGTATGAATTATACAATTTAGAAAATGACCCGGCCGAAAAAACAAATCTTGTTGAGGAAAACCCGGATTTGGTTGAGCAACTTAAAACGGCATGCGAAAATTGGCAGAGCAAATGCAATATCATCGATTACGGTGAATACCTTGAGATCTTAGATAATGCTAAAAAAGGTGAAAGGAAGTTGCTGACGCCGACGACGACCTATGACGGCAGTGGCGTACTGACCTCTGTGGCTAACTGGGATAACGGTGTGCCGACCGATCTCGCTCCAGGCTTGGTTAACGCGACGGACGCCTCATCAACCTTGGCTACCTGGCGTGGTGTTGCGGTACGTCAGACAGGCGGGACTCTTGCTGCCCTTCAACACCGGCTGGAAGCTGGAAACGACCTCATTTCTGAAAGCACCCAAAGTATCTTAGAGCTTGATGATTCCTTGAATTGGAATGGTACGGGCTATGACTATAAAAACCTAGATTTTGCCAAACTTGTGATGTGGGACAGAAATGTAGCAGGCAATAAGAATACATTCAGTGTGCTAAACGGTTATGCGTATGTCGGTGAATTGGGTGTTACTTCTACTGCGGCCAACACTATTAATATCGGCGATGGCCGATTGGACGTAAACAAATTTTTAAACGCAAGAGTGACTGTGAACATGCTGGATGGCGGAACAGGGGAATTCAACCTCACCGATATGTATGGGACAGCGGAAGCGAAGTCGAAACTGGATCAGATGATCCTGAACTTTGAACCCGGTTCTTTGGCCAGCTTTACTATTGCTTCAAATAATGGCGTAAGTGCGGGCGATGCCTGGGAGACTAAAATCGCAGATGGCCAAGTTAAGATTGATGGAACCACTGTATCGGATACGGATCAGTTTGTTATCGCAAACGTGGGCGCCACTGGTACTAAGATCTCGCTGGTGCAGCTGGATCGTGATCCGCCCACTCCGAATCCGGCAACATTTTCGTCTGCTCCAAGTGCCGCCGGCATAGCGATCAGCATGACGGCGACAACGGGAACAGATGCTAGCGGTCCTGTTGAGTACTACTTCGCCGAGACCAGCGGAAATCCGGGCGGTGATGACAGTGGCTGGCAGACGTCGCCTAGTTACACCGATGAGGGTTTGGATGAGCATACGCAGTATAGCTATACGGTTCAGATGCGTGACAGTGCAACAACGCCGAACGTCGGTGCCGCCTCGTCTTCATTCAGTGTAACAACCGGTGTATATACGCCGGTGTATTACTTTATCGCACCGGACGGATCCGATGCTACCGGGGACGGTTCGATCGCCAATCCGTATGAAACGATCACGAAAGCGCAATCGGTGGCGTCTTACGGTGACACCGTCTACCTGCGCGGCGGCACCTATACGCTCGACAATTCGGATATCACCTACAGCCACTCTGCATGGGATAGTGTGAACCACATTACGAAAGACGGCATCCGATACATCGCCTATGCGGATGAGGTTCCAATCTTCGATTTTTCAGACGTGAAACCTGTGGGACGACGCGTGACGGCCTTCCTCGTTCAGGCGGATAACTGTGTCTTCGAAGGTTTCGAGGTGGTGGGGGTGCAGGTGACTATCGCCGCAGGCGAGGCGAACAATACCCAATCCGAATGTTTTCGTGTTGACGGCGGTAACAACAACCGCTTCGAGCGGTTGTCGATGCACGATGGCATGGGCATCGGCTGGTATCTGACCAGTGGCGGTGGCAATCTGGTGATCAATTGCGACGCCTACAACAACAAGGGGCTGGACGGGTTATCGCACGGCAATATCGATGGCTTTGGTGCGCACACAAATCGGACCACCGACACTGGAAATACATTCATTGGTTGCCGAGCCTGGTTCAACAGCGACGATGGATTCGACCTGATTAATAACGACGCGGCGGTGGTGATATCGAACTGCTGGGCGATGTATAACGGGTATGATCACGAGTCGACGTCGAGCAAGATTGGCGACAGCACCGGGTTCAAGGCCGGGGGGTATGGGATCGGCGGTGGATTCTATCCAACACCCGTTCCGCGAAACCGCGTTCTCTACTGCCTGGCCGTAGAAAACAGCCGCGGCTTTTATGCCAATCACCATACCGGCGGATTGGACTGGATCGGCAATACGGCAATCAGCAACGGCACGAATTACAATATGCTCAACAACCTGGATGCCACTGCTGCAGGAAACGACGTTCCCGGTTTCGATCACTATATGAAGAACAATCTCGGCTTCGGCGGTGGCACCGAAGTGAGTGATCTGGGAACTGACCCGGCAAGCAACAATGATGTAACCTCCAACTATTGGACACTGCCGGTGACGGTAACCGCGGCTGATTTCAAGAGTCTCTCCTACGCGCTACTCACGCAAGTCCGGCAGGCAGATGGCAGTCTGCCGAATGTGGACTACGCACACCTCGTGGAAGGCAGCGATCTGATCGATGTCGGGACCACGAACCTTGACGGAGCCATACCGTATTATTCCGGTTCCGCTCCTGATTTAGGCTTTTTGGAGTTCGGACTCGGCGACTACGGCAGGTGGGCCGGAAACTTCGCCGGTTCGGATTTGAACGATTCGGCCGCCGACTTCGATGGCGATGGTGTGGATAACTTAATGGAATACGCTCTCGGTGGAAATCCGACCCATAACGATGCCGCCGTCGTGCGACCTGTTTTCCAACTGATTGAAAATTATTTTGTCCACGTGCACAACGAACGCACGGACGACCCCAGTCTGACCTATACCGTCGAGTGGACCGACGACCTGGTGAATGCCAGTGGCGTCATGGGCTGGGAGAGCGACGGCGTGGAATTTGTCGATGAGTCTGTGCATTCCAATGTTTTAAAAACCGTCACCAACCGGATTCCAAGCTCTGGAAAAGACCAGCAGTTCATTCGCCTGAAGATTGAGCAGGAATAAATAAAAATTGATTCAAGTGCCGGCCGAGGAGTAATTTGCTGCGCCCCTTCGCTTCGATTCGCTACGCGAGGCCGTTGGGGTGCTGGCTTAGACACCGCGCTACCGTTTTGGATGCGTGCTGTGTGTTTTGCATGTCTCTTTCTGTGGCTGGGCTTGACTGTGATTTTTTATTTACCAGTCGTCAAGTTGCCCAATGTTGTCCCTTCAGCCTTGACGCTGCACGAGTGCTCTTTGATAGTGGTGTGCTTATTGCGCAGTAGTTGTCTTCTTTTTGCCTGCAACCTGCGGGAGCTTAAGGGGTGTTGATTCACTCTCGGAGTTCTTTGAAGCCTTGCATGCGTCAGCGTGATTTTACCCTAATTAAACCGAAAGCGACCCCATGAAGAAAACAATACTAATGACAGTTGTAATTTCGATGTTGCTGGGTGCCGGGTTGGCGCAAGCAGATTTTGAACCTGATCTTATTCCGGATACGTGGGAACTCAGCTATTATGCTTCGCCTTTGACCGCCGCGCCGCTCGACGACACGGATGGGGACACATTCAACACGTGGGAGGAATGGAAGGCCGGCACCTCGCCAATCGATGACGCTTCCTTTCCGGTCAATACTGTTTCATCCATCCGCACGTCCGATGGAAGCGGCTTCGACGGCACGCTGATCGAGATCAACGGCGATGCGGAGTATGACGGCGGCTTTGTCGTCACGGACACCCCGCATAGTCGCAACCATGCCCGGCAAGATGGAAACGTGCGCCACTACCTCACCGTCCTGAAGTTCGATCTCTCTTCGGTGCCCGCGACCCTCGTCGGCGATGTGGTGCTGAACCTGACCCTCCACGGCTCCACTTCTGGCAGCTCCACGAAAACCGTGGCGCTTTTCAGTGGCAACGATGCCTTGATCACGTCGTCGATTGGATACAACGCCGCGAACCCCTTCATTGACGATGCCTATGAGCCGGAAGTGAACGGCGATACCGATTTCGCGAGCGGCACCGTAGAGACCCTGTTCACCTTTTCCAATTCGACCGGCGGCGGAACCGTCGAGACCTTGGGTTCGGGAAACGCAAATCTGCGCAACGCGGTTTTCGACGCCTTCGCGACGGATGACATTCTCACGCTGATTCTCTACGGCGGAACGTCCCAATATCTGACACAGGGCGATGAGGACAGCGTGCCGGCCAACCGCCCGACGCTGGTGATTACGCCGGCGCTAAATTCCTTTCCGGACGAAGACGCCGATACCCTGCCGGATGCATGGGAAGCGCAGTATCTGGTCAGCCTGGCCTACGGTGCCAACGACGATCCCGACGGCGACGGGGTGAGCAACTACAACGAATGGCTTGCGGGAACGCGGCCGGACGAGCGCGCTCCTTTTACAAAGCTGATGACGACGACGACTTATGACGGCAGTGGTGCCCTGACCACCGCGGGTAACTGGGATACTGGCATGGCCGCATATGACAATCCAGGCTTGGTTTCCGGGACGGACTCTCCCGCATCGTTGGGGCAAGGTTGGTGGAATGGTATTTCGGTACGTCAGACAGGCGGTGAGTTATTTTATGATGGCAACTTCGCTATGCGTGGTGGAGTCGATGGCGTGGCTGGCAGCCACAGTATCATTGAGATTGATGATGCCTCGAATACGGGCAGCTATACTAACCTGGCGGTTTCGGGCCGGTTTACGATGTGGAATCAGCATGGCAGCGACGGCGCCACTGGCAGTACATTGAGTTTGCTAAACGGTTATGCGACTGTCGGTGAATTTTGGGCGAATAGTGGCTCTCTAGCGAAAGTTTTTATCGACCATGGCACACTTAACGCAGGCACTCTGGCGGAAAATGCCAATGCTGTGGTCACTATGATGGATGGCGGAACCGGGGCATTCAACATCGGCGATATACAAAGTACTGCATATATGAATCAAATGTTGATCAACTTTGAAACCGGTTCTGAGGCAAGCTTTACCATCGGTGAAATTGCTGGCGCAACTGCTGTAGGTTACTGGCAGACTAAAATCGCAGCTAATAAAGTTCAGATTAATGGGGTCGTTGTGACGGATGTGAGTAAGTTTCAGATCACAAGCGTGAGCGATTTCGGCACTAAAATCTCGCTGCCGACGCTTCCGGATCAGGCTGCCTTTGAAGGTACACTCGTTGCTTTAAGCTCGACGGCGGTTGGCATGACGGCGATTCAGGACAGCGCTCTCGACGGAGTGGTCGAATATCTATTTACCGAAATCAGCGGCAATCCGGGCGGCACGGATAGCGCTTGGCAGACTGGACGCGCGTATGCGGATGAGGGGCTGACGGCGGGTCTGCAATACAGCTACACAGTGACGGTGCGTTATGGAGCAGGGCAAATCGCCCCAGTTTCGGCCGTCGCGAGTGTGACTTTGCCGGCGACTGAGCCTACGGCGGCTTCGGCGGTGCAAAGCGGCGTCTGGAGCAACCCTGCGACTTGGGGCGGTTCACTACCGCAGGCCGAATCCGACGTGGAGATCCCGATGGGCGTCACGGTGACGATCGTTGGAGATCAGGAGTGTGGCTCGGTGATGGTGATGGGTAAATTGATGGCCGACCCGGCCGCCGATTGCTCGCTGCATTGTGATTGGGTGATGGTAATGGGCGTCAATGCCGCCTTTGAAGTGGGCACGAATGCCGCACGCTATGCACATCAGTTTACACTGACACTAAAAGGATTACTGTCTGAGGCAAACCCTGGCGGCATGGGCAGTAAGTTTCTCGGTACGATGGGCGGCAAGATCGATATTCATGGCCCCGATCGCGAGTCGTGGACGAAACTCAGCGCGACGGCAGTTGCCGGTTCGACCAGCATTACCCTAGACAACGCAGTGGACTGGGTGGCCGGCGAGGCTATCGTGGTGACTTCGACGGACACCGATTGGAACCATGCCGAGGAAATGACCATTGCCTCGGTTTCCGGCGATGGTCTGACCGTGACCTTGACCGCTCCTTTAGCTTACCAGCACACCGGTGAGACGGAAACACATACACGCCCGACCGACAACAAGAGCTGGTCGATCGAGTTGAAGGCTGAAGTCGGGCTGCTCAGCCGCTCGGTGACGATTCAAGGCGATATCTATTCTGAGTCTGCTGGCTTCGGTGGCCATACTATGGCGATGAATGGTGGTACTTTAAATGTCGAAGGGGCCGAACTCTACCGCATGGGACAGAAGTCGATTCAAGGGCGCTATCCGATTCATTGGCACTTGTTAACCGACCAAGCGCAGGGGCAATACGTGCGTAACAGCAGCATTCACCATTCCTTCAGCCGCGCGGTGACGATTCATGGTACCGACTTCATTACTGTGGAGGATAACTTCTGTTATGACCATATTGGCCACGGCATCTTCCTTGAAAACGGTGCGGAGCGCTTCAATACGATTAAAGGCAATGTCGTATTACTCACGCGTCGTCCAGCACCGGGCGAAGAGCTGACGCCTTCGGACAATTCAGATGATGAGTTTCAGAATCGCACTCCGGCGAGTTTCTGGATTACCAATCCAAACAACACCATTGAAGACAATATCGCAGCCGGCACGCAAGGCACCGGCTATTGGTTTATCTTTCCCACAACACCGCTGGAGCCCGCGGCATCCTTAACCTATTATGCGGGGGCAGAGCCTTCGAAGGAGCCGCTCGGTAAGTTCGATCGCAACACCGCGCATAGTTGTATGAACGGTTTGGATATCAACGATCAATTGGATAGTGATCATTCCATTCGAAAGAATGCAGCCTGGGATAATGATGGGCCGTTCTATTTTAACGACTGTGCCTGGTTCAGTAATAACGCAGCGCTTTATGCCGGTATCGGTGGCGGCAAGCAAAATGTAGTCTACTACAATCACAGCCTGGCGGATAACGAGAACAGTGTCGTTCTGGCAACTTACCATACGGTCAAGGAGTCGATGCTGATTGCCGATAGTGGCCATGGCAACCTGTTGGGCGCGACGCCATTCATGTATTGGATCTACGACGGTGCGGGGCAGATGGTGGATAATCATATGATCGGTTGGGATGCTGAGCATGCGAATCTATTTTTCGCACCCGGCGCCGCGACCAAGCACCCGAATCATCGCTTTTCGGGCTTTACCTGGGATCATGCAGGTCCGCCGCGCAATGTGCATACACGCTTTAATTACGACGAGCTACCGGCAGCTGGAGTGTTGGCCACGAAGGGGTATCATAATAGCAGCCTTCCTGATGTCTGGGGGCAGGTCGTGTATGATCTGGACGGCTCGGTGGCAGGTGTGCCGGGCAGCGCATTGATTGCCACTAAGTCCTTCATGCTCGACGGCTCTGAGACGATGCCAGACAATTGGTCACAGAATGTGATCAGCCCTAATCGCTTTGCGCATCTACGTTGCACGTATTCGGAGTTTCCGCCGAATGTGAGTGTGTTGCGCACCAAGTCTGGCACCAAGACCGAGGGGGTCGCTTACGATGGTATCTATATCACCGTGCTGCACCACCAGTTACCGCTCATCGTCAATAATGGTTTCCTCTATACCTATTCTTATGAGAGCCTGCCTTTGAGTCAGGAGATCAATGTGAATTTCGATGATACCGAAGTCGGTGATTCGGTATTGCTGCGTTTCAAGGATTTCGGCCAGTTGTCCGGACTGAGTGTGACCGGCACCGCGCACACCTCGCTGGCGTCACTGGAAGCGGCGACCAGCACGGGTTACTATGTCGAACCTAGTGGTGATTTGTATCTACAGCCGGTTTCGACGCAGCGGTATAATAACCTGATTACAATTACTTGGTCGGGTAGTCTGAGCATGCCGATATTGGATGCCAATCTGGATGGCGTCGACGATATGACCGAGCTGTATGATGGCACCGATCCGTTTGGTTTTGCAGAAGCCGCGAATGATAATGCCGAATTTACTGCTGCGGCTGGCTTTAATGGCTGGAGCGCCAATGCAGCTATCAATGCGTTTGAAGTCAATGGTGGTGCGCTGCGTGGCAGTATCATTGCTAACGATGCGCAGCTGTCAAAAATGGACTTCAACTTGAATGGCAATAGCGCCTTGCAAATTCGGGTGCGCTACAAGCACAGCAGCAATGGCACGGTGGATTTTAGTTGGAGCACCTCTGCAGCCAATAGCTTTAGCGCGACTCGCCAATTGTCGGCGACCTACAGTGGAGCAGGGGACTGGCAGGAGCTGGTCTTCGATCTCGGTCGTGAGCCGCAGTGGTTGGATCAGGTCATCACTGGTATTCAGTTGGATCTCAATAGTAACTCCGGTGATTTTGAAATCGACTACATTCGCGGTGCGGGCCCGGGGCAGACTGATTATTCCGTTTGGGCTGCCGGTTGGTATGGTGGTTATTTAAGTGACCCTTGGAGCGATTGGAATGACAATGGATTGAGTAATCAAGAAGAGCGTCTCTGGGGTATGGATCCTTTTGTGGCGGAGCGCAGTGGCGCGATTACTCAGCCGCTCAATCTTGTAAATGGTGTGTTTGCTTATACCCGTCGTGATGTCGGGCTGAGTAGTGCGGAATACTCGATCTGGGTCTCAACGGATCTAGTCACATGGACGGAAGATACCGGCGCAGTGCACACGCAATTGAGTCTGGATGGCGATATCGAAACTGTGGAAGTCACACTCGATTCAAGCTGGCTGAATCAAAATCAGTTATTTATTCAAGTGCGAGCCGAGGAGTAGTTTGCTACGGCACCCCCGCTTCGTTGCATCGTCGTCGTTGGGGTGCTGGCTTAGGCCCCGCGCTGAGAGACGCCGCATTCATGATGACTTGTTGCCTCGCCGTTTCGTTTGATTCAGAATATCGTCTAGGTTAATTCCTCCTTCAGCTGGTTGACTCGGCTTGCTGATTGCCAGTGGGAGGTTCAATGCTTTCAGGGGGCGCAATACGAGCGCACATCACTGGTCGAAGATGTCATATCTAATAGACGGTCTATTTCGTGCTTTCGATCTGCGGCGCTTCACTGTGGGTATATCCAGGTGAGGGGCCTGATTTATATTTGGGCTTTAATGTCTTCAGTGTTCTAAACGATGGGGTGTCCTTTTTCTTCTCCGTCTTGATCGGCCTTATCGATAGACATCCTTTCGATGGCTCACTCGCTCGACCTCTACAACGCACACAATATCCTCAACGAGATAGACCACTCGGTAATCTCCGATGCGTATTCTATAAGAACTATCTGATCCAACTAGCTTACGACAGCCCACTGGCCTTGGATTATTTTCTAAATCTTAAATCGCAGCAATAATACTTGGGATTCTCGATTTGTCGATTCGGCGCAAATCCTTTTCTGCCGACCGCTTAAGTCGGACTCTATAGGAGCCCATCCTTTTGCAGTTTATTTTTCACCTTTTTCAGCGGCACGGACGGTTCGTCCTTGCGCTCGGCTATGACCGCCAGATCCTTAAGGTCTTCCATCAGCTCTTCAAAATCAGCGACAGGAATGACTACGTCTGTCCTGCTGCCGTCCTCGGAAGTAATATATCGTGCGTTCATGATAGGCATGACCCTAGGTTTATTTTGAAAATTTCTCAATCTTTCTTTTTTTTCGCTGAAAAGGGATGTGAATCAAACCACGGGGTAGCCCTAGAATTGCAGTAATAAGCGGCATCTTGCCGCTTTCACTTTATTTTCACCCGCACTTACACCCGCTGATTCCGCATTGAGGTGAAGATCTAGTGTCAGGCTATAAGTAATTCGTGTGGGTTATACTTTAGTCCGCGTGGGTGATCACCAAGCCGGCTTCGCGCATATCTTCTTCGATCAATGAGCGACCTGCGGGTGGGGTGGTAATCAAACGCTCGATCCGTTTGATGCCACACACGCGGCACATCGTGCGTGTGCCGATTTTGCTTTGGTCGGCAAGGATCACGCTGCGGTCGCTGTGCTCAATCATTTTACGCTCGGTCTCGACGATGGCTTCTGAGGTATTGTAGAGGCCGTCGGGTGTGATGCCACCGACCGATAGAAAGGCCCAGTCGGCGTGGTAGAAATTGAGTGAGTGCACCGTGCCGGGGCCGGTGAGCATACTACTGCCGTGCTGGATGCGGCCGCCGGTCAGATACACCTCCCAGTCGGGATGCCGGTGTGCTGGGTCGTCGAGATACGCGGACAGTCGCAGGGAGTTGGTAATAATGCGCAGTGGCACGCGCGGTAGATGGAAGCACATGTGGTAGGTCGTGGTGCCACCGTCGATAAACAGCACATCACCCCCGCGTAGGCGTTTGGCTGCGTTGCGGGCGATCGCTGACTTCTCGTTGGAGCGCTGCACTTCGCGCAGGTTGAACGGCATGTTCTCGTCCTTGCGGTTGACTCGAATGCCGCCACGGATCCGCTCGACCGAGCCCGCATCGGCGAGTTCGGCGAAATCACGGCGGATCGTGGGTAAGCTCGCACCGGTGGCTTGCGCCGCACGGTCGAGATAGATCATCCCGCGCTCACCGGCGAGGTGGAGGATTCGATCATGGCGTTCGTTCTTGTTCATCAATGGTTTCCGTTATAAGTGATCAGTGATGATCATTAAAATGATCGAATAATGATTGTTCGCAAGGTGTAAATGATCGAAGTGATCATTGCTTGTGAGATTGAATCGCTGCCATGGACTTCAAACTAGGCATCAAATCCGACCCGATTGAATATCGGAATTCTTTTCCTTGGCTCTTTCGCCTGATGGCGGAGGAGGGCGTGACATCGCTGCAGTTGGGCTCATTCTTCGAGCTCTATCAACTGCCGGATGAGTATTTCATTCGCTTGAAGAAGCAGGCGGACGATTTCGGTATCACCATTGATAGCCTGTTTACCGCACACCGTGAACTCGGTGGTTTCTTCCGCGAAGATCCGGAATGGATCGCGGTGGCCCGTCGCAACTATGAGCGCTTCATCGAGATTGGCGCCTTGGTCGGCGCTAAGTCGGTCGGCTCCAACCCTGGTGCTGTGCCGCGTGATTTGATGGGGCTGAAGGAAGAGGGGCTGCGTTGCTATACCAAGCACATGAAGGAGCTCATGCACTATGCCGAGGATGAGGGGATTGAGTGGCTGACGATTGAGCCGATGTCCTGCCTGGCTGAGCCGCCGACATTGCCTTGTGAAATGAAATTGATGGGCGAAGAGTTGACCGCCTACCACGAAGCCAATGCAGATAGCACCGCCAAGATCGGCTATTGCACCGATATCGCGCACGGCTATCTCAACGCTGACGAAAGCGAGGGCTTCAATCATATCGAACTTTTCAAGGCGTCCCTGCCGTGGCTGTATGAGATCCACTTGAAGAACACCGACGATCGCTTCAATTCCACTTTCGGATTCCAAGCCGCCAACGTCGAAAAAGGCATTGTCGATGTGGCGCACTTCCGCGAGATGCTGGTTGAAAATGCAGACATCATTCCGGTCGAGACAATGGGCTGCTACCTTGAAATCGGTGGGCCTAAGCTGGGCCGCGATTATTCGGACGGTCAAGTGGCAGAACAACTGCGTGAGTCGCTGATCTATTTGAAGGAAAATTTCATGCAAGAAGCGCCGGTGTCGGAGGCGATCGCGTCGCGTATCCCGGAGATTCAAACACCTGCTGAAGACGAAGTGGTCATCGCACCATCCATGATGTGTGTCGACCCGCTCAATTTCGAGAGTGCACTGCGCCGCGTTGAAGCACTTGGCTCTGGCATGCTGCACATGGATGTGATGGACGGACACTTCGTGCCGAATGCACCGATGGGGCTGGCAGTGATCGAAGCACTGAAGGAGCGCACGCATTTGCCGGTCGATGTGCACTTGATGGTGTCCGATAATGATTTCTTTGTTGGCCTGTTGGAGGGCTGGAATGTGTCTCAGATTTCCGTGCATGCCGAGGCCTGCCAACACCTCGACCGCACGCTGAGCCGTATTCGCGAGATCGGTGCGAAGGCAGGCGTCGCGCTCAATCCCTCGACGCCACTCAGTGCGCTCGATTTTATTCTCGATCGGATCGACTATGTGTTGTTGATGACGGTGAATCCGGGATTTGCCGGGCAGAAGATGACGCCGGCCTCAATCCAGAAGATTAAAGACTGTCGCGAGTATTTGGATACGCATGGCTACGCTCATGTGCCGATCCAGGTCGATGGCAATGTGAGTTTTGAAAATATTCCGGGCATGGTCGCCGCCGGTGCCGACAATTTGGTGGCTGGAACCAGTAGTATTTTCCATTCATCTGCCAGCTGGCCGGACAACATCAAGACGATGAAGGCTGCCATTGCTGAAGGCCTCGCTGCACGTAAATCCGCAATCGCAGTTTCATAGATATGACGACTTCAAACGACACAATGGAAGCCGTGGTTCTACACGGCATCAGTGAGCTTAAATACCAACAGGTGCCTGTCCCTGAACTGCGCCCCGGAACGGTGCGCGTGCAGCTCGGCTTCTGCGGAGTCTGCGGTTCCGATATCCCGCGCTCTTTCTCAAGGGGGACTTACTCCTTTCCGACGATCTGCGGGCATGAGTTTGCCGGCACGGTGTCTGCCGTGGCAGATGATGTGAGCGACTACGCAGTGGGTGATCGGGTGACGGTGTTTCCGCTGCTGTGGAACGATGATCATCCGGCCTGCGAGGAGGGTGAGTATGCGCAATCCGATGGTTACGACTATCTCGGCTCGCGTAGCGATGGCGGCTTTGCTGAATATGTGATCGCGCCGGTGCGTAACTTAATCAAGTTGCCGGATTCGGTCTCGATGGAAGAGGCTGCGATGACGGAGCCAGCCGCCGTGGCACTACACGCCGCACGCCGTGCACGTATCCGTTTAGGCGATACAGTGGCAATTTTTGGCCTTGGGCCGATTGGGCTGATGCTTGCGCAATGGCTCAAATCGATGGGCGCTTCCCGAATATTCCTGTTTGATTTGCTCGAAGGCAAACTGGAGTTGGCGCGTCAGTTAGGCTTTACCGACGTATATAATAGTCGCGAGCACGACTCAACCGAAGTGATCGAGGCAGCGACAGGCGGACGAGGTGCACATGTGACATTCGAGGCCGCAGGGGTGTCGCCGACCATGTTGGCCGCGTTGCGCTCGGTGCGTCGTGCGGGCCGTATGGTCATGCTTGGCAATCCTTCTGCCGATGTGACTTTGCCCGCGGCATTGATCTCGCAACTGATGCGTCGCGAGGTCGAGTTGCTTGGCACCTGGAACTCCGGGTTCAGTGTATATGGCGACGATGATGATTGGCGCACCACCCTCGAAGCGATCGCCAGTGGCACGCTCGAACTCAAGCCGCTGATCACCCACAAGGTGCCGCTCAATGAGGGCATCGCCGCGCTGGAAATGATGCGCGATCAGTCTGAATTCTTTACCAAGGTGTTGTTACACCCTTCGGGGAATTAGGACGGTGGAAAGTAGAAATTGGAAAGTGGAATTAGGTATGCCTGTCGTTCAGGCCTCTTAAAATATGAAAAATCTTGTTTACTATCTCGATAAGCCCGGGGGCACGTTTACTCCGGTTGAAGAAGAAATCGGCGATCCTGCACCTGGCGAAATCCGCGTGCGTGTGTTGCGCACCTCTGTCTGTCAGTCAGATGTGGTGATTTATAATGTCGGCCTGCCGCGCATTAAGCAATGGCCCGCCATCCTGTTGCACGAAGTGAGTGCGGAGGTGGATGCGGTCGGCGAGGGTGTCACCAATTTCGAGCCGGGCGATCTGGTCGGTATCGGTTGCGACATTCCTTGTGGTGACCGCGAGTGTATCTACTGCGGCGACGAGGGCACTGGTGATTGGACGTATTGCCCAAACACGCAGGCGACTGGCCACGAGTTTCCGGGATTTGCACGTAAGTATGCGATCCTTCCGGATTGGTTTGTTAAGCTCGGGCCGATTGCGAAATTCCCCAAGGGATTTAGTGCCGATCAGGCCTGCCAAGTTGAACCACTTGCTTGTGGTTTGGAGGGCATGACACGCGTTAATAACTGTATCGAAAATCGCATCGTGGTGCTGATTGCGGCAGGTTCGCAGAGCACCTATGCACTGCAATGCGCTCAGGCGATGGGAGCGCGTAAGATTATCTTGATCAATCGTGGTAAAGAGCGCCTGGAGCGTGTGATGCGTGACTTCGGTGACGAGCGCACGGTCGGTGTGGTGTGGGATGACGATGTAGTGGAAAACACACTACGGGAATGCCAGCCCTTTAATGAGCCGCACTTCGTGATGGTCAATGCACCGGCCGAGCCGGGCTACCGCTTGGCCACACAGCTGATGGGCTATGGCACGGTGTTGGACGGGCACGCCGGCGTTAAAGGCGCCGCAGGTAAGCCGAAGATTATGCATGAAGTGGATTTGAACAACGACATCCACTACAAGCTGCAAGTGTATCAAGCCACCCACGGCTCAAACTGGCATGGTATCGGGCTTGCCCGCGACATGCTGATCGGCGGTGGTATGACGAACCTCGATTTGATGACCAATGATAGTGAACGCTTTCACCATACACAAATTATCGAAGCGATTCATCGCGCAGAAGATAAAGACTCATTGAAGGTCATTATCAACTGGGAAGACTAGACACTTAAAAAACAGTAATCACTTAATTTATACTATTATGAGTCATCCAATCTACGAAATTGCAAAAGAACAATTCGCCGCCGTCGGCGTCGAGACCGAAGCCGCGCTTCAAGCGCTGGATAAGATCCCGGTCTCCATGCATTGCTGGCAAGGCGATGATGTGGCTGGTTTCGAGGCCCCTGAAAAAGCGGGCGCGGGCAACGGCTGTGTCGCGACGGGTAACTATCCCGGCAAAGCGACTAATCCGGCCGAGCTAATGGCCGACCTTGAGCAGGCCGCTGCACACATTCCCGGCCCATTGCGTCTCAATCTGCATGCCAGCTACGCAACGGATGGATCGCCACTGCCAGAGCGCGACGAGCTCACCGTCGATAATTTTCGCAGCTGGGTCGATTGGGCCAAGGCGCAGCAGTTCGGTATCGATTTTAACCCGACCAGTTTCAGTCACCCCAAGGCCGAAGACGGCTTCACGCTGAGCCATCAGGATGCGGGCATTCGCCAGTTTTGGATCGATCACTGCATCGCGTGTCGAAAGATCGGCGCCGTGATTGGTGAAGAGTTGAACAATCCGGTGGTGAATAATATCTGGATTCCTGATGGTTATAAGGACACGCCTGCGGATCGCTTTGCGCCGCGTGAACGTTTGAAGGACTCCTTGGATGCGATCTTCGCGGCAGACGTTTCCAAAAAATGGAACATCGATGCGGTTGAAAGTAAGCTGTTCGGCATTGGTGTGGAAAGCTACACCGTGGGCTCCAGCGAATTTTATCTCGCCTATGCGGCGACGCGCCAAATCGCGCTGTGCTTGGATGCAGGGCACTTTCATCCGACTGAATCCGTGGCCGACAAGATCTCCGCCGCATTGCTCTATGTGCCGGAGCTGTTGTTACACGTGAGCCGTGGTGTGCGTTGGGATAGTGACCACGTGATTACTTTGGACGATCCGACCACCGCGATTCTTCAAGAGTGTGTGACTAGTGGCCAAATGGAACGTATCCACGTCGGCCTGGATTTCTTTGATGCCTCGATCAATCGTATCGCCGCCTGGGTGATCGGCACACGTAATGCGAAGAAAGGCCTGCTTAAGGGATTACTACAGCCGACTCAAGCGCTGCGCGAAGTGGAGCTGGCCGGCGACTACACCAGCCGCTTGGCAATGATGGAAGATGCCCGCTCACTGCCATGGGGCGCAGTCTGGAACGAATATTGCGAGCGTCAGGACACCGCTGGCGACAACCAATGGCTCGGAGCAGTGAAGGCTTACGAATCATCTGTTCTTTCTGGCCGCTAAGGCCAAACTATTTGCTTCACTTTCGAGACTACATATCAGCTTTCATTTCGTTCTATAGGGGGTCGAAATGAAGTGCACCGCCAGTTTATATATCAGGGGATATAGGGGTCTGGACGTGCCGATTCTTGTCTCGTTAGTGGAGCATTCTTTTTCAGTTATCTCAACGTATCAATATTATGGGAAATCCCACATACACATATGATACCTTAAGCCAGTCACCATTCCGAGGCGTTCGCTTCTGTCTTCCATTCCCTCAGGTGGGCAGTTGTCACCCTGACGGCCGTGGCTATGTGCCGCATATCAGTCAGGATTTTGAGCAATGGATTGTGCAGGACGTGCCGCAGGCGGTGCATGTCGCGACAGGCAATGCACTGGGCGCGCCGCATTGTATCGCAGGCCTATCAATGGGGGGCTTCGGTGCGCTGCGCATCGGGGCAAAGTATCCCAATCGTTTTGCTGCGTTTGCCGGGCATTCATCGATCACCGCAGTCGAGCAGATGGCGCTGTTTGTGGAGGAAGATTTATCCGCGTATCGGCATGATCCTGATGCGCAATCCGTATTGGCGACGATGCTGGGTCAGCGCGAGTCCTTGCGGCCGTTTCGATTCGATTGCGGGGTCGATGATCTGTTGATCGAGCACAACCGCGCGCTGGCGCATGCTCTCCGCGAGGCGGGTGTGTCGTTTGAATATGCGGAACATCCGGGCGGTCATGAGTGGCCGTATTGGCAGGAGCATATTGCCGAGAGCTTCAAGTTTTTTGATCAAGTGCTGCGAGCGCGGCGTGGATGATTGATACCTAGATGGACAGAAGACAGAAGACGAGGGAAGAAGTCGAAAGGACGCTAGTAGTAGTGCTTTCGATATTGGCTTGGTGTAAAACCCATATGCTTCTTAAATTGGCGAGTCAGTGCACTTTGGTCATAAAATCCACAGGAATATGCAATTTCACTCAGTTCGTTTTTAGGGTCTTGAAGTTGATCGCAAGCCAATTGGATTCTCATTTTAATGATCAGCTCTCGTGGTGTGATCCGCAGCTGCTCTTTAAATTTCCTTTCAAATTGTCTCAAAGACAGCCCATATTCTGTAGCAAGATTGTTGATGGCTATATTTTCTGTGAAGTGATTTTGTATGTACTTAAACATTTTGAGCAGCCTCTTGTCCGACAAGCTTACCTGCTTAGATGCTTCGTAATTTTCGATGGATCCCATGACACCCATCACCTTGTTGTCCGACGAGAAGAGGGGGATCTTGTTGGTTATGTACCAATCCGGTATTCCCTGCGGATTGGGAAAAAGTTCAACTAATTGGAGGAGAGGAGAGTGGCTCTCCATGACTTTCAGGTCATCTTTGCGAAATTTTTCATACATACTAGGCGAAAAAAAATCACTATCCTTGCGCCCAATAACGTCTAGCTCATCTGATTGTCCAAGATGACGAACGTGAGCTTTGTTGACTACATATAGGGTGCCATGGATGTCTTTTGCAAAGAAACAAACGTTCGTCAAGTGCTCGAACAACAGATGGAAATGACTGTCAGGTCGAATTTTGTTAATAAAATCCAATTTCTTCTGTATTAGGTGATCTGTATCCATAAGCACGTATCCGATGTCGCAAACATACAAAAATGCGGACTGATCGAGCAAGACGGAAACCTTAAATTGTGGTAATATTCACGGATTAAATAAATCCGATGAATACTAGGCATTTAAACGGACAACAATTTTCAGCAATGAGTGCCGGAGCAGGAACTGTCTAAATCAGTAAATAAAAATATTAAAATGAAATATAATGTAGCTATCGTTGGTCTCGGGTTTGGTGCAGAATTCATCCCTATCTACCAGAAGCATCCAGACGCGAATATGTATGCAATCTGTCAACGTAACGAGGAGACGCTCAATCAAATTGGAGACAAGTTTGGTATCGAAACACGTTATAGCGATTATGATGAACTGCTTAAGGATCCAAATGTTGATGCTGTTCATATCAATACACCCATTCCAAATCATGGTGCGCAGACGATCGCAGCATTGAAGGCAGGTAAGCATGTCGCCTGCACAGTGCCAATGGCGACCACGGCAGAGGAGTGCGAAGAAATTGTAGCGCTGACTCAGTCCACTGGACTTAAATACATGATGATGGAGACAGTGGTTTATTCTCGTGAGTTTTTGTTCATGAAGGATCTCTACGAGAAGGGTGAATTGGGCAAACTACAGTTTTTCAAGGCTAGCCACCAACAGGACATGTCCGGTTGGCCGGGCTATTGGCCCGGCCTGCCTCCGATGCACTATGCCACTCACTGTGTTGGGCCGGTGTTAGGCTTGGCTCAGAATCAGGCAGAGTATGTCAGTTGCTTCCCTTCAGGGACAATTGCAAAGGAGATGCATGACTGTTACGGATCGCCGTTTGCTGTCGAGACGACCCACATCAAGTTTAAGGACTCGGATCTCAGTGCACAGGTACATCGTTCACTGTTTGACGTGGCGCGCCAGTACCGCGAGAGCATTGAGGTCTATGGTTCAAAGAAATCAGTTGAATGGCCTTTGATCGAAGGCGATCCATTGGTGGTTCACACCGCAAACAAGCCCGAGCCGGAAATTCCAGAAAAGGTGGAGTGTCCGGACTTTGCGCACCTTCTGCCCGATGAAATTGCACCGTTCACAACCGGAGGTGTCTACGGCGGAGAGGAGGGCGAGGAGCACCTTAGTTACACGCAAGGGGGCGGTCACGGTGGTTCGCACCCTCATCTCGTTCATCATTTTGTCAAAATGCTTCAAAGCGGTGAGGATGCATACCCAAATGCTGTGCAATCGGCAAACATCACTTTGACCGGGATCTTGTCGCACGAGTCGGCTCTGAAGGGCGGCGAGCTGATCAAGCTTCCCTCTTGGTCACACCAGTAGCACCGCGCTCTATTGGAACATTTAATTTTCAATCGAGACATGCAGTCAGGCAACTCAACCCCAACAGTGAACCCAATAACTAAGAATTTATTATGAGTGATACATCAGAAAACACGGCTTCTCCACATGCACAACGGCTCCTGTGGGCGGGCTTTATGGCTATCTTAGCTGCCGGCGTGGGCTTTTCGGTTCGTGGTGGAGTTCTCGGGCAATGGGCGGAACAATTTGGATTCACCATGACCGACCTTGGGACAATCACGGGGGGAGGGTTGACTGGATTTGGACTCGTTATCATTGTGACCAGTTTGGTTGCCGATAAGATCGGTTACGGGAAACTAATGGGTGCTGCCTTTGTGTTACACTTTATTTCTGCTCTCCTGACTCTTGCCACACCCGCATTTTTTGCATCGGGTGGGACGGATGCCGCATATTGGTGTCTTTTTGTTGCCATGTTTATTTTTGCCATTGGCAACGGCATTGCCGAGGCCGTCGTCAACCCATTGACTGCAACACTCTTTCCGAATCAACAAACACACTATCTGAATATATTGCATGCTGGCTGGCCGGCAGGTCTGGTTTTAGGGAGTGTGGCTTCCGCATTTATGGCGGCGAGAGTCGATGCTTCTGGCGCAGTGATCTCGGCTGCAGTTAGTTGGCAGATTCAAATGTTATTATTCCTGATTCCTGTGGTCGCATATGGGGTGTTGCTCCTTGGGCAGAAATTCCCTCGCTCAGAGGCGGCAGTTGCTGGTGTCACATTGAAGCAGATGCTGAAGACAATCTTCGTACCTTTGATGTTCGTGCTGCTTCTCATCCATGCGATGGTTGGCTATGTAGAATTAGGCACGGATTCATGGATTAGTAAGATTACTGGCTCGATCATGGCCAGCCCAACAAAGGGATTGGTTCTGTTTTCATATACTTCGCTGTTAATGTTTATTCTGCGCTTCTTTGCGGGGCCAATTGTCAAAAAGATCTCTCCGTTGGGCTTATTGCTAGTGAGCGGCATACTTGGATTTATCGGATTGCAAATGCTGAGTGTGGCGACCTCGGTTGCTCTATGTGTCGTAGCAGCTACCGTCTATGCCTTGGGTAAGACCTTCTTGTGGCCGACAATGCTGGCTGTGGTATCGGAACGTTTCCCGAGTGGTGGTGCCGTTGCGATTGGGATGGTTGGCGGTGTCGGAATGTTGGCGGCGGGTATCCTGGGGGGGCCTGCCATTGGATTTAAACAGGATAAATTCGCCTCTCAGAGCTTAGAAGAAAAAGCTCCCGCTGCATTCGAACGCTATAAAGCTGGCAATGAAAACAGTTTCTTCGGCTTCTCGACCGTGGGCTTAGATGGTGCGAAAGTGGGTGTTTTAGAAAATGGTGGTGCTGAGCTAGCGCGGGCAGGTGAGCTTCTGCTTCAAGAAAACAAAACCGATAAAAATCACGCAGCACTTGCTTCATGGTGGGTTGATGCTTATCTTCATGCGAGTGAAGATAAGCCTGTCGTTCAAGAGGCCGGGCTCTATGGGGGCCGCATGGCATTAAAGCTGACTTCTTTTGTCCCTGCACTTATGGCAGTGCTCTACTTGATTCTGATTCTATATTTCAAGGCGAAGGGTGGTTATAAGCAGATCAAAATTCAAAGGGAACCTCAGCAAACCTCCCTTTGATCACTAAAAATTTTTACAACCTCATATTTAAAATGTTTACTAAAAAAAATCTTTTCAACTCTCTAGCGCTGTCACTGTTAGTGACTTCAGCATACTCTGAACGTCTGCATCTGATTCAGGATGATGATGCTCAGACCATTTCTGTGTATCGGGAAGGTAATGATACCGCCTATTTGGTGCAAAATGCGCAGGCGGATTTTCGTCCTTATATTCACCCCATCGTCGCGCCGGACGGGAAAGGTGTATTAACGCAAAACAGTCCTGGGCACCACAAACACCAAACGGGTCTCTATTGGGCATTTACGGGGGTGAATGGCCGCGACTATTTCCATCATCCTGAAGGGAGTTACTGGAAGAGACAATCCATGGAGACCCTACAGGACCATGGCTCCGATGTGAAATGGAAGACCGTCTATCATTTGCTTGCTAAAGACGGCAGCTCTGTGATGGAAGAGACACAAATTTGGACAGTCTCTGATGCCGGGCAGGAATTCTTGGTCGACCTCGATTGGTCAGGCAAAGCCTTCGTTGATCTCCAGATTAAGAAGCATCCATATGGCGGCCTCTTTTTACGTATGCCGTATTCAAACGGCATACAGGCTGGAGCCCTGAACTCCAATGAAGCTAAGAATAAAGCAACGAATGCTCAAAGCGCAAAATGGCTAAACCTAGGCATGGAGATCGAAGGGCGTGATGACTGGGGGCATGTCGCACTCTTTGACCACCCCGAAAATCCAGGCTATCCGGGGCTTTGGCGAGTGGACGGGCAATATGGTGTAGGTATTGCCTCCACGGGTAAGGGCGCCTTGAAGATCGAAAAAGGCAGTGTTTTAGATTACAAACATCGTTTCGTTGTCTATTCCGGGCAGCGTGATAAAAATTTCATCGATCAAGCCTGGGCACAGTGGGCAGGTCAAGAAGCTCAAGGCGTGGAGCCTGCCGAAGAAGCTAAGACTGAGGGCGGGGTTGATCAATATGGACGACCTCTAGTGCCGTTTTTAACCGGTGAAGAAGCGCTTGCTAAGATGACGACTGTGGATGGTATCGAGGCTGTCCTATTCGCCTCTGATCCTGAAATATCGCAGCCCATGGCTTTTTGTTGGGATGACAGGGGACGACTTTGGGTTGCAGAGAATCGGGATTATGAGACCCGTAGGGAGGGGTTTTCTGCTTCTGGGGATAGTACCATTTCCATCTTAGAAGATACCGATGGTGATGGAAAAATGGATACCAAGAAGGTGTTTATGGACGATATTCCATTCCCTTCGGCCATTGCCGTTGGCTTTGATGGGCTTTGGCTGGGCACGCCTCCGAACTTATTATTCGTGCCCGACAGAAATCATGACGATAAAGCGGATGAAGAGATTGAAGTCCGTTTAACGGGGTGGGGCATTCAGGATCGCCATGAAATTTTGAACAGTTTTATCTGGGGCCCCGATGGGTGGCTCTATGGTTGCCATGGAGTTTTTACTCGTTCGCAGGTGGGTAAACCGATCGGCGAAGGGGTCATATTCAAAGCTGGAGATCCATTCCCTACATCGATAAAAGCCGAGGATCCGCAGTATATCGATGGCGGGGTTTGGCGCTATCACCCCACCAAAGACCGCTTCGAAGTCGTTGCGCATGGTTTTAGTAACCCGTGGGGGATTGATTGGGACGATAAGGGGCAGCTGTTCGCTTCCATGTGCGTGATTCCGCATATCTTCCACGTCATCAATGGCGGTATTTATCACCGTCAAAGCGGTAGGCACATTAACCAATATGTCTATGATGATATTAAAACGATCGCCACACACCGTCACCGTTCTGCGCATGGAGGGCTTCGTGTGTATCAGGCGGATTTACTTGAGACGGATTATCGAGGTCAGGCTGTTATGGCAAATATGCATTCGGGGAACGTGCTCTCAGACGAGCTGACTCCAAAGGACTCCGGTTTTGTTGCATCGCACGGTTCTGAAATGATGAAGGCCAATGATCCTCAGTGGGTGGGGTTTAGTATTGAAACTGGACCTGAAGGCGCGGTCTATGTGCTTGATTGGCACGACACTGAGATCTGCGGAAAAAGTGTATATCATAAGGATACAGGACGCATCTTCCGCCTCGCTCCAAAAGGGGCGAAAGGAGTCACTGGAATGAATCTGGCAACACTTAGTGATGATGAGCTGGTTGAGTTGCAAAATCATAGTAACGATTGGTATGTGCGTCGTTCCAGAACATTGCTGCAGTATCGGGCCGCCTCAGGCAAGCTTGGCAGTCATGTGCATCAGGATTTATGGAACATGTTTAACAGCAACGAAGGGGTGGGCAAAAAATTGCGCGCGCTCTGGGCTCTGCATGTGACACAAGGCTTACAGACAGAAGACTTGTTAAAGCTGCTTGCGTATCCGCAAGAGTATATTCGAGGCTGGGCAATTGAATTGCTTTGCGAAGATAAGGATCCTGGCGATGCGGCATTGAGCCAGTTCGTTGCGATGGCGCAGTCGGACCCATCACCGGTTGTTCGGCGCTATCTCGCTGTCGCTCTGCAGCGAATTCCAAAAGACTCAGTATGGCCCATCGCGAACAATCTGATGGCGCATGGTGAAGATAGTGAGGATCACAATATACCCAAATTGATCTGGTTTGGAATTGAGCCTTTGGTTGCTGAAGATCCTGTTGCAGCGATTCAATCTGCTGAATCCTGTCAAATTCCGTTGTTAAGAACGTTCATCGCTCGGCGTGTGACGGATGCGAAACAACTGAATGTCATCGTGTCTACTATTACTAGGATTGACGATGAAGCATTAGTGCTCGATCTAATGAAGGGGTTTGCTTACGGCGCGCGAGGGGTTGTTATCGAAGGAATCCCAGAGGGCTGGCCAGCACTTGAATCGAAGTTATCTGCAAGTGGTAATAAAGAAATGCAGGAGCTGACGCTCGAAGTCGGAGGGTATTTAGGCAGCGCTGCCGCGGTCGAAGGTCGATTAAATACAGTGAAAGATGCGACCAAGCCATTAAGTGAACGCAAGGACAGTATCCTATTTCTAGCGGAGAGCCAGCATCCGCTTGCGCTACCTATGATTAAGAAATACATCAGGGATAGAGAGCTGGGTGTCACTGCATTACAAGCGCTGGCCTATTATGGACATTCTGCTGATTGGAATGATCCACGCGCCTGGATCCCTCGAGATATCCTTGCGAGATACGACAACTACAGCAAAGAACAAAAGGAGGCTGTGGTTCAGACTTTAGTGTCAAACAAAGGTTTTGCTCAGGTTTTATTTCAAGTTTTAAAAGGAGAGAAAATACGTGGACAAATCGGGGAGTTAAATATTCCAAAGTCTGATATTTCGGCAGCTGCTGCCAGACAAATGGTTCAGTTACTAGGGCCTGGGTTTAAAGACTTTTGGGGTGAGGATTCTGAGTCTTTGAGTGATAAGGATCTGGAAATTCAGCGTTATAAAGATATGTTGACTGAGCATGTAATCGCACAGGGCGATCTTCAGAATGGTAAACAGGTCTATCAACGTAGCTGTGCTGCTTGCCATACCCTTTATGGTTACGGTGGCATTATCGGCCCTGAATTAACTGGTTCGAACCGAGCTGACTTGGACTATATCTTACTCAACATCATTAACCCGAATGAAGATATTGGAGAAGGCTATCAAATCGTAAACATCAATACGCAGAGTGGCCGTATGTACTCGGGCAATATTAAGAGTGAAGATGAGCAGCGTGTCGTGATCAATATGTTTGGCCAGGAGTTCATCATTCCGAAATCAGATATCATTTCTCGTAACCAAGTCGAAACATCCATGATGCCCGAAGGACTGCTGGATAATTTAACTAAGGACGAAGTTCGTGACTTGATCGCTTATTTACGAACCGAAAAGCCGATCGATTAGCCGATCGAAAAGCCTGACTCACTCGCTTTTTTGAAGCGAAGAGAGCAAGCAGTGGATCGTCACGGATCACTTATACATAAATTCTGTGGGCGTGGAGTTCGCACAAATTAGCACCTTCCCTTACCAAGGGAAGGTGGACCGTGAAGCGAGACCGAAGAAAAGAAGAAATGAAATACCTGGATAAAAAATATGTTTAAAAGAATAATTGTTTTGTGCTGTGCCGTGTTTGCGGCGCAAGCGTCTGTAAGTGGAGCGCCGCGTAGCCCGAATATTATTTTTTTTCTGGTCGATGATCTGGGCTGGCCCGATGTCGGGTGTTACGGCAGCACATTTTATGAAACGCCCGCGATTGACCAGCTCGCAAAAGAGGGTACGAAGTTTGATAACGCGTACGCTACCTGCCATGTCTGTTCACCGAGTCGGGCGAGTATTCTGACCGGAAAATATCCGGCGCGCACGGATTTGACGGAATGGATTGGTGGAAAAAAGGAACAGGACCACGAAAAACTGCACAGCGCGAAAAGAGTGAAGGCGCTGCCGGAAGGCGAAATTACCATAGCCGAAGCCTTGCGCAGACATGGATATGCGACAGCGAACTACGGAAAAGCACATGTGGCCCGAGATCCCAAGACCTACGGGTTCGACGAAGAGATTACCGGCTGGGTGGGATTCTTTCATGCCCCGTTCGGCGGCTGGCCCGGCCCGGGCGGCAAGTATGACCAAACGCTGCAGTCAAAAGAGGGTGACTATTTTACGGATAAACTGACCGACGCCGCACTCGATTTTATCGAGCGCAAAAAAGATCAACCCTTTTTTGTGCATTTGGAACATTTCGCGGTGCACGACCCGATTGAGGGACGAAAAGATCTCGTTGAAAAATATAAAAAGAAACTGGCGAAAATGCCGCTCGATGATGGACCGGATTATATTCTGGAAGGCAATCCGGACGAACCGGCACCGTCGGAAGCGAGTATCGCTGAGATGAAAAAATACCAGCGCCCCGATGATTTTATCAACACCCGACTCGGGTGGGTCAAACAGAAGCAGGACAATGTAGAGTTCGCTGGAATGGTGGGCGCGATGGATGAAAGTCTCGCACGCATCCGCGCTAAACTTGAAGAGCTCAAACTTGCGGATAACACGATCATTATCTTTACGTCGGATAATGGAGGGATGTCTGCTTCGAATCGCTTCCAAAAAAACAACAATCGGGCGCAAATGGATCAACGTTTTTCCTCTTCGATGCTACCCTTGCGGGGTGGAAAAGGCTGGCTGTATGAAGGCGGGCTCCGGGTTCCGCTGATTGTGTTTTGGCCGGGTCACAGCAAACCGGGGATGGTGACAGATGTGCCGGTTACCGGTACCGATTTTTATCCCACCTTACTCGACATGCTGGATCTGCCGTTGATGCCAGAACAGCATAAGGATGGTATCAGTTTTGCTCCGCTACTCGAAGGGAAGCCGTTCAACGGGCACGATGCAATTTACTGGCATTTTCCGCACTATAGTAATCACGGAAATCAGAGCCCGGGCGGCGCTGTCCGGGTTGGGAAATATAAGTTGCTTGAGTATTACGAGAACGGAACCGTGCAGCTTTACGATCTGGAAAATGATCTGGGCGAACAGAACGATATCTCGAAACAGAACCCTGAAGTTACACAAAATCTGCTGAACATGCTGCAGGACTGGCGCCAGCAAACGGATGCAAAAATGCCCTATCCCAAGACCGCGACCTCCAAGCTCGCGCCGGGATCTCGGGTTTATAAGCCCAGAAAACGATAACAATATAAATAAAAAGCATAATAAAGATCCATAAATCCATGAAAACTTACCGTATGTTGCCCCGTGCCCTCGCCCTGTTCATCAGCACCCTTGCCCTGGCGGCGGGGGTCGCTCTGGCTTCACCCCAGAAGGAAGGCGCGATCCGGGTCCTCTTTCTCGGCCACGAGAGCGAGCACCACAATAGCAATAAGTATTATCCGATGCTGGCTAAGGGGCTTGGGCAGGATGCGATCTACTTCGACTACGTCACCCGCGTCGAGGAGGCGCTGGGTGACGCCGATTACCTGAGCAAGTTCGACGCGGTGCTGCTGTATGCGAACCATGGCAAGATTACGCCCGGGCAGTGGAAGAACCTAAAGGACTACGTCGAGGGCGGCGGCGGTTTTGTGCCGGTGCATTGCGCCAGCTGGTGTTTCGGCAACGAGCCGGAGTTCGATCAAATGGTAGGGGGCCGCTTTGCCGGTCACAAGACCGGCACGTTCACCGCCAAAGTGGTCGATGCGAAGCACCCGGCAATGGCCGGTGTCAAGGCCTTCGCGGCCTGGGACGAGACCTACAAACACAGGAACCACAATGAAAAAGATCGTACGGTGCTGATGGTGCGGGAGGTGGCTGAGAAGGATGACAATATCTCGGAACCCGAGCCCTGGACATGGGTGCGGACCCAGGGTAAGGGCCGCGTGTTCTACACCGCGTCCGGCCACGACGAGCGGGTGTGGGAGCAGCCCGCTTTCCACCAGCTGCTCAAGGCTGGAATTTTATGGTCGGTGGGTGATAAGAGGAAGCGGTCGTATGAAACCTTTATTGTCGGCCGCGCGCCGAGGAATGACGAAAAACGCGACAACATCCCCAACTATGAGAAACGCCCGGAACCGCTGCCTTACCAGTTTCCGCTCTCCGCAAAGGACAGTATGGACTACACTCAGGTTCCAGTCGGCTGGGAGCTGGAACTTTTCGCAGCGGAGCCTCAATTGGTGAACCCTATTTTTATGGCCTGGGATGAACGCGGCCGACTCTGGGTCGCTGAGACGGTTGATTACCCGAACGATGTCAGGGACGGCGCTGGTAATGACACCATCAAAATTCTGGAGGACACCACCGGCGACGGCAGGTGCGATAAAGTGACGGTATTTGCGGAGGGCCTGAATATACCGACTTCGCTTACTTTCGCGAATGGCGGGATCGTCGTCGCCCAAGCTCCCGAATTCCTGTTCCTGAAGGATACAGATGGCGATGATAAAGCAGACATTAAGGAAACCATCATGACCGGTTGGGGGATTTTCGATACCCATGCCGGGCCATCCAATCTGCGCTATGGTATAGATAACTGGATCTATGGTGCGGTGGGTTACGCCGGCTTCGACGGGACGGTTGGGGGAGAGGATTTGAAATTCCGAATGGGTATCTTTCGCTTTCGGCCCGATGGCTCAAAGATGGAATTCCTCCATCAGTTCAACAATAACACCTGGGGCCTTGGAATGAATTCCGCCGGTGATATCTTCGGTTCTACGGCTAACGGTAACCCCGCTTTTTTTGCAGGTATTCCGCAGACGGCTTACCCGAAGACCATGATAGCCATGAGCGCGAAAATGATTGCAGACAAGGTCGAGATTCACCCCATTACACCCAACATTCGTCAGGTTGATGGTTTCGGTAAATACACCGCCGGGGCTGGCTACGCTTTAGCTACCTCTGACAATTTCCCTCCCGCATGGCGCGATCGTATGGCCTTCATCGGAGGGCCTACCGGCAATCTTCTGGGGATGTTCGACAACATTAGAGACGGTTCCGGATACGCGGCGAAGAACCGCTATAATCTGATCGTCAGTGCCGACGAGTGGTTCTCTCCTGTGGCTGCCGAGGTAGGGCCCGATGGCCATCTTTGGGTCGCTGATTGGTATAACTTTATCATTCAACACAACCCGACACCTAGTGTTGAGCTTGGTGGATACGAAGGCATTAGAGGTAAAGCCGGTGCCCATGAAAATCCGAATCGCGACAAGCATCATGGACGAATCTACCGGGTGAAATGGGAAGGCGCTACACAATCCAGCATCTCCTCACTCGACAAAGCATCCGATGAAGAACTGGTTGCTGCGCTGGGTCATGACAATCAATTCTGGCGACTCGCTGCCCAGCGCCTGCTGGTTGACAATCAACGAACCGACAGTGTTCCCGCTTTGAAAAAACTCGTCGACGAAGCGAACGGAGCC
>Ga0209602_1000596_pt1 | contig 34499 bp, 32 predicted proteins | sample COGITO_mtgs_1205_3_FD_184810 | JGI IMG/M metagenome (GOLD analysis project Ga0209602, IMG submission 184810) | Pelagic marine microbial communities from North Sea - COGITO_mtgs_120524 (SPAdes) (version 2) | ecosystem: Environmental > Aquatic > Marine > Epipelagic ...
ATACTCAACGCAACCATAACCATTAAGGGTGTATGTTCCCAATTGGTTATAACTAAATAGATACTAGATACTGATACAACTACTGGTAATACTATTACGAATAGAAGCTTAACGATGTACTTTAATATTTTTTTCATGATGGTTTTAATTTAGTGGATTTAATTATAAGTTTTTACATAAGATAAATAAGTTTCTATACTATCTCTTTGTTGTACTTCTATTATATCATGTTCAATAGCCAAGTGCTTAAGATCATCATTACGATCAAACGTTTTTTCTATTAGATCATTTAATGGATGCGTTAAGTCTTTTTCTTTGATACGATATATCTTATGACCAGTACTAAATGTTAGTATGTCATCTTCATTGTACAATACTACGCCTATCATAGACTTGTATTGCATAATGGATTGTGGTTTAAGAATTATTGTTCTTTGCATGTGGTTTTAAATTTAGTGGTGATTGCAATATTGCGGGTAATATGATACTATTCCTATAGAGAGAGAGACAACATATACTCTTGTTGCAATAACGTGAGTATTAGTTACACTCGTCTTGGTGTTAGCTATATATAATAATAAGGATGATGATATTTATTTGAGTGGTAGAAAGTGGTAATATGTGGTATATGAGAGGTCATATTCATTTTGTCACACACACTTGAATATAAATTACTTTTTAATAAACAATTAAGCAAGTAACTGCAATTATTAGCTTGGGAGCAGACAGAAGCGACTGAAAGGAGCAGCTGAAGAGCAGATAGATAGGAATGACCGGTTATTTTCCATTGTTCCTGTCTAAAAGTATGAGTTCAAGTAACAATCAAGTAACAAATAATGTAGTGAGTGCGAGGTTTCTGGAGAAGTTGGTTGTACACCCAATCAAATCCGCCCAAGCTTTTACCCCACTACAATATTTATAAATTGACACTAATTAGGTAAAGTCTTCTAGAATCAAATTCTTTCTTCCACCCTTTATATCCAGGTGGTAAAACATTGTTTGGTTCATCACAATAATCTTCTCCAGCCCCAAATTCATAATCTTCCATAGTTTTATAGTACAATGCTCTACAGCTTTAAGTTAAAAAGAGGAGAGTTGTTACACCCTCCTCCGTTATGTTATATAGCCTCAACCCATCTCAGAGTTGTTGGCTCTTTGGTTACCATATCCATGACGAAATTGTCAGTCATTTGGAATCCTTCCATCTCATCTCCTACGTTAAGCGTTTGCTTAATAGCAGCAATGGTTGGATGGTCAGCTTTCATAGTCTCTCCAGTTTCAGGGTCCATAAGGCTTAAGACGCCAAAGGATATGTCACTGTTGCTACGTGTTGCCACAGGCATCCCTGCCAGTGTTGTTACCTTGTTGCTCAGTGCAGAAGATGATACGATTACTGTTGCGCTGTTTCTTGCAGCATTAATGTTTACTTTTCTAAAGAATACACTCATAATATTAAGAATTAAATTAAGTTAACGGCGATTACTTACAGGGGGTACCCTCGCGCCAAAAATTTGCTGGGGAGTAGAAGCATAGGACCTCTCACCTATGCAATACACACTATTTTTTTTGGTAGGAAAAATTTTTTTTTGGTTACCCTTGTTTGTACGTATGTGGATTTTTTCTTTTAAATAAATAATAAATTTTGTATATTGTCTTAAAGAGATAGTTATTACTATTTTAATAAAAGAGATAATTAGTATGGATAATAATGATGCAAGTGACGACTTTATGAAAGAGATCAGAAAAGCAGAATTACAAGGTGAAATATTAGCTGATGCTTTTGACAACTCTTATAAATTATTAATTAAGGCCATAAGCTTTGATGAGATGATAGAAGACAAATATAGAAATGATTTAGATGCTGTATTAGCATTTGACCCTGAATTAGGACCAGCTTTAAGTGAGCTTGAGAATATGATTGATTTTTATATCCAAGAGGAGGATTATGAGAAGTGTGCTAATCTTCGTGATATTATGCATATTAAATTTCCTCAAAGTATAAACTTAGGGATAGAAGATTGATTATGGCAACAAAAAAGAAAAGTACTGTAAATAGTTCGGGAAACTATACTAAACCAGCAATGCGTAAAAGATTATTCAATTCTATTAAGGCAGGGGGGAAAGGTGGAGCACCTGGGCAATGGTCAGCACGTAAAGCACAAATGCTTGCTAAACGTTACAAAGCAAATGGTGGCGGTTATAAATCTAAGAAATAATGAAAGACTTTACTTTAAATTTAGGTAATATAATTTGGATCATAGGTATTATATTTACTATGGGTATTGCATATAGTCAGATAGCACAACTATCAGATGATATGGTAGTACTAGAATCTAGGTTAGAAAAGAAAATCAAAATGATTAATGAGTCGGAAGATAAAATTGTAGCATTAGAAAAAGATATTATTAGACTTGAGCAGTTTCAATGTAAACATAATAAGTAATGGCTTTACCAAATAAAAAAACTAAAAAAAAATCATCTTGTTGGGTAGGTTACGTTAAAAAAGGAGTGAAGAAAAAAGGAAATAAGACGGTAAATAACTGTGTGCGTAAAAAGACTAGGTAATGGCAAAGACTAAACAACAAAAAAGTCTTACTAGGTGGACAAAGCAAAAATGGACAACTGCATCAGGAAAGAAAAGTTCTGAGACAGGTGAAGTATATGCTCCAAAAAAAACTATTGCTAAACTAAAGAGTACAAAAAAAGGTAAGGCTAAATTAGCAGCAGCAAATAAAAAGAAAAGAGCTGCAACAAAAAAAGGTAAACAACATGCTAGTCATGGATTACACAAAGGAAAAAAACGTTAAATAAAAATAATAAAATGGGAACAATATTACAGGACATGATGGGAATGCTTTCAAGAAAGAAAGTAGTAACACCAAGAACAGATGATTATATTACAATAGCAAGATACGCTGGCGCTCAAGAAAGAATGAAACCTCATCCAAAAGTTGAAACAGAACTTGTTACAATGGGTGCTATTAAAACATTTGTTAATACACCTATAGATCAGGAAGTAAAACTAACTCCTTTTGCTGTAGTTGCGGGAAGTGGTGGTAGTTCAACAATGCCAAGCAATTATAATTTAATTGATATATCGTGGGATGGATTAGGAAATGGAACATATACCTTAAATCTTCCTACAGCAGCTTCAATGAAATACAGAAATATACGTATTATTACTGATGGCACATTAGATAACGGTGCACAAGATAAAATAGATGTTACACCAACTGGATCTGAAACAATTGATGGAGCTGCATCATTTGAAATATCTAAAAGATATGAAGGTATATCTATCTGGTCAAATGGTACAGAATGGATTATTATACAAGCTAAAGCTCACTAAGAATGGCAACACCTAGAAAGGGAAAAGCGAAAGTCAAAGTAACAGCTAGCGGTAAGAAAGTTAGTTACGGTCAGGCAGGCAAAGCTAAAGGAGGAGGGCCAAGGGTAAAACCTGGTACCTCCAAAGGTGATAGCTACTGTGCTAGAAGTTTAGGTATTAAGAAAAGAGTATCTAAGAAAAAAAGAAATGATCCAAACACCCCGAATAACTTATCTCGTAAACGTTGGAAATGCTCTGGAGCTAAATCCAAAAAGAAATAATTGACATTAAACTTTTTTTAGTTAAACTATTTATATATATTTGTATAACGTTTAATTAAAAAACTTTACAATGGCACAAACCAACTTACAAGAAAAAGAACCAAATCTTAGCAAAGAAGAACTTAACGCTAGGAGAGAAGAAATCACTGCTTTTTACAAAGACAACATCCAGCATTTAAAGATCCAAGCTGAATATGAAACACTATTAGCTGATATAGAAAAAGCTAGAGCAGAGCGCATGCAAGCTCAGATGTTTATGTCCCAACAATATGCTGACCAAAAAGAAGGTGGCGTAGCATCAGATTCTGAAGAAGCAAAAGCTTTTAAAGAAGCTATGGAGAATGCAGCAAAAAATATTGACTAACTTAAATTCAATATTATGCTACTCAAAAAAGGAGACAAAAAAGTTAATGTAAGACATCTGCAAGCTAAATTAAATATTACGCAAGATGGTGATTTTGGTCCACTAACAGAAAAAGCTGTTATTAAATACCAATTATCTAATGGATTACCTGTAACAGGAATGGTTGATAGTGATATGTGGGTATTACTATTTAACAAACCATATAGTGAAGAATTAGGTATAGATGAAGATACTGATATATCTTTAAACTACTTCACAACCAATTATGATCAATTAATTCATAAGCACTATTTACCAGAAGGTGAATATATAAAAGGCCCAATCAAAAACGAATATATATTTCTACATCATACTGCAGGTAATGCTAATCCTTACAGATGTATTGATCACTGGGGTAGAGATAAAAGAGGTAGAATAGCAACAGAATTTGTTTTAGGTGGAATTAACCATAGAAACGGTGATGATGAATATAACGGTGTTATGGTTCAAGCATTTCCTGAAGGAGGTCAAGCATTTCATTTAGGTAGAACTCAATCAGGTTGGATGAACAGACATTCAGTAGGTTTAGAAATTTGTTCTATGGGTTATTTAGACAATGATTTAAAAACTTATGTGGGATCTCGTTGTCAACCAGAACAAGTAATGGAATTGAAAGAACCATTTAGAGGTTATTTAAATTATCATAAATATTCTGATGAGCAAATTAAAGCAACTGAAAAATGGATACGTTATGTTGGTGAAAGAGATGAGATTGATATTAGAGTAGGTCTTAAAAAATATATACAAGCTTATGGTCCAACAAAAGGATTTGGATTTCAAATTAGTGCTTGCTTAGGAGAAGTTAAAGGATTATTAACACATACTAATGTTAGAAGAGGTAAATCTGATTGTTATCCAGATCCTAACTTAGTTGATATGATATTAAGCTTATAGATATGGCAATAGTAAACAAAGTAGATTTTAAATTAAAAGTGGAAATAAATGATTCAATAAAATATCAGATATTAACTTATTGTTTTTTTACAAAAACATTAATAAGTAATTCTGATTTAGATTTCTTAGCTGTACTTGCTAAAAATCCTAAAATAGAAATATCTAAATTTTGTATTTTATTAACTGAATTAAATATTTTTAAAAGTGCTCAATCAGCTAGAAATGCAATATCAAAAGCTGAAAAAAAAGGATTGGTTAATAAAAATGGTAATAATAAAAAAACCATAGACTTAAATAAAGATATTAATGTTCAGTCTGATGGATTAGTATTATTAGACTATAAAATTTTAGGAAGTGAATCCCAAGAAACATAAAGATTTTACAAATGGTATTGCTGAGCAAGTAGGAGTTCATCAGCAAGTAGTAGATGATTTTATAAGTTTCTATTATAGTAAACTAAGAAAGAAATTATCTAAACTTGCTTATCCTAGAATAAATGTAGATGGTTTAGGAACTTTTGAAATAAGAAAGGGTAAACTTGAAACAGCAATAAAGAAAAACAAAAGCATGTTAGGTAACATTGCTAAAAGGACATATAACGGTTATGCAAAAAGTGAAAACATAATTAAAGACATAAAAGAAATGTCTGATGCACTTAACAAAATTGAAGAAGCTAAATTAAGAAAAAAAGAATTTAAAAGTAAGAAGAATGAGTAAGCCCTGGAAGAAGTATACGGATGCTTTTAAAAACATTGATAAAATTGCAGAAGGAATCAAAAATAATCTATTTAAAAAAGAACATGTTGAAGCAGTAGCTACAAGTAGATTTCAAGTATGTATTAATTGTTCTTTATTTGATGCAAAAGGAACTGATTGCTTAGCTCCTGGTACTCAACCTTGTTGCTCTGATTGTGGATGTAGTTTAGCTTTTAAAGTAAGATCGTTATCTAGTGAATGCCCTAAAGGTTATTGGAATTCATTAGTATCAGAAGAAACTGAAGAATTAATAATTAAACAAATAGGATCAGATGGAAATAACAATTAATTATATTTATCAAAACAATAGTACACCAATGACAATTAACAATAAAGAAAGTTATTGGTATACATCAACAACATTTTAATTATGGCAATAACATTTAAAGAAGAAGGTCATATATACGAAAGTAATGATCAAGACAAAATAAACTGGACAAGTGTAACATCCTTTATTGGAATGTTTAAACCTAAATTTGATAGGGAAGGTCAAGCCAAAAAATCTTCTAAAAATAAAAGATCTAAGTGGTATGGTATGACACCAAAAGAAATACTTACTGCTTGGGATAATGAAACTCAAAGAGCTATTAAATTAGGAAATTGGTATCATAACCAAAGAGAAGCAGATATGCTAGACTTTAAAACTATTGAACGCAATGGAACAGAAGTACCTATTATAAAACCCTTATTGACAGAACAAGGTGTAAAGTTGGCACCAGTACAAAAACTAAAAGAAGGGGTTTATCCTGAGCATATGGTTTATTTAAAATCAATGGGTTTATGTGGACAGGCAGATTTAGTTGAGGTTGTAGATGGTTATATTAATATCCATGATTACAAAACAAATAAAGAAATAAAAGAAAAAGGATTTACTAATTGGGAGGGTATTACAAATAAATTATATAAGCCTTTAAATCATTTAGATGATTGTAATCTTAAGCATTATAACTTACAATTGAGTATTTATGCGTATATTATTAAAAAGCACAACCCTAAATTAAAGATAGGAAAGTTAACAATTCAACATGTTAAATTTGTTACAGTAGGAGAAGATAGTAATGGTTATCCAATTACAAAAGTAGAGAATGGTGAACCGGTTTTAGAAGAAGTAAAAATATATGAACTACCATATTTAAAAGATGAAGTATCTTCATTAATGATGTGGCTTAAAGATAAAAATTAATGGCATCAATACAATTAACACAAGTTTTTTTAGAAGTAACAAATCCTCCTAATCCTTTAGAACCATTGTTTGTAATACCGGGTAGTGCAAACTTAATAGCAATAAACCCTACTCATTTAGTTGGTGTTGGATCAGTATTCACAGGAAACGGAGTTAATATTGATGTACGTCAAATATATGTAACAGGCGGAAGTATATCACCAATGTATGTTAGTGATAGTTATGCTACAGTAAAAGCTTATATTGACGCATTACCTTAAAATATAAAAAACATGATAGTAAGATTATTTGATATACAAAATAATAAAGTTATACCTTCTGAACATTGCTATGCTTTACCATTTCTTAAAAAAATAATGGATACTTATCCTGACACTTATATGCAGGTGTATCAATATATATTTTATTTAAGTTGTCCGGATCCAGATTTAAATCCATTTTTTAATCTTCCTGAACATGAAAAAGAAGATATTATTATAGAAGAGATAGGACTTGAAGAATCACCAGAAGACGGTAAGATAAGATATGCATTAGATATGTGTAAGCAGATGTATGAAACACCCACATACAGGGCGTACGTAGGTATTAAAGCTATGTTAGACAGATTAGCTAAGTATATGGAGGTAACCCCTATTGAACACGGTAGAGACGGTAATATGAACTCTATGATTAATGCTGCTGCTAAATTTGAACAGATAAGACAATCTTATAAAGGAGCATTTACTGATATGAAAAATGAACAGGAGAGTTCAGTACGTGGAGGAGCAGGATTAGCTTATGATCAAATATGATAAATAACAAAAAAGAAACCAAATGGCATTTCTGCTATTGGGATGAACCAGAATTTAATAATACAAAAAAAACTAACAACGATGGCACAACAAGTAATACCAGTAGGAAAGAAACTTTTGATCAAACAAAAGGCAGCAGAGACAATGACTAAATCAGGTTTTATTTTACCTGATATGGCAATTAAAAAAGAATGTATAGGTACTGTAATTGGTATAGGTCAATCTGTAGAAGAAATTAAAATTGGAGATGTTGTTCAATATACTGAACATTGTTTACCTACATCAATGAAACATAATGAGGAGGAACATTTACTTATTCAAGAAGGAGATGTCTTTGCAATTTTAGTTGAAGTAGCGAATGTATAAAACCGTTCCTACATATACAAATGGGCAATGGACAACAACTGAGTTTGAAACAGAAGAATTATTTATAGAATACATATTATCTATATTTAAAGAACCCGGTTTATATGGCTTTTCTGATATAGCTTTTGAGTTTAATAAAGAAGCTAAATCATTTAATACTCAAGGGTTTTATTGTAATGCTCCTTTTAGATCTAAAGATTTTACAAATTATTGGGAAGATCAAAAAAATAAATGTAGAAAAGGAGTAATATATAATGATAATGGTAAAAGTTTTTTTTTAACCAGAGATTATTACATGTGGTTAAACTTTTTACCAATTTTTGATAAAGAAGAAAAAAAGTATGGATTTGCAAAAGTAAGAGATGCTCAATATCACATGGCATTATATGAGTTATTAGCTGAGCTAAATAATCAGCATTCAGCAATACTTAAAAAACGTCAGATAGCTTCTTCTTATTTTCACATGGGTAAAATTATTAACACCTATTGGTTTGAAGAAGGTTCTATTTGTAAAGTTGGAGCATCACTAAAAGATTACATTAATGATAAAGGTTCTTGGAAGTTTTTAGATGAATACAAAACTTTTCTTAATGAGCACACCGCTTGGTATAGACCAAGCAATCCAGAAAAGGTATTATTGTGGCAACAACAAATAGAAGTTAAAGTAAACAATAGAAAAACAGCTAGAGGTTTAAAATCTAAAATCCAAGGGGCATCATTTGAAAAAAATGCAACAGCTGGTGTAGGGGGACCTACCACTTATTTTTTCCATGAAGAAGCGGGTATTGCACCTAAGATGATGCAAACATATGAATACTTACGTCCCGCAATGTCTTCTGGTATGATGACAACAGGTATGTTTATTGCAGCAGGATCGGTTGGAGATTTGCAACAGTGTAATCCCTTAAAGGATATGATACTAAATCCTAAAGCAAATGATATATATGCTGTAGAAACAAATCTAATGGACGCTGATGGTACAATTGGTATGGCAGGATTGTTTATTCCTGAACAGCATTCTATGCCACCTTATATTGACAAATATGGCAACTCTTTAGTTGAAGAAGCCGTTAAAGCAATTATAGAAGAAAGATCAAGGTGGAAAAATGAATTAAATGGAGAGCAATATCAGTTAAGGATTTCACAAAAGCCTATGAATATTGCTGAGGCTTTTGCATACAGAAAAGAATCTATTTTTCCTCAAGGAATTTTAAGTAGACAGCAAAAGAGAATAGAGGAAAAAGAATACCCTTATGAGCTAATAGAACTAGACAGAAATGAGAAAGGAATATTTGCTAAAAGAACAAATAAACTTCCAATCAGTAAATTTCCTGTAGACAAAAAACAAATTGATAAAACAGGAACAGTTGTGGTATGGGAAAGACCAATTAAAAGTCCGGAGTTTGGAGCATATTATGCGTCTATTGATCCCGTGTCAGAAGGAAAGACAACAACCTCTGATTCTTTATGTAGTATTTTTGTATATAAAAATGCAATGGAAGTTATAAGAACTACCGAATCCGGTGAAGTTGAACAATTTATTGAAAAAGATAAAGTAGTGGCAGCCTGGTGTGGTAGATTTGATGACATAAATAAAACTCATGAAAGGTTAGAATTAATTATAGAATGGTACAATGCCTGGACATTAGTTGAAAATAACATATCTCTTTTTATTCAGCATATGATTGCTAGAAAAAAACAAAGATATTTAGTACCTAAACAACAAATTTTATTTTTAAAAGATATTGGATCTAATAAAACGGTATATCAAGAATATGGATGGAAAAATACAGGAACTTTATTTAAGAGTCATTTAATATCTTATGCAATAGAATTTTTAAGGGAAGTAACAAATGAGGAGACTGATATAAATGGTGTAGTAACAGATCAAACATTTGGTGTAGAAAGAATACCTGATCCAATGCTAATAAAAGAAATGTTAGCTTATTATCCTGGGTTAAACGTAGATAGATTAGTTGCATTTGGTGCATTAATAGCATTTGTAAAAATACAACAGTCTAACAGAGGATATACTAAAAGACGTGAATCAGAGGGTAAATCTTTGGTAAACTCAGAAAATTTGTATAAATTAAAGTATAGTCCGTTTAAAAATATTGGGCGTAGTTCAACATCCAGAACTAGCAGGCCTAATAGATCAGGATTTAAAAATATTAAATAGATTCATCTAAATAAAATACGTAATGAAAGTATTAAATGCAATGCAGTTAAAGAATGGTGCCAAGGCTGAAGGAGGCCCTACGTATTCAAGCTTAACACAACCAGTACAGTTTTTACCTTCTTCAGAAAAAACTGATGATTGGGCGGCATGGAATTTAGATTGGCTAGAACTACAAGGTGTAGAATTTTTAAGATCAAATGCTAGAAGACTTTTAAAAAATTATAAGTTAGCAAAAGGTATTATTGATAAGTCTGATTATATAGTAGAAGAAGACAATGATTATAAAGATATGATGGATGTTTTAACAAAGGAAAATGATTCTGCGTTAGAACTTAAGTTTTATCCAATTGTTCCAAATGTAATCAATGTATTAACTGGTGAATTTAGTAAACGTTATAACAAAGTACAATTTAGAGCTGTTGATGACAAATCATATAATGAAATGTTAGCTCTTAAAAAAACACAAATAGAAGACACTTTATTAGCTGATGCAGAAATGCAATTAGTTCAAAAAATGATAGAAGCTGGAATGGATCCAGCATCTGAAGAAGCACAACAACAACTATCACCTGAAAATTTAAAAACACTTCCTGAGATAGAAGACTATTTTAGCAAGTCTTACAGAAGTAGTATAGAAGAATGGGCAACTCACCAGTTAAATGTGGATGAGGAAAGATTTAAAATGCATGAGCTAGAAGAAAGAGGGTTTCGTGATATGCTTATTTCTGATAGAGAGTTTTGGCATTTCCGCATGTTAGAGGATGACTATGATGTAGAGTTATGGAATCCAGTATTAACATTTTATCAAAAATCACCAGATCAAAGATATATAGCTGACTCTAACTATGTAGGTAAAGTTGACCTAATGACCGTATCTGATGTAGTAGATAAGTATGGTTATTTAATGGATGAAAAACAACTATCATCTTTACAAAGAATATACCCAGCACGTTCTGCACAATATCAAGTTAATGGTTATCAAAATGATGGATCATATTATGATGCTACAAGATCTCATGAGTGGAATACAAATATGCCAGGCTTAGCATACAGACAGTATACAAGTAATTACATGGCAGATCCAGTAAAAGGAGGAGATATACTTACTCAAATACTTTCTCAAAGTGAAGATCTTGAACAATGGGGAGATGGTAACTTAATGAGAGTATCTACAATTTATTGGAAGACTCAAAGAAAAGTAGGTCACTTAACTAAAATAGAATTTGATGGTGAAGTAACTCAAGAAATAATAGATGAATCATTTAAAATAACTGAAAAACCAGTTTATGATACATCAATATTTAAGAACAAATCTAAAGATACATTACTTCAAGGTGAACATGTTGAATGGATTTGGATAAATGAAACATGGGGTGGAGTAAAAATTGGCCCTAATGTACCTGCCATGTGGAGAACTACAATGGATGACAATGTTAACCCTATATATCTAGGTATTAATAGAGATAAACCAGGTAGATTACCTTTTCAATTTAAAGGTGAAAATTCTTTGTATGGTTGTAAACTACCCGTAGAGGGTAGAGTATTTTCTGATAGAAATACTAGATCAACATCTTTAGTAGATTTAATGAAAGCTTATCAAGTTGGATACAACATGGTTAATAACCAGATTGCGGACATTTTAATAGATGAATTAGGAACAGTAATAATGTTTGATCAGAATGCTTTACCACGTCACTCAATGGGAGAAGATTGGGGTAAAAACAATTATGCTAAAGCATATACTGCTATGAAAGATTTTAGCATGTTACCTTTGGATACATCTATTACTAATACAGAAAATGCTACAAACTTTAATCACTATCAGACTCTAAACATGGAGCAGACTAGCAGATTAATGTCTAGAATACAATTAGCAAATTACTTTAAACAACAATGTTTTGATTCTATTGGTATTAATCCACAACGATTAGGTGGAGCTGTATCTGCAGAAACTGCAACAGGTGTAGTAAATGCTATGCAACAATCATATGCACAAACAGAAATATATTTTGTACAACATTCAGATCATTTAATGCCTAGAGTGCATCAAATGAGAACTGACCTAGCTCAGTATTATAATAGTACTAATCCAAGTCTTAGATTATCTTACATCTCTACAGAGGCTCAGAAGGTAAATTTTACTATGAATGGTACTGATCTATTACTTAGAGATTTTAATGTATTTGCAACTACTAAAACTAATCACAGAGCGGTTTTAGAACAACTCAAGCAAATGGCATTAACTAACAATACTACAGGAGCATCAATTTATGAGCTTGGTAATATTGTTAAAGCTGATTCAATATCTGAAATAACAGATATCTTAAAAGACTCAGAAAACAGACTTGAGCAACAAAGAACTCAAGATATGCAGCAACAACGTCAAATGCAAGAACAACAACTTAAAGCTAAAGCACAAGAAGATCAGCAAAAGCTTCAGGTTGAGATGCAAGAAAACGCCAAAGACAGACAAAATGATATTACTATTGCTGAGATTAGATCCGCAGGTTTTGGAGCACAAGTAGATATAAATCAAAATCAAGTATCTGATTATCAAGATGCAATGAAAGATATTAGAGAAACTACAAGGTTCCAAGAACAAACAAATCTTAAGCGTGATGAGATGGCAATGAAAGGTAGTATGGAATCTGCAAGACTTCAAGTTGAAAGAGAAAAAATTGCAGCAACAAGAGATGTTGCAAACAAAGATCTACAAATTGCAAGAACTAATAAAAATCAATACGATGTTAAAGATTCTAAAAAATCTGATAAGAAATAATTGACGTTAGCTATATACTGCAAAAAACTTTGCATAAATGTAAAATAATAAAAGTTTATCTATTGTAGTATAGCTAAACTTTTATTATATTGTATATATAAGTACTAAATATTAAAACCAACAATATTATGAATACAAAAGAAGCTGCTGTGAATAGCAATGTAGAAACATTAGATATTAACTTAGATGAGATCTTTAACGGTGCTCCAAGTGCTGGTGATGTAACATTACCTGAAGAAAGTAAATCTAAAACTAATATTTTATCTGGATTAAATAAAAAAGCTGATTTTTCATTTGCAGATGTAGATGAAGATGGTGTAGATGATCTAAGTAAAAAAGAACCTGCGAAAGCAGAAACTGAAGAGACTAAAGATTTAGAAGATGCTTTGCCAGAAGCTAAAGAAGAAGTAAAAGAAAAAAAAGAAACAAAAGAAGTAGAATCAGCTAATGATATTTTAGATGCATTAGATGATGAGACTGAGGAAGATGTAGAGAAGAAAGAAAAAAGAGGTAGAAAGTCTATTAATGGTATATCTGATGTATTCAGTAAACTTATTAAAGATGACAAGATTGTACCTTTTGATGACGAGAAATCATTGGAAGATTACACTGCAAAAGATTGGGAAGAATTAATTGAAGCTAATTTAGAAGAAAAAGCTAATCAAGTAAGACGTGAAACTCCTAAACAGTTTTTTGCAAGTTTACCAGAAGAATTACAAATTGCTGCAAGATATGTTGCAGATGGAGGAACAGATATTAAAGGTTTATTTAATACTTTAGGTAGTGTTGAAGAAACAAAACAATTAAGTCTAAAATCTGAATCAGATCAAGAAACAATTATTAAAGAATATTTAGGTGCAACCGGATATGGAACATCAGATGAAATAGCTGAGGAAATAGAAATCTGGAAAGACTTAGGTAAGCTTGAAAAGCAAGCTGCTAAGTTTAAACCTAAGTTAGATAAGATGCAAGAAAAAATTGTTGTTAAAAAGCTTGAAGAACAAGATTTAAAAAAGAAACAACAAGAACAAGCATCTAAAAAATATATGTCAAGTGTGTATGAAACACTTAAAGAAGGTACTTTGGGAGATATCAAAGTAGACAGAAAGACTCAAGCCATGTTATATAATGGTTTAGTACAACCTAGTTATCCTTCAGTAAGTGGTAAGAATACAAACTTGTTAGGGCACTTATTAGAAAAGTATCAATTTGTTGAACCAAATTATACATTAATTTCTGAAGCATTATGGTTACTTCAAGATCCTGAAGGATATAAAGCAAAAATAATGGATAAGGGAGCTCAAAAAAGTGTTGAACAAACTGTAAGAAAATTAAAAACTGCAGCAGCTAGTAATAGTTCAGCATCATTGGGAATACAAGAAAAAGAAAATACTAAAAGAAAACCAGCAGGAAAAAAATTACCAAGAACCAACAACATTTTCAAACGAATTTAATTAAACAATTAAATATAAACAATAATTATTAACAACAAAAACAAGTAAAAATTATGGCAACTCCAGTATTAAATAATGGGATTTTCCTAAGAGATACAAGCTACAAGGCTAGTTCTCATGTTGATTCTTACCACCTAACACAGATGCTCGGTAACGCTGAGCCTATGGATATGGGACCAGTTGATCTTTGGGCTATGACCCAAAAGGTAGAAATGCCTTTGTATCAAATGGCATCATTTGGAGGAAAGAATACTATCATGGTGGACAATGCACGTGGTGAGTACAAATGGCAAACTCCTATTGCACAAGACCTACCTTATATCATTGCTGATATAGAGGCGGCTAACACAAGTAAAGGTGTAGATGGTACAACTTTTAAAATTAAAATTTCCAAAAGAACTTTTGGTCATGGTGATATTATCACTTATGATAAGTACAATGGATTAGAACTTTACATCACAGCTGATGATATTATCCCAGCAGGTGACGGTTTTATTTACACTGTTCAATTGGTAAACAACAACAACGCAGCTAGCTTAGACAATAAGTATTTAGCTAAAGGTACAAAGTTCTTCAGAAAAGGTTCTGCAAGAGGTGAGTATGGAGAGCGTTTTTCTGACATTGAAACAGGATCTGGTTTCCGTGAATTCTACAATTTTGTAGGTGGAGCAGAAGCACATGTACATTATTCTATTTCTAGCCGTGCTGATCTTATGATCAAAGGTGGTTTGAATGCTGATGGTACTGTACCAGTAACTGAGATTTGGAGAAACTTTAACACTGATCCTAACAATCCATCAGTACCTAGTATTGAAGGACTTGTAGCAAACATGGGTAAAGCAGGAGCTAGAGAAGCATTTGAAAATGGAACTCTTACAAGAACTTTCATTACAAATATGGAAGCAGCTCACTTATCTAAAATTGCAACGGATATTGAAACTTACCTAATGTGGGGTAAAGGTGGTAGAATTAAGCAAGATGGACCGGATGATATTAGATTATCTGTAGGTTTATGGGCACAGTTAGATAACTCTTTCAAAAGAGTATATAACAAGTCTTCATTTACTCTTGACATGTTTAAGTCTGAACTTTACAACTTCTATCAAGGTAAAGTTGAATTTAAAGGGCCAGACCCACAAAGATCACTTGTTGTACAAACAGGTATTGCAGGAATGCAGTTGATCAACAAAGCTATTGCTGATGAAGTATATGGTTCAGGTCTAGTTCAAAATGCATCAGATATCGGAGCTGTTAAAGGTTCAGGTATGGATTTAGATTATGGTTTTGCTTACACAAGCTTTACTATTCCTTTCTTAGCTAACGTTAAGTTTGTATTGAATCCTGCATTTGATAATTTAAATACTAATGACATTGAGAATCCATTAATTGATGGACGTCCTCTAAGTTCTTATAGCTTTATTATCTTTGATGTAACAGATGAAGGAAATGACAACATTCACTTGTTGAAACTTTCTTGGGATAATCAACTTAAGTGGTTCTACCAAAATGGTACTATGGACTACATGGGAAGAACTCAAGGTTTTGCTTCTACTGGAAACTTCAATGGTTACCGAGTTATGATGACTCAAACGATGCCAGCTATTTGGGTTAAGGATCCAACTAAAGTTCTTAAAATTGTAATGAGAAACCCTGTTACAGGAGGATCATTCTAGAACTAAATAATTAAAGGGGAGGGGTTAATCTTCCTCCCTTTTTATTTTAATCTTTAAAACAAATAATTATGGGACTAGATATAAAGTTAGCAAATAAAACATATGAATTTTCAAATTCAAGTGTGTCTAAAATAATCTCTTCAAAATCAGTTGGGAAAGATATATTAGTCAGAGACTATGCAGATAATGCAGCAGCAGTTGCAGCAGGATTAGTTAAAGGTGATCTATATCATTCCACAGGAGATTTGAAGGTTGTAGTATAATAAAAGTCAAAAACTTTAGCAAGATTAAACATCTTGCTTTAGAAATTATTAATATATAAAATGTACATTAAATATGTACCTTTGATTTTGTTAAATTATTAATTTTAAAACCAAAAAAAACAATGAGCGATTACACAATTGTAGAAAAGTATCAACAAGGAAAAAGTGCAACTATTGCAGTGCGTCCTTTTTTTAGCCCTAACAAAGAAAACATGGGGTTAGAACAATATGGTTTATCACTCCATGATGGAGTATACCATGAAGAAAATTTAGCATGTTTAGAAATGAATGGTGTTAAAAGATATATAACTGGATTAAATGAATTTGATCCTAAAGTAAAAATGCTTTCTAAAGATGAAAAGAAAAAGAAAGTTAAAGAAATTAGAGAAGTAGTAGCTCAATTAGAAGCAGAATTAGCAGCTAATGTTGTTGATCCAAATGATAAAGATTTTTGGAACAAGTTAACAATTATGAAGCCTGACAATTCTAAGTTTTGGGATAAAATAAGTTTAAGGTGTGGAAATGATCCTGTGTTTTTAGATCCGGATACAGATCCATATGATTTAATTAAATTACACGCAATAAATGCAGGTGGTTTTTCAATTGTAGCTAAATCATTAAGAGAGGCTAAAGAAATGAATAATCCTCCTAAATTTTATTTAGATACAGTTCAAGAAAGTTTAAGTACACGTACTGAATTAAGTAAGATTAAAAACAGAGCATTAGTTGAATTACAAAAAATGTATGATTCTAATACTGCTAAGTTAATTTATGTTGCAAAAATATGTGACGTTGATAGTGTACAATATATTAAGTCTACACCTAATGATATTCTATATGAAAATATGGATAATTATATTAATGGGTTTGGAGCAGAGTCTTCTAAGAAAAAAGCTGCTAGTCAGTTTTTAGAGGTAGCAGGTTTGACAATGGAAGATTTAAAAATAAGAGCATTAATAAAAGATGCTTTGTATTATAGATTTATAACTACTAAAGCAGGTGGTTGGATTGAACCAATTGACAGTGGTATTAGATTAGGTAAAAGACCTTCTGAGGTATTAGAGTTTTTAAAGAAACCTGAGAATGATGAAGCCTTATCATCTATTTTAGAAAAAGTAGAACCATATTGGAATTCTTAAAATATAAATAATGAATAATAATACCCTTTTAATAAAACTAAAACAAAGGTTAAATAAACTAGATAGTCAAGATTTTGACAATATAGAATGTTGGCAATTTGTGGAAGCTTTTAATAAGGCGCAAGTTGAATGGTGTAGAAGAAATTTACACGGGGGTAATATGTATAAAGAAGGTGATGAGTTGTCTAAAAAAAGAATAGATGACTTACAACCTTTATTAATTGAATTATCTTTAACAGGAACAACAACAGATTCTTATTTTGAAACTAATAATTTTCCAGTAGAAACTTATTTGGAATTTAAAAAAGTTAGTGCGGATGCTAAGACTGAATGTTGCCCAGCTAGAGATATGACAGTTTATTTGGCAGAAGAAGCAAATGTAAATTTACTTTTGAGAGATCCTTTAAAGAATCCAGATTTTGAATGGGGTGAAACATTTTGTACTATGATAAATAATACAATAAGAATCTATAGAAATACAGACTTTACAATAGTTAATCCAGTATTAACTTATTATAGACAACCTGTATACATAGAAATATTAAATTGTGTTGATCCATATACAGGACAAGTATCATTGGTCAATGTTGAGTGTGAATTTAAAGATGATTTAGCAGAAGTAATGTTAGATGATGCTGCTGCTATTATTGCTGGTGATATAGAAAGTGTATATCAACAACAAAGAGCACAAGCTGCTGCTGAAAGAAATAATTAAAATTTGATATACAATTAAATTTTTGTATATTATTATAGTAACACAGAAGTTACGAACAGAGTAAACTGTTAAAATCATTATATATAACCAGTGGGGGTAATGGTCCTCACATAAATTAATTAATATGGCATATTTTAATAATGCGTTTTACAAAACGTTCGTGGCATCCTCAACTGAAGCAGTTGCAGGTGTGTCAACTTCTTTGCTTGCTGCAGGGGAGTTAGGGCTTGTGAAAGATTCTGATTGGACAACAATGGCCATTCCAGGAGCTGCCTTACCGGCTAATTCACACGCTTACTTGGTTCAAGGAAGTTTCTACACAAAAGACACGATTGGTAACAATCCAGGTCATGGTGGATACCAAGAATCAGTAAAATCAAAAGGTATTAACCCTAAGTACATCTCAAGAGTATGGGCTGCAGATTGTTTAACTGCTCAGCAGGCAACTGCTTCTTTAGCTTTAGGTGCTGAATGTACTCCATGTGGAACTACACAATTCATGAGAATGGATGTGAAAGGTTCTCCAGCATTACGTTTCTTAAATCACAATGCTTATGCAATTGGTGATTCTGCAAACATTTGCTGTATTGATGGACAAGAATTTTTAGATCCTGCATTAGTGTTAGCTACTGAAGCTGCACAAGTTGTTGGAAATGGACTAATGAAAGATGATGTAGGATACCAAGCTGGTAATCCACTAATTACTCCATTTGTAGCTGAGGCTGATTTGAATGGTGTTGATGTTGCAACTTTATCTGGTGGAGTAGGTTATTCTGTTACTGTTGGTGCTGCTTCGGCTGCAACTACTGTTGCTTCTCCTGCTGTAGGATCCGGAGCTAAAATTAACATCTTAACTGTAAGTGGAACAGGTGTTATTTTAACATTTAGTTATGCAAGTGTTGGTAAAGGTTATGCAGTTGGTGATGTATTAACTGTTGTTCAAGCAGGTTCTACTACTGATGCAACTTTAACTGTTACTGCTATAAGTGAAGGTGGTGTTATTGTAAATGTAACTGATGCTGCTGGTGCAGTAGTACAAAATATATACAGTATTGCACAAGCACAAGGTAAAGCTGCTTCTGGAAACTATGTAGCTTCTACAACTCCAAACGCTGCTGCTGCAACAGTTGATGCTGTAGTAAATTTTGTTGGAGCTTATGTTAGTACTAAATTTGGAGATTGTTCTTTTGACACAAGAGATCACTTTAATGCAGAACCTGTTGAAATCATTGCAAGTATCCTAGATGAAACTGGAGATCCATGTAACGATTGTGGAACTGCTGCTAGTACTCCAGGTCAAATGCAAGCAACTCAAGGTGAGGCAGTAATTAGAGACTTAATTTTATCTGAAAGATACCGTCAATCTCCTTATAATCAAGGAAACGCTGACAGTGCTAGAATCAGAGAAATTGAAATGTCTGATGAGCTTCTTGCTGCTGTAGATAGAACTGCAACTTATAGAGCTTTCTATATTCAACATGTTGTACCAAGATTCAATAACCCAAGTGGTGTTTTTGATAATGATCAATATGTATATCAAATTTATGTAAAATGTTCTGATGCTGCGGCAATTGCTGCTGTATTAGCATTAGCAAATCAAGTTGTTACTTTAGCAAATGCTGCTGGTAATAATATTGCTCTTGAATCAGATTTAGGATAAATTTAATATTACATAAGCCTTAGTTATTGCTAAAGCTTTTAAATTAATTAGAGCAGGGGTTACAAAACTCCTGCTCTTTTTATTTTACAATCTCTAGTTTTTTTTGTATATTATTAATATAGTGTATTAAAGCAAACATGAAATGGCAAACAAGCATATATTAAGTCTAGAAATTCCCACAGTATCTAACTGTGATTTATTATGTATTAAGGATACAAGTCAATACTCAAAAGACTTAGCGGTAGATTGTGAGGAACTCTTAATCACATTACCTGGGTACTCAGTACCAGTACTTCTTAAAGTAGATAGTAAATTTGATATGTGTTTAACAGCATGTACATTAGCTTTACAAAAAGATGATTGTGGTACAACACAACAAAAAATTCCAGATGGTATATATATCATAAGATATAGTGTATCACCAAACACAAAAGTATTTGTAGAATATAATCATTTAAGGGTAACAAGATTGTTAACCACTTACTATGAAGTATTATGTGATCTTGATGTGCAAGCATGTCAACCAGACACTAGAAAGCAAGATATTTATACAGAATTAAGTTACATAAAAACAATGATAGATGCAGCAGTATCTAATGTAGAATATTGTGAATCTCCTGCACAGGGAATGCAGTTATATAATTATGCAAAAGCAAGATTAAATAAAATAGCTTGTCCATCAGGTAACTGTGGTTCAAGTTCTAAATATTCATTTTAATAACCATTTAATAACCAACAAAGATTATGGCAAATTGTACTAAATGTAATAAAGTTTTTACATGCGGATGTCAAAAAGCTAGTTTAAGTGATGGATCAATAGTTTGTAAAAATTGTAAATCAGAGATAGAAAATACTGCTGATGCTACAAGTGATTTATCAAGAGAATTAGCAAGGCAACAAATACAGAATTTAAGAAGTTAAAAATATATGGCAGCCTCAACTATACAAATATCAGATAATTCTGCACAAAAAGCAAAATTAAAACTGAGCAAACGAATCCAAATTGAAAAAGATTTTGCTAATCAAGCATACATAAATTTCAAGGCCGTAAGGTTTGGTATATCTGCATGCTGCTATACTGATTTTGAAACAGCTACAAACAACAAAGATTTATGTGATTGGCAAAATTCTGCTAGTACAAAAGTTGTTATAGCTACAGAAATACCTGGAATATTTGTAGAACCATTAGCTAAAGTAAATTTAAAAGCAAGTATGTCTTGCCCAGATACTCCAACTAATGTATGTACAGTTTTAGATTTAGAAGAAATATTAATAGCTGATAGCACCTACACACAATGTTTTGAAGTTGCAGCAGCTCAATGGACTATTACTCATAACTTAGGAAAGTATCCGTCAGTTACAGTAGTTGATAGTGCAAACACAGTTGTGGTTGGTAATGTAGATTATACAACAAGCAACTCATTAGTAATAACTTTTAATGCTGCCTTTTCAGGGTGTGTGTTCTTAAATTAAAAAATAAAATAAATATAAAATAAAATGGCAGTACAATTTTTAACCGGACTAAATGTAAATGGTAATATTAATATTAATACCAACCAATTACAGAACGTAGTAATACAACCTTTAGCGGCTGACCCTGCTGGGATTGATGGGAGGATCTATTATAATTCAGGTACAAATAAATTAAAAATTTATAATGGTACAGATTGGGTAGCATTCCAAACAGGAAATGATCAAGTAGTAACTTATGATTTAACAGGGGTTGGATCAACAAATGGAACAGCAGGTGTTAGGCTTACTGGTTCTGATGCATCAGTAGATGATGTATTAGTAGTTGGTGCAGGTACAACTACTGTAACAAGATCAGGAAATACATTAACAGTAACATCAAATGATTCAGCGGTTGGTACAGTAACATCTGTTGCAACTACTCATGGTGGTAATGCATTTACAGCAACAATTGGTAATGTAGCTACAGTTAATCCATCGGTTGATATAGCAATGGCAGGTGATGCTACTCAGTATGTCAATGGAGCGGGTGATTTAGTTCTTTTAAGTACTATCCCTCAAGGAGATATAACAGAAGTACAAGGTGGTACATACATAAGTGTAACAGATCAAACAGGTCCAATACCTATTGTTAATCATGATGCAACAACTAGAACTGATACAACAAGTACTGCAGCTCCAGCATCGGGTGCTACATTTACTGCAGTAGATGGCGTAACCTCAAATCCAACTGGTCACATTACAGCACTTAATGTTAAAACAATTACACTTCCAATATCGGATAACTACGGTTCTTGGAATTTAGGTGGTGATTCAGGAACGGCTGAGTCAATATTAAGTGGTGATACTGCTACTTTTGCTGGTGGAACAAAAATTACTACAGCAGTAGCAGCAACTGATACTTTAACAATAACACATGATTTAACAACTAGAACAGATACAACGTCTACGGTAAGTGCTAATGCATTTACAGTTGTAAACTCTGTTGCAACAGATGGTACAGGTCATGTTACAGCTGTTGATATAAAAACAGTAACCGTACCTGATAATAATACAACATATACTTTACCTGTAACTGCTGGGTCAACCACAGCTCCTAAATCAGGTATAATAACTTTAACCGGTAGTGACGGATCAACAGAACCTGTAACCTTTAAAGGTACTACAAGTAGAATTGCAGTATTAGGTGATCCTTCAAGTTCAGAAATAATTATTGATTTACCGGATGATGTTGTAATAATAAATGATTTATCAGCTGGTGGTAACTTAGCTATAACAGGAACAGGTTCATTTACAGGTCAAGTAACAGTTCCTCTTGTACCTACCGCTGATGCACATGCAACATCAAAACAATATGTAGATCAATCAAACCTTGGTCAATCAGTATTTCAAGGTGGATATAATGCTGCTACAAATACTCCAGACTTAGATACGGCACCTTCTAATCTTATTAAGAAGGGTTGGTTCTGGGCAGTAACAGTTACAGGAGATTTCTTTACAGAAACTGTACAACCAGGGGATTTAATTTATGCTGATCAAGATGATCCAGGAGCAACATTTGCAAACTGGGTTGTGGTTCAATCGGGGCAAGACATTGCTACAGCAGGTGCACAGGCAAGTGCTATTAGAGGTATTTCTGCATACGACAGCACCAATTTTTCAGTAGATGCTAGTGGTTGGGTTACATTAAATCCACAAGGTAATGCAAATGGTAGAAGAGTTGATTTAACTTCAACTTTAGCCTATGTAACACGTGCTGAAACAGGAACAAGTCCAAATATTATTACTACCTTTACAGTAGACATTCGTAATGCAGTATTATTTGGAGCATTAGCAGAAGCATCAAGAGTTAAAGTAGAAACAACTGATAGGGAAGCGCCTTTTGCAACTGTATACCCAGATGTATCAAGGAGTGGTAGTGGTACAATAATAATTACCATGAATGACTCTATTGCGGATAACACATATTCTTTACTACTTAATTACGTGTAGTATAATAAAATATAAAATATAAGCATGGCATTAAGATTTTTAAGAGACGGGTATTTTGTCGGCACAGTAGGTATTGGAACAGATAATCCTTTAGCTAAGCTTCACGTAGATTCTTCTACTGCTTTTTCACTTACATCAGTATCAGGAGATACTTTATTTTTATCAGATGACACAAATCCTTCTGTGTTAAATAACATTGGAGCTTCTATAGGATTTAGTGGACCTCAAGCAGTACAAAGACAAGCTGCTATTGCCGCTTTAAGAACTGGCTCTGATCATGATCATATTGGTTTAGCTTTTTACACTCATCCAGGTACAAGCAACGATGAAACTATTGTAGAGCAAATGCGTCTTACAGATAGTGGAAAAGTAGGTATTGGAAATGATGATCCTTACTTAAAGCTTCATGTAACAGGTGACACAAGAGTTCAAGGTAATTTAATGGTAGGTGATGCTTCAAGAGCTAATACACCCGCTGCTGTTATCCATATAAAGTCTAGTGGAACAAATGCTAAACTAAGAATTGAAGACTCTGATAATGCTAATCAATATTGGGATTTTCTTGTTGATCAAGGAAATGCATTATACTTTAATGAAGACACTGATACTAGGGTAACATTTAAAGAAGGTGGTAACGTAGGGATTGGGACTGCAAGTCCTAGTAGAAATCTACACGTACACGCGGATAGTGGTAACGCGTATTTGCAATTAACGCAAGCAGCTACAGGTACAACGTCTAATGATGGATTTCAAATATCAATGGGTGCAGCTCAGGTTAACTTTATTAACAGGGAGAACGGTAACATGGTTTTTGAAACCAACAATACCGAAAAAATGCGTATTACAAATACAGGTAACGTTGGGATTGGAATTATCAATCCTGCTGAAAAGTTAGATGTAGATGGGACATTGGGTGTTTCTAACCTACCAGCCAACTTAACTTCTACCTCAGCATTAGTTACAAATGAAACAATAGGACCTGAAGTATTATCTAATCCAGATTTTGACACAGCAACTATCTGGGGTGGTTCAGCTTCAATAGCCAATGGACAATTAACAAAAACAGGTGGTGGTTTAGCTTATCAAACCTATTCAGGACTTATATCAGGTGGCAAATATTTAGTAGAAGTAGACGTTGCAAGTATAGCTGGAGTTGCTAATTTTTATTTAGGAGGAACAAACTCTAGCGGTTTAGTTGTAGGTAAACAAAGTTTTTATCAATTAGGAGGAAGTTCTAATTTACTTGTTGGATTTAATAATGGGTATTCCGGTACTACAGGTACTGTATTTAATAGTGTCTCTTTAAAACTAGTAACATCCGCAAGTAATCAAATACAAACAAGACAATTAGGTACTGGTGCTTTTGGACCAACACCTGTTGGAGCTTACTTACCATTAACAGCCGGTTCAAGTTTTCCTTTGACTGGACATTTATTTATAGATACACCAGCAGGAGCTTCACAAAGTGGGTATGCTTTAAAATTAAATAAAACAAACTCAAGTTCACAGGTACAGGTTGGGGGTGAAATATTTGCTACGCCGTGGGCTAATAATACAAATGGTGGAAATATTATATTTAAAAATGCTGATTCTGCCACTAACTTACAAGAAACTTTAAGGATTAGTGCTAACGGTTCAGTTGGTATTAATTCAACTTCTTCAAGTTATAAATTAGATGTAGGAGGTAATGCAAGATTTCAAGATTCTGTATATATAGATACTAGCACAGGTGTTGGAGGATTATATGTAACCAGACAGGGTAATACTAATGAATCTGTTAAAATTTATACATCAGACAGTACAAGTATATTTGAAACTATTCAAGACGAAAACACTGGAGAGTATGGGTCTATGTCTTTTATACTTGACAATGGTGCGCCAGATCCTGCTTATACTTTTAAATATGGATCTTTAACTAGATTAAAGATTGAAGGGGGTACAGGTGATGTTGGAATTGGAACTGATAGTCCAGACGGGTTATTACACATTAAAAAAGACAATGCACTTGCCACTTTTGAAATACAAGGTGGATTAAATTCTCAAACAACAGCGGGTGCTGTAAATGGTGAAATAAATTTTGGTGTAAATGATTCTTCTACAACAGGAGGTATAGGTGCTAGTATTAAAAATATTTCAGAAATTGCTAATGGCGCTCATAACGGTTTAGCTTTTTATACAGGACTACAAAGCAGAACTCCTTATTTAAAACAAATGTTGTATTTTACAGCAAGAGGTGGTTTATCGTTTGGAGATACTAATAATGCTACTGGTAATTCAGGCCAAGTATTAATATCAAGTGGTGATGCTCCACCAACTTGGGGTGATGCACCTACTGGGTCAGGTACTTTAAACACAGTTCCTTTGTGGACACCAGATGGTAATACTTTAGGTAATTCTCCTATTACAGTTAGTGGTAACGATTCAACTTTTGGAGGATCAATAACTGCTCCAGATTTTAGAGGAACTGCACAAGTTTATTTAACTAGTCCTGATTCTTGGCTTTTTAGAAGTACTGGAGGTTCAGAAAGAATGCGCCTTAGTTCTGCAGGAAACCTTGGTATTAATACAACTAATCCTGTGTATAAACTAGATGTAAACGGTGACGCAAGGTCTACACATTTTAGAAATGGTACTAAAGGAACAGGTACAACATCAACAACAGCTGGTTGGTATAAAGTAGCAAGTTGGACAGGAGGAGCAAAAAGAGGAGGTTCTGAAATAAAATTATCTACAACGGGAGGTAGTTTTACACCAATAACTTGGATAATTAGATGTTTCAAAAATTGGAGTTATGATGCTACATTAAAATTAGAACATTACGGCTATGCTAATGTTTGGTTTACAAAAGCAAGGATTGTTAGAGATACAACAACAGACATTCTTTATGTAGAAATATATCAACCAGGTACAACTGCTGTAAGTTTTGAAATGTATCAAACCTCTTTAATGGGTTATGATTCTAATGTAACAATGGTTACAGGTACTTTAGCAGCAGGAACACCAACTGCAGATGCAAGTGTAAGAGCAGAACTTCCTTTCACTACTGGTGGTACTTCTGTAGAGGCACTTACTATAGGTGATTCAGGTAACACAGGTCCTTACTTACCTCTAGGTGGTGGTACGATGACTGGAACAAATGGTGTTTTAATGCCAGATAATTTTAAATTAAAATTTGGAGATGCTACAACTCCAGATCTTGAAATATATCACGATGGTACTAATAGTAGAATTGTTGATAATGGCACAGGTGAATTAAGATTACAAGGAACAAATTTAAGGTTATGGGCGTCTAATGGAGAAACTTATTTAACTGCTGTTGAAGGTGGTGCTGTTAGTTTATATTATGATGCAGTTAAAAAGTTTGAAACCACACTTACAGGTGTTACTGTATTAGGTTCAGCAGGAATATCTATTGAAGGAACAAATACTACAAATAACGAATCTATATTACTTCAAGGGTTTGCATCAACAGATACTTTAGGAAGTATACGAACTGCTAATACAGGAGGTTATAATCAACAAATGAGGTTTTATACTTCAGACATAACTGGCCAACCAGAAAACTTAACTTTAACTCTACACCCAACAACAAATGCAAGTTTTGAAGGAAATGTAGATTTAGGAGATTCTTCAAATATTACTATGGCTGTTGGCGCACCAGGTCAATTGCAAGTAAAAGGCTCTGGGTATACCGGTGCTGTTGCTTTAGATGCAACTGCCATGTATATTTATCATGATAGTGCTCTTAGAGATTTAGTATTAGGTACAAACGAAACTGCAAGATTAACTATAAGCGGAAATAGTGGTAATACAGCTATTACAGGAGTAGTAACAGCACCAACTTTTTCAGGTGACTTAAATGGTACAATAAACACAGTTACTACAGCAGTAACAAAACCAAATACAACAGACGATAACACAGTAGCTACTACAGCTTTTGTAAAAAATTTAATAGCAGAACTTCCCGCAGGTCTTATATATAAAGGAACTTGGGATGCTGATACAAACACACCTACGTTAGCAGCGGGTGGTGGAGAAAGATCTGAGGGAACAAGCACTACTGTTACTGCTAATAAACTAATAGATTCAACCGCTACATTTACAACAGCACCTGCTGTGGTAGTAGGTGATAGAGTTAGAGTTGTTGCACCAACTGGTCCAGAGTTTGCACTTGTAACATCGGTTGATAGTGCAACTCAATTAACTTTAGATTCTGATGTAGTAACTGCTATTGGAGAAGCATACATAATAGAAAAAACTCCTTTTTTAACAGAAGGTAATTACTATATAGTAAGTGTCAATGGTGCTACAGATTTAAACGGTATTACTGACTGGAAAGTTGGTGACTGGGTGGTTGCATCAAGTACAAACGAATGGCAGAAAATAGACAACTCTTCTATATTAGATGGATCTGGTACAGGTTTAACAGTTCCTTTATGGGCTGGTACAGGTGATTCAAATACTTTAACTAATAGTGTAATATCACAACCTAATACAACAACAGTACAACTTAACAATGCTGATTTAAAAATAGTAAATGACCTACAAACCGGGGGTAATGGTAAAGCAAGAATAAGATTTTGTGAAGATCCTACTGGTAATTCAATGGACATTTATTATGATGGTGATGGACAAACTGGTCCTGCAAATTATACATCTATATTTTCTTACTCATCAGGCATAGGTGATGTTTTAACAGCAACATATGGCGGTAAAGTAGGAATTGGAACAAATAGTCCTGAGAGTTTATTACACGTTAAGGCAGCAGCTGGCGTTACAGGTGTTATAAAAATAGAAGGTGGTAATTCATCATCTACTGCACCCAATGAAATAAATTCTCAATTGGATTTTGGTTCTAACGATGGTTCTGTAAATAACACAGGTAACGTTGGAGGTAGAATATCAAGTGTAACAGAAAACACAAATGGAGCATTAGTTGGAATGGCTTTTTCTACTTTTCAGCAAAGTAGAACTATAGATTTACAGGAAGCAATGAGAATTACCAATGCGGGTAATGTAGGTATTAATACAATTCTTCCTGGTGCTAAACTTGAAATTCAAACTCTACGTGAATCAGCTATAAGATTGTCAAGCTCAGATATTACAGCTGGTGCAGATGAATTATTAAGTGCTATTGATTTTTATTCTAATGATTCAGGCAATGAAGGGGTAAAAGCATCTATACAAGTTAAGTATGGAGATGTTGCTGCTAATTCTTATATGACGCTTAATACTGGTGGTAATACTGAACAAATGCGTATTACTCAATTAGGTAAAGTTGGTATTGGAACAGAAGATCCTAATCAATTATTATCAGTAAAGGGTATAATAAGCTCTGATGCTAATGATGATTACTATGGAGCTTGGCTTTCTGGTAATTCTGATGGTACTGCTGACAATTATATAGGTTTAGGTGCTTGGTATAGTACAGCTGGATACCTTAGATATATTCATAATAACAGATTACAATTATATACCTATGATGATGACGAGTATGTAACACTGCAAGAAGCTGGTGGATTTGTTGGTATTGGAACAGCAGCACCAAGAGGATTATTAGAGCTTGGTACTGGAGGAAGTTTAGGTGCTGTTACAAATAAAAAAATATCAGTTATAATTGATGGTGGTTATTCTACTACAAATGCATTGCAATATAATGTAACATCTTTTATAGGTACTACACTAACGGAAACAAGTACTGATATTTTTGATCAGACAGGTAGTGAAACAAGCAAAAACTTTTATACAGGTCTTATTGCTCCTAACAGTTATTTTAATAATTCTAGATATGGTATTGTTCAAGGTGGTACTGAAGTATTAACAATAAGGCAAGGTGGTTTTACTGGTATTAACGAGCAAAGTTCTATATCAAGATTAGAGGTTGGTGGTTCTTTTAATATAGATGGTCAAAGATTTGTATTTAATTCAGATGATGTTCTGGTAACAGGTGCTGGTACAACAAATCAGCAACCTATAAAGTGGAACGAAGAAACTCATTATATACCTTCTTTAGCATATGCTTTCAAGGTAAAATTAACTGTAACAGGTACAGGTACAGACACTGGTGCTAATTACATAGTTTTTTATGATAACACTGCTACTGCTTGGGTAGCAAGAGCTGTTAATTTAGCAGGTGCAGGATCAAATCACGCTTTATTAAATGTAGATAGTGATGCAACTGGTACATCTATGTATGCATACCATAACCATTCTGGTGGATACAATATAAGATATTGGGTAGAAACTTTTGATACAGGCGATCAAGATGTAGATGGTCATTTCTTTGGTTCAGATTTTCAATGGCAAAGAAAAACAACAGATCTTTTTTATAATGATGGAGATGTTGGTATAGGTACAAATGACCCAGATGCTAAATTACATATACAAAGAGCTGGTAATGGAACAAACAACACTTTAATACTTGAGGATAACGCAAGAAAATTAATTTTAGGTAGAGACTCTATACAAGTTACAGATCTTGTTGGTGCATCATCTATGATGTATTTAAATCAAAATGGTAATGGTGTTACATTTGGAGGTTCGGTTTATATGCCTGACTACTTATATCATTCTGGAGATACAAATACATTTATAGGTTTCCCTGGTAATGATCAAATTGCTTTAAAAACGTCAGGTAATCATAATTTGTTTGGAGATGCAACTGCAACAACAATATATGGTGGAGGAACTGCTCAGCTTAAAACACACGGTGCAGCAAGTGGTGGTAATTTTCCAACCAACTCAACACTTGTTCGTCATAATTTATTAGTGGGTACTGAGGGTGGTAGTTTTATTGGTGGAACAGTAAATTATGCCACATCACAAGGATGGGTAGAAGATGCAGCACCAAACACCGGTGAAGATGGTTACTACGGAGGAAGCTTTAGTTCTATAGGTGGATCAGCTGCAAACTCTATAGCTTGGGATGTAGATCCTTTTGGATCAAGATCTCTTGTTTGGACAACTATAAATGATGCTGGTTCTGATGCTGATGGTGGCTGGAATAAAACAATAACAGATTTACCAGGTTCTGGCAAACCATATATGTCTGTTATCTATGTAAGAAGAAATGGTGTTGAAACTACAAATTTAGGAGAGTTTTACCACGGTTGTGATGGTAATCATACTTTAAATTTAAATGATTCAGCAAACACTAATCCTTATTTTATTGGATTAGCGGTTAGTAATTTACCCATAGATGTTTGGTGTGTTTCTATAGGATTCCTTCAAGCATATGATGATACACAAAATGGCACTAATATGCCTACAATAAGAGGTGTATATAGATTAGATACTGGAGCTAAAATTACTGATACAGCTGTTTTAAAAATGAAACAAAACAGTACTCAGCAATCACAAAGAGTATATCATTTTTATTCAACAAACACTGCTGCTAATTTAAGTTTTAGTCATCCTGGATTTTATACAGTAGATGGTAATGAACCTACATTGGGTAGTATACTTGGTAATTCTTCAGGTTTATATTTACCGCTTGCTGGTGGTACAATGAGTGGAAATCTTGCTATAGAAGCGGCAAGCAGTCCAAAAATAACTTTACAAGATACAACCAACGATGTAAAATTATTAATGTATGCTCAAGACAGCAATGCTGTGGTTGGAACATACTCTACGCATGACCTTGGTTTTTATACTGATAGTACTTTAGCCTTAACATTAAACACTTCACAAAACGCAACTTTTGAAGGTGATGTAACTGTTGGTGCTTTAACATCTGGAGAGACAGCGCAGTTAGTTATAAACCATGAGGGTGGATCAGGTGCCGTAGCCAAGTTCATGTCTAGAACAAATAGGGCTTTTATACAAGTAGGAGATAATGATACAAATGGTTACTTAGTTGCGGAAGGAAATGAATTTGCTATTGGTAGAGCCGCTACAGTATCTGGCAATAGTATAATTATAGATGCTAGTCATAATGCAACTTTTGCAGGTAATGTTAATCTTCCTACAGCTAACTATTTAAGGTTTATATCAGCAGCAAGTGGCTCAGATGCAAGAATATTGTATGGAAACACAACAGGAACTAATGGAAGTATAGCTTTTACAAGAAATTCTGACAGTTCTACTATGTTTAAAGTAACAGGTAGTGGTAATGCAGAAATTACAGGTAAAGGAACTTCATCAGCAACAATAACAAGTGACGGATCATCAACCCTAACAACAAAAGGTTATGTAGACAGTTTAATAACTGGGGCTACAATATATAGAGGTGCTTGGCAAGCAGGTATATCTGCAACTTCATCAGGTACAACAACAGCAAGTACTACATTAACAGTTGCAGCAGCAATTCTTGATGCAGATGGTAATACACCTGTTTTAGTAGGAGCCGTAGTTACTGGTGCTGGAATAACAGGTACTGTAAAAGTAGCTTCTGTTACTTCATCTACAGTATATGAATTAGATACAGCAATAGATGCAACAGCAACAGCATATATATTTTCTCCAATATACGGTGCGCCTGATTTAAGCGGGGTTGCTGAAACATCTGGATATTATTACATATGTAGTGAAGCGGGTAGTGCAACACCAAACGGAGCAAGCACAGAACCTAATACTTGGAGTGTTGGTGATTGGGTTATATACAACGATGTTAGTGGTACTGGGCAATGGCAAAAAATTGATAACTCATCTGTATTGTCAGGTGTTGGAACTGGATCAACCGTGCCTTTATGGGTAGGTCCAAGCTCTGTTGCAGATTCAGACACTTTAGGTAATAGTATGATTACTCAATCGAGTACAGCAGCCAATGCTCAAATTACATTATCAAGTACATCTGATGCACAACTAAGATTGTTTTCTACAAATTCTTGGTCTGGTATTTACTTTGATGATGTTGGATCAGTTCCTGATCATATATGGCATAATGCTGACAATGGTACGTTTGCTCTTGGTGGAGGTGGAAGTAATGTCGCTGGAAAAAAACTACACGTTGATGGTGGTATGTCTATAGGATCTTCTTACGATTCTGTAGCACCAGCTGCAAATTCAGGTTTAGCAGTACAAGGTAACACTACAATAGGAACAGGCACATCACATAGTGCAGCAAGGTTAACTGTTCAAAGTGGATCTAACAGCGGCTATATGATAGATGTTGTGCAAGAAGACGCTTATAATAGCGGAAATCAAGCAGGTATACTTTTTACTGGTAAATATAATGCAGGAGGGTCTTTAGCAAATTTAGCACAAATTACTGGTGGTAAAGAAAATGTAACTGATGGAGACTATGGGGGTAAATTAATTTTTAATACAAGAGTTAATTCAGGTGCTATGGAAGCAGCTGTACAAATTTCCTCAAATAAAGAACTTAAGGCTTTAGGAAACATTGAAGCTGATAAAAATGTATATCAAGATATAGGAGCAAGAGGTGGATATATAATGAGACCTTGGGGTGCTGATTATTTAAACAGTACTACAAACGTCCATACAGGAGCTATAAAGATAATACTACCTACTACTGGTACTATGGACGATATGTTAAAGTTTACTGTAGATATTTATCAATATCAACTAAATGAATCTACAAGTATTGATATAGCTGGATACATATATCAATCACCTGGTAATAATACTTGGCTCAATTGTACAACTATTGTAAACACTAAAGAATCCAGTGAAAACTATACTGTTAGATATGGTGATGATGGGACTAATCATTGCATATGGATTGGTGAGCTTACTTCAACTTGGAATCATCCACAAATAATTGTAAGGAATTTCTTTGGAGGATTCTTAACAGATACAGATCAATACTTAGGAGAATGGGAAATTGACTTTGAGGCAACAGCTTTTGAAGATGTTAATACAACTCAATCAAATAACTTTCCTTTATCGTCAGGTGGAGTAGACGGAGAATTTTTACCTTTAACAGCTGGATCAACAAAATCATTATCTGGTGATTTGTATTTAGATGATGGTGTTGGTATTAACTTTCATAGTGGAGATGTTACTCTTACAGAAAGTGGAACTGGTGACTTTACTATAGATGCAGCAGATGATATTAGGTTAGACGCTGGTGGTGGAGATGTAGTGTTAAAAACAGGAGGTACAGAATTTGGTAGAATTAGTTCACTTAGCAATAGTTTAAGGTTATCAGCTTCAGGAACAAATGAAGATGTATTTATTATGCCAAATGGAACTGGTGGTGTAGGTATTAATAATACTTCACCAAAAGCTAAGTTTGATGTTAATAATAGATTCTGTGTAGATTCAAAAAACTTTTCAGTAAACAATTCTTTTGCTACTTGTTTAACTGTTAGTCTAAGTTCTCATACAGGTTGTCACGTAGTTATAACTTGTTTTGGTGATTGGGGTAATCATAGTTCAGCCGCTTATAGAGGAGAATTCTTTTTACAAAATGGGGGTAATTCATATAATGAACCAGGTGTAATATTAAGACAAGATGATAATACAAGTGTTAATGCTGATCATATTGAATGTCAATTAGTAGATCCAACAGGAAGCGGAAATCCAAAAGATTTTCAAATACAAATAAGACATACAGCGGCATCAGGAAGTTTTACTGGATATTTAACTTACACTGTTCAAGGTGTGTTTAATTCAATAACATAATATGGCAAATAAAACAACACCAGTTATACAAATACAAGAAGGAAAGGTAGGTATTAATACTATTACCCCTGACTTATTACTATCCGTTCACGGAGATACAAGGTTAGGAATAGCAGGAAATAACTATCCAGGACCTCCAAACAAAGTTATAATATCTGGTCAAGGAGTAGAAGACGTTAGTACAGGTAATTTTTATGGATCTTATGGGTTTTTAGAATTAAGCGCAAATACAAATTATACTGGTAGTGCAAGAAGATATGCAATTACAAACGGTTTTCTTGCGAGTAAGTTTGCTATAATTAGAAGTGATAGTAATATGGGTACTATGCAACTCGGAGTTGGAGGAGCAGTACCTACTGGAGCTGTAGCAGATCTTGTCATAGATAATGGAGGGCAAGTTGGTATAGGTACGGAAGGACCAACTAAAAAACTTGATGTTGCTGGTGACGTAAGAATTGGGGGTGTTTTTCAAGGAGTTGAATTAACTTTAGCAGCTACAGATACTGCTGGTGCGCCTGCAATGACTACAACAATGAAATATGTTGGTTATGAAGGAAGGGGTATTGGTAATCTGTATTATGATCAA
>Ga0209602_1000600_pt1 | contig 34357 bp, 63 predicted proteins | sample COGITO_mtgs_1205_3_FD_184810 | JGI IMG/M metagenome (GOLD analysis project Ga0209602, IMG submission 184810) | Pelagic marine microbial communities from North Sea - COGITO_mtgs_120524 (SPAdes) (version 2) | ecosystem: Environmental > Aquatic > Marine > Epipelagic ...
AAATACTGGTAGATTTGATGTAGTACAAAATAATTGGGTTAATACAACTGCTGGAACTTACACTGCTTCTGTATTTGCTAAAAAAGGAACGTGTGACGAAATAATCTTAACAACAAGAGCAAATTTTTCTTCACAAAATTATTATAGTGCTTTTGATTTAACAAACGGATTAGTTACCGCAAACGCCAGCGGTGTAGTTGGTAGCATAAAGCCTTATAGTGATGGTTGGTATAGGTGTTCTATAACTTTTACTAATACAGGAGGGTTTACTGATTCAGCATCTTTTGCTTTTGGGTTTAATTTTAACTCAAGTAGTACAGATACACTTTTTGTAGCATCTCCTCAAAGTGAGATTGGAAGCTACGCAACATCTTACATACCAACACAAGGTAGTACAGTAACAAGGTTGGCTGATATATGTAATGGTGCAGGTAATGAGCAAGTGTTTAATGATAGTGAGGGTGTATTGTATTTAGAGGTAGCTGCCTTATCAGATGATTTAACAAATAGAGGAATATCTATTTCAGGTGGTACTGCAGCAAACAAAATACAATTAAAATTTGACAACTCATCAAATCAAATAGAATATGATGTTTCTAGAGGTAGTGTTTCTCAAGTAGGAATCGATAGAGTAATAACCGACACAACACTTTATAATAAGATAGCTTGTAAGTGGAAAGTTAATGATTTTTCATTGTGGGTTAATGGGGTTGAAATAGGAGTTGATACAAGTGGCGATACCCCACTTGGATTATCTAATTTATCATTTTATGATGCAAACGGAGGTAATAGTTTCTACGGAAACATAAAAGACGTAAAAGTTTACAACACTGCATTAACTGACAGCGAATTAGCAGCATTAACACAAGCGTAACAATTACACATATAATAATAACAAGAGTAAATAAATAATTATGATATACAAAAGATACGAGTTTAACGACCAAGAACAAGCAGAGAGTAAAATAGATTTATTCTTTGACTTAGACGAAGATGGAAACAAAGTACAAAACATTAAAGCAGCTTTTATTAAGCTAAATAAGTTTGTACTAGAACAAGGAGAATATGATGAGCAAGGAGAAGAAGTGCAACCTCCTGTATTATCTAGCGGCTTTGCTGTAGACGTACTATGGAATGATTTAGATGAAAGTCCTTATGGATGGAAATCTTATGAAGTAGAACCTGAGTCTCCTAAACACAGATTGTTTTAATGATACAACAAGACAAATTATTACATTTCTTTTACGGTAGTATAATACTGCACCTATCTATGGTTTTATTTAACCCATATACATCTATGGTTATAGTAGCTATAGTAGGTGGAGTAAAAGAATTAATTTACGATAAATATATGAACAAAGGGAATTGCGAGTGGCTAGACTTTGCTTTTACTATAGCTCCTTGCTTTCTCTATTTAATGACATTAGTATTCTAATATAACTAACCAATGAAACTAGCCTTACTAAAAATACTAGAAGTAGTACTACCTCCGTTTGTAAAAACCCTCTTTAAGAAAAAAGAAAAGAAGAGGTTAATAATAGATTTAGAAAACCACGATATATTTTCTACTCTTGTTAGAGTTAGAAATGAGGTGGCTAATTTAAAGTTTTATACTCACGGAGAGTATGATAAGGTAAAGACTAGAATGTGTTATGACTTTACTAAACATAAGTCTATTAAGTGTTCTGCTAGAATGTTAGAGATTGTAAGAACAAGAAACATTGACTCTATGGATAGAGATGAGTTGAAAAGACTTATACTAGATGAACAGAACTATATGCATATGGAATATATTAAAGCTATAAGAATAGAATGGGATTTAAAAGGAGTTGAACCTAAAGACGTAGATTACGTTATACATCTATTTGAAAAGTTTAGATACGATGTAATAGTTTCTTTCGAACATAGAATAAACTCTATATTTGGAAGTAGTTACAATAAAGATAATTTTGCCTTAATGCTTGCAGTACTAGAGATGTGGGCAATGGGAATTGATTTACTACCTAGAGATATGTCAACTACGTTTGAGTCTCTTAACGGTAAGTTTAAAGATATAAAATACCTAAGTTAATATGAGTAAATATTTTAAAGAAATAGAGTATAAGATGGATGAAGACTTTTTAGCTAAATTAGATGACGCTAGAGAGTTTGCAGGATTCCCATTCTTTATAAACTCTGCCTACAGAAGTCCAGACCATCCAGAGTCTATTAAGAATCCTACGTCAAGCCATATAAAAGGTTTAGCAGTAGATATTAGAGCTAGAGATAGTAAGACTAGATACCTTATAATAGACGCTCTTATGCACGTTGGTTTTAATCGTATTGGTATTGCTGATACTTTTATTCACGTAGACGATGATAGGAATAAAGCTTGTGGTGTAATATGGACTTACTAATGTTTATATTCCATACAGCTATGTTACTTAGTGGAGCTACAGTTCCATTAGAAGTTGTTAAATACCCTAAAACACTAATGCTAATAAATAGGCTAGCTTTAATAGCCTTAATAATATACTTAATGTTATGAGTGATAAAAAATTAAAGAATAATGGTAAGGGAACATTCTTTGGTAACTTACTAAGAGGTTTAGTTAAAACAGGTAAAAAAGCATCTCCTATATTTGATGCTATAACTGGTGGTAAAGTATCTGATATATTAGAAGCTATTACTGGTAGCAAAGAATTAAATGCTGTTGAGAAAGAAATGTTAGTTAAAGAACTAGAGCAAGATGTAATAGAGATGCAAGAGGTATCTAAAAGATGGAGTTCTGATATGTCTAGTGATTCTTGGTTGTCTAAGAATATAAGACCTTTAAGCCTAGCTTTCTTAACTATAACACTATTTATCTATGTTATACTAGATAGTTCATTAGACACCTTTAAAATAGACTCAGAATGGATATCTTTATTAGGTAACTTACTTATGTTAGTGTATGGTGGTTACTTTGGAGCTAGAACATTAGAAAAGATTAGAAAAAACTAAACCCCACATTAAAACGTGGGGCAACAGTCAATAAATTGCATTAAAACGCATTTTATCTTTGTGTTACCCACAATAAATAAACAAGCGTTCGGTGCTTTTTTTAGTTCCACCAACAACGCCATTTGCACTGAATGTACTTTTTGCATCTTTCTGCCATACGCAAACGAAATCATTAGGTGCATTATATTCACTTACGTACACCTTATTCCCTTGTTTACTTTTGGTTCGTACCCAATCCCAAAACAAAATATGGTCAAATTTATTATTGTATTTGGTAGTTCCTTTGTATGGTGGGTCACAGTATATAATGCTATTTTCAGGTATGTCTAAATCGGTAAAAGAGGTATTTGTAAATTCAACACCTTTCAGGTTTGGCACTTGCTTCATTATATTATTATAATGTTCTCGCCAATAATCTCTTTTACCTTGCTTATCTCTTCTATAACCAGCGTACCATTTTCCACCATACGAGTTAAAGCCTATATATCCATTAAGTGCGTTACTGATTTTTGTTTTGTTGGTCTTTGCATTTTTATAATCTTCCTCGCTTACAGTTAAAGGTGGTTGCCAGTTTTCGTAAACAAGGGCTTTCCACATCTCAATAAGGTCTGTATGTATATCGTTTGCTATTCGGTTTCCACCTACTTTATCAATCATATTCATACCTCCAGCAAATGGCTCAACATAGTGCTGTCCGTTAGTTCTGTCTTTTAATATTATAGGTAGCAATTCTTTTGCAAACCTATTTTTACTTCCCATATATTTCATAGTTCTGTGCTTTTAATTTATTTATTTAAAGTGCATTAAAACGCACCTTATACAATACGTTATGCAAACATACAAAATTGAAATGACATACACAAGTAAAAGACCATTTATTTTTAAACATATTTATTATAAAAAAAATTGAACATAACTAACCTAAATTCTTCAATATCTTTTTTTATTACTATTTGCCTTTAGGGGCAAATATTTATGATTTAATATCTTTGCGAGAAGCAAAGGTTGTTATTTCTTTAAATATAAAACAAAGGTACGAAAAAAAATCGAGAAAGTCAAATAAACTTATCAACAATCTTAATTACCAATGTTTAGAACTATATTTGGTAGTTTAATTTATTATACTTATATTTAATGTATGGGAGGAGGATATAGATACAAAAAGAACTTTAGCGACTTCACAACTACATATACAGATACATATACTAAGGAGATGGATGAGGAAGGTTTAAAGATACTTAAGTGGTCTATGTTTGATAGTCCTGACTCTTTAGGTAGTGGTAGAAGATTTATGGAGAGTGAACCTGTATTTATATTAGATACTGTATTTAGAAAAGAAAGATTAAAGGGTTACATACACTTAGGCTACACATCGAAGGCTTACGCAGACCGAATAGGACTTGGTTTAGAGTCCGAGCATAGGATAGGCAAAGCGATAAAGTTTAAGTGTATAAATCCTGCTCATAGATTTAGGTTCGTTAGAGGTTTAATACAATATGGTGTAGAGAGAATAAAGTTATATGACGATAGTATCTACTTTGATACTGAACACAATCTTAAAGGTGAAGACCTTAGTTTCAGACATTTTTAGTTTTTTTGTTTTGTGGTTTAATAGGGGAGGTAGACCAATACTTTCCCTATTTTTTGTGCGTTAAAAAGAAATATTAAATAAAACTTGCGTATGTCATTTATTTGTTGTATGTTTGCACTATTATTAACTATAAATTATATAAAATGAAAAAAGTATTAGTATTATTAGGATTATCATTAGCATTAACATCTTGTGATAAAAGTGAAACAAACATCTACTTAGATGACGAATTAGAAGAAGTAGGAGCTACAGTTATAATAGCACCTCAAGCATCTTCATCAAGTGGGACTAGTGGAAGAGTTACAACCTCGTCTACACCTGTAGATAGAGAGGAAATGTTTGTTTGGATTGATGAAATTACTGTTGTGGCTCAAGACTCTGAAAGCACAAATTATGGGAAGACGTTTGAATTAGTAGACGATGGTAGTGGAGCTGATGGATTCTATTTAGAAGATGTTCCAACCAATGAGGTTATTGATTTCTCTGCGTCATCTACATCAAAAGAGGATGGAGCAGGTAAGTTCTTAACAAGTACAGGAAACCCTAACAACTTAGATGGTTTCGTAAGTAGAATGCCTTTCGCAGAATACGCAACAGATGCTCCTGTATCTCAATACGTTGAGAATGGTGACAATGTGGTATCATTACAAATGAACACTCAACACGGTAGACTTATCTCTTCTTTTCAATTAGATGATGATATTCAGTACAACAATCCTAGCAACAATAACTTACCAATGTATAAGTTAGTTGTTAATAGAGCAAGTGAGTCAGCTTATGCTACTGGTCCTTCAGGAGTTGTGTCTTATTGGAATGATGTTAACTCAATTGGTGGTGTAACACAAACTTTTGATATAGAGATTCAAAACTATGAGACTGGAGTTGTAGTATATACAAGAACTATCGATGAGACTTTCGTAGCATCTACATCAACTACTAACAAGTATGTTGTGGGTTTGGATTTTGTAGACTCGTCCACAGTAGAAGTTATATTCACTTGGCAGGCTTGGGACAATAACGATGGCGTTGATGAGACTACTAATTGTGGTACTTTAACTACCCAAACAATAAATGGGAACTGGTCTTTAACTCAAGATACTATTTTAGAAGGTGTTGACTTAGTTGCTAATGGTGGTATAAACCTTAATGGTTATACACTTACAGTACCTTGTGGTTCAGTAACAATAAATGGTAACCTAAATGGTGGAGGAACTTTAATCCATTGTGGAGCACTTGTTGTATCTGGAAACACACAAAACAATCCAACTATAACTCAAAACTGTAACTAATAAAAAAATTATATAAGATGAAAAAATTAGTATTAGTATTATTAATATTAGGAATCTTTAGCTGTTCAGAACAGGAAGAGTTAATCCAACCAAATGTAGAGTTAGGTGTTTACCAATGGGAATTAAACGAAAACCTATTGTATGTATTTGGCGAGTATGAGTTAAGTATTATTCAGGATGGTGTATTATCATTTGATGGAGATTATCTCTTAGAAGACGGATTATTGACTATTTGGGATGAGGTTGGATATAGTCTTACAAGACCTTTAGAAATGACCAGCAAAGGTTTCTTATTAGACAATATGGAGCATTACATTAAGATTTCAGAAACAACAACTTATACTCCATTATTAAAATAATTAAAGTTTTTCTTGCATATGTCAATTATTAGTTGTATGTTTGCATCTCAAAACAACAACTATGAGAGATTTAGTAGATTTTAAAAACGCACAGATTACAGCACTACAAGAAAGTAATGCAAAGCAAGAAGCAAGAATAGCAATCCTAGAAACGTGGATATTCGAGCTTACGGATGATAAGTGTCCGAGAGATTATAAACAAGTAATAAGAACAGAATTATTAAAAACCAATTAAGAATGACAATTTTAGAAAAACTACAAAGGATTCAGTTAGAGCTTAAAGCACCAAAATCCCAATTCAACAGTTTCGGTAAGTACAAATACCGTTCAGCAGAAGATATCTTAGAAGGTATCAAGCCATTTGAAGAAAAGTACAACGTATTGTTTAAGATAAGCGATACACTACAAGAAGTTGCTGGTAAAGTATTCGTACATTCAGAAGCTAAAGTAATAGACTTAGAAGTTACAGACAGAGAAAGTTCAATCTCATCTACTGCACAAGCTATTATAGATTTTGATGCTAAAGGAATGCAAATGCCACAACGAACGGGAGCAGCTAGCAGTTATAGCAAAAAGTACAGTCTTGGAAATTTATTACTACTAGACGACACTAAAGATGCTGACGCTAGTAATACTCACGGTAAATCTAAGCCATCATTAAAGCTAGGTAGTCCTGAGTATAAGAAAGTAAAAGAAGCCTTAGCTGGAGGTAAATTTACATTAGCACAAGTAAAGACTAAATACACAGTATCAGCAGAAATAGAAAAATCATTAGTATAAACATTAACAATTAAAATTAAATATTATGAGCTTACAATTAAACGGAACAATTAAATTAATCGGAGAGAAACAAACATTTGACTCTGGATTCCAAAAAGTAGAATTTGTATTAACAACTAACGATGAGAAATATCCTCAAGACGTTAAGTTTGAAATCGTACAAGACAAAGTAGATGACTTCTTAAAGTACAATAAAGTAGGGTCTGTAGTAGACGTGGACTTTAACGTTAGAGGTAATGAGTATAAAGAGAAATACTATGTTAGCTTAACAGCTTGGAAAGTATTTAAATCTCAAGCATCTGCACCAGCAACTGACATAGGAGTACCTTCTGAAGAGATTTCTGACTTACCATTTTAATTAAACTATTGGGAGGTGTAAAAGCCTCCCTTTATTATTTAATTATTAACCTATAAACTAAAAACAAATGAGCGAAGAACAAAAAGAAGAACAACACGAGCATATTATGTCTATGCAGTTAATACAGGAAGAATGTGCTATTAACATTAATGAGAAGATAGAGCATCCTCCAGTAGCAATTAGCTATAAGACTAAAGAAGTAGTAACAAGAGATGGAGAGATTAAAGAGTTTCCTATACCTATTGGAACTTATGGTAACTTTAGCTTTATACAAGCACCTCCTAAGTCTATGAAGACATTCTTTGTTAGCTTGTTAGGTTCAGCTTATTGTAATCCAAATGGAACTCATACATCAGGACTAAGTTCCTTTAGAGAAGACAGAGAGTATATCCATTTCGATACAGAGCAGGGAGACTGGCATTCACAAAGAGTATTTAAACGTATTCAATGGATGAACAAAGAGTCTAACCTAGACTTCTATCACACATTTGCATTAAGAAAAGTAGGTTTTAGAGACAGAATAAGTTTTATAGAGTATTATTTACAATCATTAACAGATGCAGGTAAGAAGATAGGTGTAGTAGTTATTGATGGTGTAGCAGATTTAGTTTCTGATGCAAACAATCTTGAGGAATCAAACCTCGTAGTACAGAAGATTATGGCTTGGACAACTATTTACGATTGTCACATCATTACAGTAATACACTCTAACTTTGGTTCAGATAAGCCTACAGGACACTTAGGGAGCTTCTTAGAGAAGAAAGCAGAGACTCAAATACAATTAGAAAGAGACCCTAATAAACTAGGTGCTATAACAGTATCTTGTAAGAGAAGTAGGAATACACCATTTGAGCAGTTTGACTTTAGACTAGATGAGAACGGTTTACCAAAGGTAGATAACCCAGATGATGTTTATAGTTTCTAATAACTATAGTTGCAAAATAAGTATAATTTAATTAAATTTAAGTAATGAAAGATTTTAGACCAAGATTAAAAGGAAATATCTTAAAAGCCTATAACTATTTAGTAGGTAAAGAAGATAAAATATTAGTAATAGGAGATTTACACGAGCCATTTTGTTTAGATGGTTACCTAGAGCATTGTAAAGAGATTTACGCAAAGCATAACTGTAATAAGGTTATCTTTATTGGAGATGTTATTGATAATCATTATAGTTCTTATCACGACCCAGACCCTGACGGATTAGGCGGAGGAGATGAACTAGACCAAGCTATTAAGAAATTAGCAGGATGGTATAAAGCATTCCCTAATGCAGATGTATGTATCGGTAATCACGATAGAATCATATCTCGTAAAGCATTTAGTTCTGGAGTACCTAAGAGATGGGTTAAGTCATTTGGAGAGGTATTAGAAACTCCTAATTGGGTTTACGACACTAGATTTGTATATGACGGTGTTCAGTATATTCACGGAGAGTCAGGTAGAGCTACTAAGAAAGCTAAAGACGATATGATGAGTACAGTGCAAGGACATAGACATACAGAAATGTTTACAGAGTTTGTTGTAGGTGCTAATTATAAAGTATTTGGTTGTGCAGTAGGATGTGGTATAGATAGTAAATCTTACGCTATGGCTTATGGTAAGAACTTTAAGAAACCTGCTATCGGTTGTGCAGTTGTATTTGGTGGTAAACACGCTATTAACGAACCTATGCACTTATAATGACAGAGCAGTCAACCATAGACTTCTTAAATAGTAAAGTAGGAACTAAGTTATCGCTAGTATCAGACAAGTATAGCAGTTACGATGCTAGTGATGACAACTACATAGTAGAGATAAAGAATAGAAGAGCTTATTATAAAGATAAACTGATAGAAGCGATGAAGTTATATAAAAACTACCAAGCATCACAATTATCTAATAAGCAATTTCTTTATGTAGTTACAGATGAAAAAGGAGTATGGGTATTTAACATATCTAAGAATATTAAAGCTGTTGTTGTTATGCCTGTAAAAGGTATAGAGTGCCCTAAGACTACAGATTTTAAATCTAATGATAAGATTACTAAATACTCTTACGTTCTACCAGAGATAATGTCTAAACACATAGAATATGATACATAAGATAGAGTCTCCATTATTTGTAATGTTACCTAGAAAGACTACTAAAGACAAAAGGATTTCATTAAATATGAATACATACAGAAACTTACATCACAGAACTAATAACGATGCTAAGAAAATGTATCATAAGTTAATGAGATACAACTTAGAAGGCTTAAAGATAAACACACCAGTAGAGATTACTTATAAAGTGTTTAAAGGCTCTAAGAGACGTTTAGATAAGATGAATGTTATATCTGTAGTAAGTAAATACTTGCTTGATTCTATTACCGAGTATGGATGTTGGGAAGATGATAATGATGACTTTGTAAAGAAAGAAACAGTATTACCTACAGAACTAGACAGGGAAAGACCAAGAGTAGAAATAATAATTAAAGAGATATAAATGTTAGAATTATTAGCAACAAAGCACAATGATTGGATTAGAATAGCTTTCAGTATGACTGGAAATATGGATGACGCTCAAGACTTAGTACAGGATATGTATTTAAGACTAGACAGACTAGGTAAGACTAGAGAAGAGGTATCATATAAAGATACTGTTAATAGATATTTTGTTTGGACTGTATTGTTCAATATGTATAAGGTATCTAGGAGAACTAAAGTACATAAGAAGTTAGATACTTGCGAACTACTTGGTAATGAGTATGTTCAGGACACAGACTATGATATGGATGAGAACTATTCATTTGACTCTATAACATCTAGGATAGACGACATAGTAAAAGACTGGAAGCCTTATGATAAGAAACTATTTGACCTCTACTTTATGCAGGGACTTTCTTTAAGAAAGATAGCTAAAGGAGCAGGAATAGGTTTAAACTCTATACATAATTCAGTTAAGAGTTATAGAGAAGTTTTAAGAGAAGAATTATCCGAAGATTTAATGGATTACTTTAACGGAGATTACGATAAAATAGATTAATTATGAAACCAGACAAATTTTATTTAAGTTTAGAAGAAGAAGGTTACTATAACACCATAGACAAAAGGTCAAGAGATTATAGAGAGTACAAGCAATGGAAAGCTACTCAGGTAGAGCAAGGCTACGAATCACACAAGAAAAGTGTAGAGAAGCAATCTAAAGGACTAGGAGACACTATTGCAAAGATAACTAAAGCAACAGGAATAGATAAGGTTGTTAAGTTTATAGCAGGAGAGGATTGTGGTTGTGATGAAAGACAAGAGAGGTTCAATAAAGAGTATAAGTACAAGAATGTAAGATGTCTTAAAGAAGATGACTACAAGTACTTAACTAACTTCTTAGCCAAGAAAGGAACTACAATTAGTTACGATGACAGGTTTAGAGTTATAGGGATATACAATTATGTTTTTAGCACTAACGAGAAAAGAACTACAAGTTGCTCATCCTGTATAAGCAAAATAGTTAAAAACCTAGAAAGGTATATGAAGAATTACCAGTAAAATTAAGCCTAGCAGTAAAATGTTAGGCTTTTTAGTTAAATAAACTTGTGTATGTCAAATATATTTCGTATGTTTGCTACTCAATATAAAACTATATAATTATGAAAACAGATTACAGATTTTGGGAACAGAACGTTAACCCTATAACAATGCAAAGAGACGATAAGAAAAACTATAGCTCGTCTTGGGATTTAGAAGAAATGGATAAGTCTCAAAAGAAAAGAGAAGCTATTCAGGAAAGACAAGCTATTAGAGAGGAAACTGAAAGGATTAATGCTAAAATTAAAAAAGTAGGTAAGTTTTGGTAATATTATTTGACGCAGACAGCCTTATTTACGCATCTTGCTTTGATTCTAATAAAGAATCTGGAGAGAAGTGGTTAACAATAGACAAGGCTTACGATAAGTTTCAAGAAGGACTTGATAAGATATTTGCTGAGTTGGAAGAGCAGGTAGAAGTGGATAAGTTTATAGTATGTAACGGTTCTAAAGGTAATTTTAGACACGATATATCTAAAGAGTATAAAGCTAATAGGACAGGAGAGAAGCCTCCAATACTAGGTAAGCTACATAGTTTAGTTAAGAGAAAGTATCGTTCTCATTATGGTTTAGGAGTGGAAACAGATGATGTTGTAGCTACATTATGGAAAAGAGTTGCAGATAAAAGTGGTGTAGATTCTGTTATAATAGTATCTATAGATAAAGATTATAAGCAATTTCCTTGCTGGTTTTATGATTATCATTGGAAAAAGAAAACACTATCTAAGATATCAGAAGAAGAAGCTACTATTAACTTTTATACACAAATGATTGTAGGCGATTCAGCAGACAATATTAAGTATTGTAAAGGATATGGAAAGGTTTACGCTAGAAAGCTCTTAGAAGACGTTAAAACACCATTCTCAGCCACTAGAAGAGTCTATACATTGTTCAAAGAAGTGTATGGAGATAAATCTAAAGAGAAATACAAAGAATGTAAAGCATTATTAACATTAAAAACAGACTGCAATGATAACATCAGAATTCAAGGGAAGTGATGACGAAGTAAAGAAAGCTTATTACGATATTTATATGTATAACTTAAAGCAAGGTCTTATGAACCTAGAAGAATGTGGTTGGGATTTGGAAATGCTAGAGGAAGAGGAAGAGTATCTTGCTTGTGCTGGAGTCTTTAGAGCTATGAATAATTACAAAGCTATTGAAGAAGAGAGGTTTAGTGAGTTATGGATAGATATTAACGGTAATACAGATTAATTAAAAATAGTTATCTTAATATGAATAGTAAAGAAATAAAGCCAACTGATGGCAGAAAGGGTAACTCTAGGAAGAAATCTATACCTAAGTTACCTGTACCTCAAGGAGAGAGGTCTAATAAACCAGCACTTAATCAAGCAAAGAAGAGTCGTAAGAAGCAATACGCAAAGAAAGCTATCAAGAATGTATTTGGTAGTGAGGTTGCTATGTTTGAGTCTATGGCTAAGAAGGCTAAAGAAGGTAGCTACAACCATATGAAGCTACTTACTGATATGATGTATGAAGAAGATAAAGATAATGTAGGAACAACCGTTAAAGCTCCTATTATAAACTTTATAGGGGATAGTGAGATTAGTAAAAAGGTTAAAGAAAGGATTATAGACGTAACACCTAAAGATGAGTAAATTAAACATACACACAAAATACATACCACTATTTAAAGAGCCTTCAAGATACTTCGTTGTAACTGGAGGTCGTGGTTCTGGTAAGTCATTTAGTATTAACGTATTCTTACTTAACTTAACCTATGAGAAAGGTCATAAGGTTTTGTTCTCACGTTATACAATGATATCTGCACATACATCTATTATACCTGAATTTATAGAAAAGATTAACTTAATGGGAGTTCACGAAGACTTTAGGATAACTAAAGATGAGATAATGAACTTAAAGACAGGTAGCTCTATAATATTTAAAGGTATTAGAACATCATCAGGTAACCAAACAGCAGCACTTAAATCTTTAAACGGTATTACAACATTTGTAGTAGATGAAGCAGAAGAATTAGTTGATGAAGGTACTTTTGATAAAATTGACTTTTCTATACGTTCACAACTCAAACAGAACAGAGTTATTTTAGTGATGAATCCGACAACTAAAGAGCATTGGATATACAAACGTTGGTTTCAAGCAGAGAATGTCTTAGAAGGCTCTAATATGAGCTTAAATGATGTAACTTACATACATACAGACTACAGAGATAATAAAGATAACCTATCAGAGTCATTTTTACAACAAATTATGACAATGAAGAAGAAAAGACCAGATAAGTATGAGCATCAAATACTTGGAGGTTGGTTAAATAAAGCTGAAGGTACTATAATTAGAAAATGGAGAGTAGGAGATTATATTCCTACAGAGCTTACTTGCTATGGTCAAGATTTTGGTTTCTCTGAAGATTTAAGTACGCTTGTAAAAATATCAGTAGATAAAAATGCCCGAAAAGTATGGGTAAAGGAAATATTTGGTCAAAAAGGATTGAATACGTCACAAATGTATATAAAGAACAAGTCAGAATGTGGTTTAGACTTAATTATATGTGATAATTCAGAACCCAGACTAATAAATGAGTTAAAAGTATTGGGTCTTAACATAAAGCCTACTATAAAGAAGAAAGGTAGTATATTATCTGGTATAGCACTTATGCAGGATTACGAGATAATAGTAGATAGAAACTCTCACGGTATTATAAGAGAGATTAATAACTATGTATGGAAAGATAAAGGAGAAGTTCCAATAGATAAGTTTAATCACTACATAGATGCAATACGTTATGCTATGATGTACTTAATACAAGGAATCAATAGTGGTGTCTATACAATTAGATAAGACGTTTAATATGATGGGGTGCGTTTAATATGAAGGGGTCATAGCTTCCAACCCTCCTCAATCCACCAATCACAATTAGGATATAAGTCAATTAAATCATTCACAATCCTGTCAGTTAATTCTGATGGGATTTTTGTGTTTAATATGAAGTGCTTAAGTTCTGTTGCTGTCTGAATAAATAGTGTTTCCATTTGTCTTATGTTTAATATGATGGGTTATGTTTAATATGATGCCCTATGTTTAATATGATGGGGTAATTTTGTTATTTGTAACCATTATAAATAAGTTATTTAGAATAAATATAAATAGTATTTTTATTTGGTTATGTTGTTTATTTTCCATATGCAAACATACATTTTTAATATTGTTATTTTAAACAAAAAAAGTCTTGTAAATGTTTGGTAGATTAAAAAGATTTTCGTATACACGCGCGCGCGTTCATTATATTAGTAATTTATACCTATGTTATTTAGAATGAAAATAAATAAAAAATAATATTAAAATAATTAGGATTGTATTATAAAAGTATTGTATATTTGTAGAGTAAAACAAAAACAATATTAACTAAGATAAATATTATGAATAACTTAAACGCTGAAAAATTAGAAGTACTAAAAACAAAGGTTAAATTAACTATCTCTTTAGATGTTAATGACTTTAGAACCACAAAAGAAAACATCATCAATTTATTAAATTTAGCTATTGAAAACGGGGAGAGCTCTGCTATATTGAAGCAAGTTTTTGATGAAAACGGAAAAGTAAAAATAAACTCAAAACATACATTTTATTAAAATAAATTAGGTTGGTATTAAATAAAATACTATCTTTGTAGAGTAAACAAATAATAACAATTAAAAACTAATAAGATGAGAAAATTAAAAGTAAATACAAAATTAGCAGTAAGAAAAGTAAACAGATTAGACAATATCGATAAAACAGGCTTAACTATTGGTTTATTTATTATATTACCTTCAGTTGTAGCAATAATAAAAGACGTATTAATTAACGGGTCAAATTTAATATAATGAATAAACTAAATAAATTATCTAAGTATTACGGATTTGAAAATAATGAAGATTTTTTTAATTACATTGTTGAAAGCTACATAAATGGACAAAAAAAGCAATTTACTGACTTAATGACTAAATTCATAAAATACACTTTACTTAATAAGCAGGATTTTCAGATTTGCATATTAAACGCGTGCAATACATTTGGCTTAAAAAATACAATATCCGTATTAAAAAAATATAATACTTTTGAATATAGTATATCAGACAATACAATTATAAATGTGTTTCACGATAATTCAAGAAGTCAATTAGATGAAGTTAAAAGCATACTATTAAATAACTATTAAGATGAACGAAACAATCCAAAAACTAAGAGACTATGCAAGTCTAAAAAATGACTGGTACATTAACAGACAATTAGACATATTAGAAAAACAGATAGCTTTAGAAATAACAAAAGCAGAATTAAACCAAGCAACAGAACTAAACAAATTTATAAACAAATAAAACTAAACAATATGAAAGTAAAAACAACGAAAAAATCAGTAAAAAATTCATTTTCAAATATATATAAAATAGGTTACTGCAATGCCCAATATTTATTGGAGGGTGTTAATCCCTTTGCTTATTCAAGTGGCTCTTATGGTTGGTCTTGCGATTATTACGAAATTGAAGGCATTTGCATATCTACTGGGTATAGTCCAATAGGCGTAATTGTGGATTATGATTTGGTTAAAAAATACGACAAAAAAGCAAAAGAAATTTTAAGTAATTACGATTTAGATTATCAAAAAAGAAAAAACAAGGTTAATAAATTGTTAGTTAAATTTATAAACGAAATAAATAATTAATATGATAAAAATAAGCATAACAACAGCATTAAAAATAATACGTTCTAACAAAGATTTTATATTTTATAGAGTAGAAGGTAATAAAATTGTAGATTTTACCCTTACGAATGATATAAGCAGATTCAGAAACCAGTACAACAATAACTTTAAAATTGTATCGGATATAAAAAAACAAATTAATAATAACTTAAAAATTGAATTATAATATGTTAAGAGATAGACGTTGGAGCACTTTATATAAAGGCTTTACTATAACACAAAGAAATAATGGATGGTACTATGCAGGTGCACACTTGTACGATACAATGTACGATACCAATTTAAGTAACTTAAAAAAACAAATTAACAACACTTTAAAATAAACTTGCACAATTAAAATAAAAGTATTACATTTACAAAGAATTTAAAAACTAAATATTATGAATAAAACAACAGCTGAAATGCAAGTAATTTTTAACATTGCTAAAATGAGAGAAAAAATTTCAGGAGTAAAAATGAATTTTGATAACTTAAATAAATACGACGTTTATTCTATGAATTACAATCAGCTATTTGAATTACAAAACAATTTAATACCATACTACAATAAAGCAATTAATAACTACTAAATAATAAAACTATGAATAACATTAACAACATTATCGACGCGCATTACAATGAACTAGAAATAAACGATTTCGATTTCTACAATGATTTTAACAATAATTTTAATAACTACTAATAATAAAGATATGGATAGTTTAATATATGAGGGTTTGGATATTGAATATAATGGGTATACCTTGAGTGGCTTATATTCCTACACTATAAAAAATACCGGAGATACAATATACTTGTCAAAAACAAAAATAAACCAATTAATAAATAAATAAAGATATGACCAAAGAAAAATACGTAGGATTTCACAACATACACACTTATCAAACGGTAGAGAACGAAACATATATCGGAGGTATTAACTCAGATGGCGAAGATGTTACACTAGTATTTACCACAATAGATTTACTTGAATGGCTAGATATTGACCATATGAGAAAGGAATCTATAAAATACATTAAAGAACTAAATAAATAAAGATATGACAAAAACGAAATGGAGTAAAGAAATGCACCTAACAGCATTAGTAGAGATTAACAAACAGATAACAACTAAAGATTTCGATACACTTATAAGAGAAATATCTAATAATATAGGGGTTAAAAAAACATCTCTTATGGCAGCTGTAAAGAACTACACTTATATCGCATTAGGTAAAGGATTATCTAACTACTCAGCAGAACAGAAAGAAGCAGTAAACGAGTTTATACAACATAATGGAAGTAAACTATTTATAAAACTATAACAGAAAACAAATAAATAAATAAAGATTATGTACACAAAATCAGAAATCAGAGAAGAGTTAGATTACTTAAACTTAACAAGTGACGAAATTACAATGATTAAGAATATTACAGAGGAAAAATATTGCTCAATCTTAGAAGCTTCTCAGATGGTATTAAATTAATTAAACGTAACACACTAACCAACCACACACATAACCTCCTTAATTGGGGGTTTTTTTATACCCTATAATTAGCTATAAATAATACCTATAATAGACCTTAATACTATAGCAATATACTATACAAATATATTGGGGAATGTAGAGGGGATGATATGATAATGGGATTCAAAGTTAAACACGATAAATAACATCATACAGACACTAACAGAACTCAACCTATACCAACATACCAGATAAATAATATAATAGATTAGAAGTGATTATATAGAGTATTGACGTAATATGAATAGTGTATATGTGTAGTAAGCCAATTAAGTGAATTCAACGTAAAATGAATGATTGGTAAGTGTAGTAGCTCAATTCAATGATTTCAACAGACATCCTTATTAGGTGTTGTTAACCTCTTACGATGTGGTTTAGATAATCTAGAGTCTGTGTTATCAGATATATGTTGTATGTGCATCTTATAACGAAATGCATATTTCTTTAATCTCTGAATATCTTTAGTAGTGTGTTGTTGTTTATTAAGTAACTTATTAATATCTTTCTTAATTGTGTTACTGGATATATTATAATAGTTTATTATATTTGTTACATCCTTGTCGTTTAGATACAGTCCTTCCATAGTGTTTGTTAAACTCTTATTAAGATAACTAGTTTTATTATATTTGTTTGCCTATATTAGCCTATTTTACTATATTATTTATTTATAGTAGAATAGGCTTCTATAAGTTTTATCTATAGTTGATAATATAAGCGTAAGTTAATGCTATAGTGCCTAGTAGTGTTAGTTTTAATATAAATACTAATGTTTCTTTCATCTTAGTAATATATGTAATTAACTAATTCTATAGCTATAAACCCTATTAGTTTAATTGTAGTGTATAGTAAGGCTATTGCTATGTATAATAATCCTGCTGTTGCTTTATATCTCATATCTTATTGTGTTAGTGCTATTACTGTTAATATTGTTACTAATGCTATTATGGAGGATATCATAAAGAATGTTATTACTCCTTGTAGTGTTGTTGATTTATTTTTCATATCTATTTATTTTTATAATTTATTCTATCTAATATAAATTCTTCTCCAGCTTTTATTTTTCTGTAATGTTTGGTTGGATAGCCAAATCTTTTTACTTCAACGTAAACATCATATCCTCCAAAAAACTTCTCTCTTAAATACCAAAATCCTGTTAATTCTTCCATATCTATTTGTTTTTATAATTTATTAGTTAAATATCTTTCTAGTCCTGCTAATGCTCTCCAAGCTACTTTAGTTAAGTGTAACATACCATCATCATCTATAGGATTAATTGTATGGTCTATTAAGTGTCTAGTTAAAGCATCATACTCATCTTTAGACTTATCCATATCCCAATGTAGAGGTTTATCTGGATGGTGCTGGTCATTACCTGCTTTACTACACTTAGACACCTCTTTTAAAGCATTAGGAAAGTATTTTAATACTCCACTAAATACAGGTGTAGCTTTTCTATCTGCTGCTTTATCTACTGACTTAACTTCTTCATAGATAGTATCTATATCTTCAACACCTCTACGCTCTTCTTCTCTTATAGCTTCTAATTGTTCTGCTGAATTATTAAATCCGTTAAGCATATCTTGTTCGTAGTTTAAACCACTATTCCCATTTTGTGCTATAGCTCTCATTCTTCTTTCGTGTTCTTCTGATTCTAGTATCTCTATGTATTTCTCTCTTGTATTCATTATGTTATTATTTTTAGTATTTTATTTAAATGATTCATATCTTTACCCATAAGAGCATTATAGACCTCTCTCCTAATATCGCTTATAACACTATTTCTAGCTATACTGCTATTTTGGTATATGTCTGTAGCTTCTACTATAGCTCTTAGCTCTAAGTAGTACATTTTATACTTAGGTGTTACCTCTAGGTCATTGTCTACTGTTTTTAAAGCGTGTATTACGTTATCGTGCTTCTGACCAAATAAACCTCCTATATCTTGCAATGTCATATTAGTAAGCTCTCTAATTATCTTACAAGCATACATTCTAGGTCTAACTATATTAGTCTTTCTACTCTTTATCCTGCAATCTGTCTCGAAGTAGTTGTTTACCTGAGTTATTGTCTCTTTCGCTATCTCGTATTGTTCCTTTGTCATCTGTTTCTAGTTTACAATAGCAACCACCAACCCTAAGTTGGCAGTCGCATATTCTTTGTTGCATATTATATTCCATCTATTTGAGCTTGAGCATTCTTTAGATACTCTTCTTTATTAGCCTCGTAATCACTTAAAAGACCTTCTACAATAACTAATTCATCTAAATCTAGCTTAGATATAGTACTTATTACAGAATCTATCTTATTTAGTATATTAGTAGTCATTTCTGGGTCTGCTCGATATACTGAGTCAAACTCTTCTCTTACTATAGGTTCTAACATACCGTTAACCCTATTTACCTGCTGTTTTAAGCTACCTTTGTAGCGATTTGTTAATACTAGCTCTTCGTTAGCTTCTAAAAGCAACTGAGACGTTAATACTGACTTTAAATAACTAATTGTTTCTTTACTTACCATTATATTCCTGTGTTTATACCGTTATCAATTACTTGTATTATGTGTCTAAATGTAGACCTTTCTTGTTCGCCAGTTACATCTGTTCCGTTTAGGAGTAGTTTGTAATGGTCTTTCTTGGTTTTTCTTAATTCAATGTTATTCATATCTTGTATATATTAATATTAATTCTGTTGGACATTCTTCGTTACTACAGGAATAGTTAGATACTACACCTTCTCCTTCGCAGCCATAATCTTCATAGGTATGGTCTCCACCCCATATTAAATCACTACCACATTCTAAACACTTATTCATTTCTACTTGCTTTTAAATTCATTACACTTTTAAAGAACTTTCTGTCCTCTACTAAATTATCTTTTATAAACTTTTCAATTAAATAATATTCAGCCATAAACATCTCTAGTGAATACCTAATTAATTGCTCATTATCAGACCCCTTTTCTTCTATGTGTTTAAGGAAGTGATAGCTACCGTCAGTATCTGTCTCCATAAAGACTGTTACTTTACTCTTGTCATTCTCATAACTTGTTAAATCTTCTACTCGCATATTTTAGTTTAATTGTTAATACTTTGCAAACATACGAATAATTATTCACATACGCAAGCTTTTTGTTGATTATCTTTCATAAATGTCTAAATAATCCCTAGTTTCCTCTAAATTTACTAAGTCTCTCATATATTCTGTATGTAAATCTACAGTATAGTCAAATAGCTCTGTCATAGTCCTAGAAGTTAACTCTAATGGTATTTCGCTTGATTTAGAGTATATTTCTATAGTAAATAAGCAATCCCAAGAGGTAAACCTTACATCTACGTCATAATTACCATTATCATACACTATATCTACTCCTTCGTGGTCTACTTCTGGGTATATATCTCTTACTAATTCAATAATTTCTGCTTGTGTCATCTTTTTTTCTTCTTTTTAGTTAAATAATCTTTTTCTGGTATGCCTTCTATATTAGAAAACCTAGTTCTTAGTTCTGCTCTAGCAAAAGACTTTCTTAATCCATCACTACGAACAAGTGTATCGATAGCGTTATTAATATACCTACCTGTACACTCTGTTTGAACAACCTCGTATATCTGATTAGTTCTCAGACACTTAAACTTCTTAAATGTTATTGTATTATTTGAATCTAGTAATTCCATATGCAAATATACAAAAAATAAATGAGACTACCAAATAATTAACACATATAATTTAAAAATAGTTATCTTTATATACAAAAATAATATATGAATCAAGATTTCAACTTAAATATACCTAAGTCACTAAGAGGCATTAAATTAAAGGACTGGGTTAAGTTCATTGACGTTTACAACAAGAATAAAGACAACGAATCTAACGATTTTCTAAATAAGAAGATGTTAGAGATATTTTGTGATGTAGATTTAAAATCATTACTTAAAATACCTGTTTCTAGCTTTGATACTATTATAGGTCACTTATATGATACCTTAAATTCACAAACACCATTAGTAAATACATTTAAAATGGTAGGTTCTGATGGAGTAGAGGTTGAGTTTGGACTAATACCTAACTTAGATAAGATGTCTTATGGAGAATGGGAAGATTTAGAGAATTATATTTGGGATAACAAGAGCTTACATAGAGCTATGGCAGTCTTATACAGACCTTTAATATGGCAAATAGGAGGTAAGTATAGAATACACGAGTATCAAGGTACAGACTTTTACGCAGACCTTATGAAAGAGATGCCAATAGATGTAGCTTTAGGTGCTAGGGTTTTTTTTTATCGTTTAGTGAAAAAATTAGGGGATTATACGATGGACTCTATACTCAGTCAATATCAGACGGAAAAGGAGAGCAACTCAGGGGTAGTTTCGGAAGAAAATGGAAAGGTTATCCAGCAATACTTGAACTTGCGCAAGGAGATGTCAGAAGAATTGACGAAGTTACAGCACTCCCCATTCATCAATGCTTAATGTACCTAGAGTACGCTAAAGAGAAAAACGAATTAGAGAATAAGTTAATAAAACAAAGTACAAGATAATGAAACACGTTTACGACATATTAGATGTATTAAGGGATGAGCTTAGAAGCAATCCTTCTGTAAATACGGTCTCCTACGGAGACATAACTGACTTAGATTTAGATAAAACGACAATGTTCCCATTGTCGCATCTACTAATCGATAGTGCATCTTACGGAGAAAGAACTATTACATTCAGAATAAAGGTGTTGTGTGCTGATATTGTTGACTACAACCAATCTCCTAGTGATTTTGACGAGTTTTATGGTAATGATAATCTACACGATGTTATGAATACTCAGTTTCAGGTAATTAACTCACTTATAACTAAATTAATGCGTGGAGACTTGTTTAAGTCTAACTATCAAGTAACTACTGCACCTTCAGCAGAGCCATTTAAAGAGAAATACGGTAATGTATTAGCAGGATGGACTACTGATATAGAAATAGAAGTACCTAATGGAATAAGCATCTGTTAATGAAGAATAAGCACCTAAACGAAGCATTACACGAAGCAGGTAAGCTAATAAAGAGTAAACTAAGAGTTGCTGCGTCAGAAGATGGTTTTAAATCCTCTGGTAAGCTAGATAAGTCTTTCGATTACAGTGTTGTAGCTGATGAATTGCAAGTTAAAGCAGAAAAGTATGCAGGAGCATTGTCTGAAGGTATATCTACAGGAGGAAGTGGAGACAAGGCTGAGTTTGAGAAGATGCAGTTAAACATTATACAATGGGCAAAGGCAAAAGGTATAAGACCTCAAGTTAGAGACAAGAAAGGTAGGTTTCAGAAAGTTACAGATAGAACTTGGAAATCATTAGGATATGTTTTGTCAAGAAGTATAAGACGTAAAGGTATATCTAAGCGTTTTGGATATAAGGGTAGTGGCTTTATAACTCAAGTTAAAAGCTCTATGGAGAAAAAGCTAACAAGTATGATACTTGAGGGATATAAAAAAGATTTAATAGAACAAATAAATAAATAAATAATGGGGTTAATATTAACAAGAAGTCCTTATCACATAAGTAGAGGTTCATTAGACGCTAACGCATCTGCCATAGTATCAATAGGTAGAATGGAGGGTGGTAGTTTTAATATTGTAGAAGAGTATGTTTTAAATTTTAGAGATAAATACTTTATAGATATATCTAAGCTGTGTAGCTCAGTTTACACTCAAGACTACTCTTATGTTGGGGTTTGGAATCAATACATTACATCTGTTGTAGGAGAAGACCCTCTTAAATTCTACGAAAGTGGTTATGTTACAGTAACTATTAGTGGTAGTATTAGTGGAGTAGCTCAAGCAGACCAAGTTACAAACTATTTCTGTACGGATGGATATATGTATTCTTCAGAGAAGATAGACAAAGACTTTGTTGCTGAATTACAAGATAATAGCTTCTATGCTGGTAGTTCTGACATAATATACAAGCTAGACGACTCTAATTTAAGAATACCAATACTAAACCCTAAGTATTACACACCAGACAGTAATGTAAACGTATCTTTTTTAAGTAAAGGTAGTGTTGTTTTTACAGACACCCTTACTTACACGAGTTCTTCAAGCACTAGCTCTACTGTATCTAGGTGGGCAAGAACTTTTGATTACCCATCATTCCTAAGTAGGGTTAATTCCGAAGAGGGAGAGTATGAAGAGAGCAAATGTATTGAAGATTTCTTTGATGAGCATAAAATAGATGATGTTGACGAGGTTTACATATCTGCAGGAGACAAGGTTAAGATACTGAAAGTAAAGACAGTAGAAGAATGTAAGTACAATCCATACAGAATCACATTTAGAAATAGATATGGTGTAATGGAAGATTTATGGTTCTTTAAAAAGTCTGTTGCCTCTATGAGTGTGACATCTGAGGAGTTTAGAGCTAATCAGTTCAAGCAAAGAAGTTCTGGAGGTCGAGATAGAGATGCTGGACTTGTTAGGTCTGTTAGAGAATATGGGAAGAATGGAGTAGAGTCATTAACTATTAACTCTGGATTCGTAGACGAAGCTCTTAACGAGTCTTTTAAGCAACTTATGTTATCAGAAGAGGTTGAGTTATATGACTTCAATAATGATGTCCTTAGTGCTGTTAAAATTAGCGACTCACAATTAAAAATGAAGACATCGGTTAACGATAAACTTATTAACTACACAATAGAAGTAGAATTTAGTAATAACATAATAGACGATATAGTTTAATGAATTTACAACCTCAATTATACATAGATACAAGTGGCAATCCATTAGGAGAACCTACGTTTGAAAGAGTGGATTTCTTTAGCTTTGAATCAATAGAGCTGAACTCCTCATTTCAAGATGTTAGGGATATATCTAAGGTGTTTACAGACTACTCTAAGACGTTCTCTGTTCCTGCATCGCCAGTAAACAATAAAATATTCAAGCATTACTATAATTCTAATGTAGAGAATGGTTTTGATGCTAGGATAAAACAAAAAGCAGAGATATACTTAAATGGTGTATTGTTTAGAGTAGGTTATGTTAGATTAACTAAGGCTACGTTTAAAGGCTCAAGACCTCATTCTTATAGAATAACATTCTTTGGTGCTTTAACTAAGATACAGAACGTAATAGGTGTATCTGAGCTGTCTGAGTTATCCTCTTTAGATAAATACAATCATACTTACAATATAGATAACGTAAATAATGGTTTTAGAACAGGATTAGAGCTTTCTAGTACAGGTATGATTTCAGGTGCAGGTAAAGATATAGTCTACCCATCTATTTCTGCTTCAGAGAAGTGGTTTTATGATTCTTCAGGCTCAACAGCTCCTGTAGAGTTTAATCAAGGTTATAGTGCTAATATATACGACTCATCTAATGATGGTAGTTACGGAATAAATTGGTTAAACCTAAAGCCAGCTATAAAAGTTAAGCATATCATATCTGCTATTGAAGACAAGTATTCTAGTATAGATTTCTCTGATGATTTCTTTGGAACTGCTGAATTTGATGATTTATATATGTTGTTACATAGTAATAAAGGAGCTTTAGCACCTAAGTCATCTAGTAATGCAGATACTTCAGTAACTTACAGAATAGGTACTGATAACACTGACTCTGACTTCTCTTTAAGTAGTGGAACAGATAGAAGACCTATGACAACATACTGGGAAAGTGTATTTCCTAATGAAGTTAGAGTTTTTCAATATCACGTTATAGTTGACGTAACTAATGTAACTAAAAGTGGAGGAGGAACTAATCCTGTGTATGATTTAGAAATACTAGATGGAAACATTGTTATAGAAAGGTTTGTAGGATTAAATGGAGACACTCAAAAGACAGCAGTATTATGTACTGAAAATAGAAGAGAGTGGGATAATATAAATATTAGAATAAGCTCTACAGAAAACGAATTAGCTACCTTTGATTTAGAAGTTGAACTAAAAAAAGTTAGGTTTAAAGTAAATAAAATAGGTGTTACAGATGAATATATTTGTGATGTACAGAACTTTATTAATGATGGTGGTACTCCAGTAACGGAATCGGATTATTACTTCCCTAGAGTATCTGGAACTCAATCATTAATTCAAAACATAGAGATAACAAAGAATATGCCAAAGATGAAGATAATAGACTTCTTAACAGGTATATTTAAGACATTTAATTTAACTGCTATAGTTGGTAATGATGGTCAGATACAAGTAAAGCCTTTAATAGACTTCTATAATACAGGAAACACTATAGATATAACCAATATGGTTGATAATAGTGAAATGGAAGTAAATAGAATGGACTTGTTTAAGAATATAAGTTTTGACTTCTCAGAACCTAAGACTTTTGGGATAATAAACAATAACGAGTTATCTCAGACAGATTATGGTAACTTAGAGTATGAGTCTGTAGCTAATGGGACAGATGCTAGTTTAATATTTGACGGTAAAGACTACAAAGTTAAATTACCTTTTGAGAAGATGTATTACGAGAGGTTATTTGACGAAAACACTCCGTTTTACAAGACTAGCTTTGGTAATGGATGGTTAGTAGATAAAGACCAGAATGAGGTTATAACTAAACCTATATTATTCTTTAATGTAGTTCAACCTGTTGACTCATCTAAGTTTAGATTTGGATTCTTAGGTAAACCATTAATTACTCAATACAATAGAGCTAGTAATTCAAATGCTAGTGAGTATTGGACTGGTTCTGCTTGGTATGTAGAAGAAGGCACAAAGAGTATTAACTTTAATGGAGAGTTTGATGAATTTAGCTTCACGTTAATAGCTAGAGGTTTATTTAGAAAATACTATAGTGATTATATATCAAGTGTATTCGATAGAAAGACTAGAGTTTTTAAGTTAAAGATGAAAGCTAGTATATCTTTCTTACTAAAGTACAATATTAACGATACTTTACTAATGAATGGAGAGAAGTTCTTAATAAACAATATAAGAACTAATATAACTACAGGTATTACAGACCTTGAGTTAATACTTAAATTCTTCTCTAGTGAAGACGCAGACCCTGTTGGAGACCCTTTAACAACACCTGTAGGCTTATATGAAATACCTACTCTTAGTACTAGTCAAATAACTATAGGTTGGTTAGCTAACCCAAGTGGAGAGATAGTTAAGGGTTACAAGATTTATGTAGATGGAGTATTGAATCAAACAATCCTTAGACAGACTTCTTATGTTATTCAAGGATTAGATGAGAATACGTCTTACGATATACAGATATCAGCTTATGATGCTCAAGGTAACGAGTCCTCATTGACTTCAGTATTAGCAGCCTCTACAGGTTCTTCAGATACAGAAGCTCCTACAGCACCATCTAACCTAGTTGTTACTAGTTATACGGATGTATCAGTAGGTTTATCTTGGAATGCTAGTACAGACAATATAGCTGTAACAGGTTATGAAGTTTATGTAGATGGGGTATTGAATCAAACTGTAACAGGAACAAGCCTTAGTTTATTAGGTTTATCAAGTAATACAGTTTATGAATTTTATGTTAGAGCAAAAGACGCAACACCAAACTATTCAGATATAAGTAACTCAGTACAAATAAGAACATTATGATAATAAAACAAGCATTAGAATTACTAGCTGGTAGTGACTGGCTAGTAGCAGATAAGGATATACAAATAGCAAAAGGATTGTACGAATTACCTACAACCTTTGCAGAACTAAGAATGAATAACAAACGTAAAAAACTAGCAAGATAATGGCTAAAGATGTAAACAATATTATTTATAAAGTACAAGTAGATTCTACTAGTGGTAGAATAAGCATAGATGGTGTAACTAAGAGTTTCGAGCAAGCTGACAAAGCTTTCTTAAAGTTACAGAAAGATGTAGCTAAAGGTATTCCAAATGCAACTAAAAATGTTAAAAACTTAGGAGATGCTACAGGTTCTGCTACGTCTGCAACAATGGAACTTTCTAGGGTTATATCTGATGCACCTTATGGTATTAGAGGTATGGCGAATAACATTACTCAGCTAGTTTCTCAATTAGGTACTGCTTCTATGAAAGCTGGTGGATTAACCTCTGCGTTAAAACTTATGGGTAAACAACTTTTAGGACCTCTAGGTATTGTATTTGCTATAACTGCTGTTGTATCTGCAATGGACTTCTTCTTTGGAGCTAATACAAAAGCTAAAGAATCAATGGATAGCTTCAGGGTGTCGGCTAGTAAATCTGCTACAGATTTAAAATCTCTATTGGTGGTTATGAAAGAAGATATGTTGAGTAAGGAAGACTTAGCAAATGTTGTTGGCAAGGTTAATGAAAAATATAAAGACCTTAATTTAAGTATAGGTGAAGAAGGTAGATTAACTAAGGAAAGTATAAAACAAATAGACAATAAAATAAAATCTCTAGGAAAACTAGCTTTAGCTAATGCTATGATGACTGAGATAGAGAATAAAAACGCAGAAATAGCTAAAGCTGCTGTTGAGCTTCAGGAAGACACTTCTAAAGACTTGGAAAAAATAGGTGTTAAAGATTTGTTATCATTTAAGCAGAGAGAAGACGAAAAAGATGAAGCTTATGTCGAAAGACTAAACAAGATGGGTCAACATCAAAAGGGAGCTTACGAGGGTCAGATTAGTGTAGATAAAGTAGCTAGAGTAAATAGAATTAAGGATGAGCTAGAGGCTTTTGAAGGGACTAAAAAAAGAGTAGAGAAGCAGGTAAAGGAGCTTCTTAAAATATCAACAACAGAAGGATTTTTTGACAGCTTCTTTGATTCTAAAGACAAGAAAGGTAAGAAAGGTAAAAGAGCTAAAGTAGAGTATTTTGACTTTAAATCCTTAGAGGAAGGTCGTGGTAAGATTTTAGCTGAGATAATGAAGACTGACGAGAAGATAGCCCTCCTATCTGCTAAGGACAAAAAGAGCAGACTAATCATTCAAAGAGATTTTCACTTGAGAAGGTTAATGGCTGTAGATGGAGCTAACTCTGAGTTAATAAACACATACAGGGATTATTACGCAAAACTTATTGGAATAGAGGAAGAGGCTGAGATTACTAGAAACAGTAAAGCAGACCTTTCTTTTGGAACAGGTGGTCTTACTCCTAACGAAATAAGAGAGAAGCAAGCTCAGATACTTGAAGTCAAACTACAGACAATGATGGAAGCTAGCCAAGCTATATCGTCATTTATAAATTCAGAGTTTCAGAGAGAGATAACTATGGAGCAAAACAAAACCAATGCAATAAATAATGAGTTAAAAGAAAGGTTAAATAACGAGAACTTATCTGCTTCAGAGAGAAAGCGTATTCAATTAGAGATATCTAAGAACGATGAGGCTATGCGTATTAAGAAAGAGAAGTTAGAAAAGAAAGCTTTTAAAATACAAAAAGCTGCTAATATAGCTAACGCTTTAGTTTCTACTTATTCAGGAGCTTCAGCAGCTTATTTTAACTCACTAGCAAACCCTATAAATAAACTACTTCCAGATGGAGGATTAGTTAGAGCTAAAATCAACTCAGGTATCGCTGCTGCTGTTGGTCTTACTAATGTGGCTATGATTGCTAGACAGAAATTTCAATCATCTTCAGCAGGTGCGCCTTCTGCTGGTTCATTAGGTGGAAGTGGAGGCTCTGGTGGTGGTAACGATAGAAGTTTTAACTTTAATTTAGCAGGAGCTTCTAGGGAAAATCAACTAGCACAAACATTGCAAGGTAGATTTGACCAACCATTACAAGCATACGTTGTTGGTAGAGATATAACAAATCAACAGCAGTTAGACGAAGAAATTACGAGTTCTGCAAGCTTTGGTTAAAAATAAAACGGAAATAATAAAAATAGTTAACTTATTAAATAAATATTATGGATACAATAGAATTAATTATAGACGAACAATTAGGAGAAGAAGGCATAAACGCTATCTCTCTAGTAGAGTTCCCAGCTATAGAAGAGAACTTTGTAGCTCTTAGTAAAGACCAACATAAAGTTGAGTTTAAAACTGTAGATAAAGAGAAAAGAATTATTGTTGGACTTGCATTAGTTCCAGATAAGCTCATATATCGTCGTAGAGGCGATTACGAGTATAATATAACATTCTCTAAGGAAACTGTGAGAAAAGCGTCTGAGCTATACTTAAAACGTCTTAAAAACAACAATACAACGTTAGAGCATCAAGAATTTACTTCTGGTGTATCTGTAATAGAATCTTGGATAGTAGAAGACCCTAAACAAGATAAAACTGCTTTATATAACTTAAATGCTAAAGAAGGAGATTGGGCAGTAGTTATGAAGATAGATAATGATGCTGTATGGCAAGATGTAAAGAATGGTAAATATTTAGGTTTAAGTATTGAAGGTATCTTTAGTGATAAGAAAGAGGATATGAGTGTTGTAGAGGATATGACTGAAGAAGAAGCTAAAATATTATTACAAGAAATAAAAGACTATCTAGAGAATGAGAGCAAAATACTGTAAATCAAAGAATACATATACTATAAAAGACTGTAAGAATTGTAAGTGTCAATACTATTGGAAACAAGGTATTGGCTCTATACATAATGACGACCACGTATCTAATATTGTTAACCAAGATACTGAAAGGGTGGAAACACATACTACTTCTGTAAAGACCTCACAAGAGGGTAATGTTACAAACATAGACACAACAAGAACTATTAATAATTAAAAATAAATTTTATGATTAGAAACACAAGCTTTAATGTTAGACCAGACAAACATACGTCTGCTGAGATAGCATCTTTAAAGCCAGAAGAAAGTGTTATTGTTTACGACACTGATGAAAAAGTAAATAAGTTTTGGAATGGAACTGAATGGATTAGTGCAGATGGTTCTAGTGGTCAAGCAGGATACTCAAGAACTACAGCATTTGTAGACTCATCTGTAAGCTACACCGCACAAGATGTAGATGCAGATTTATACAAGGTATTTAGCTTTAATGAGGCTAACCACTTAGCGAATGATAACCCTTACTGGTCTACACCTACCCCAAGTGGAACTACAGGTATAGGTTTATTTCAAGGAGCTAACTTACCTAGTGGAGTTACATCTTTAATGGATTATAACTATGTATTTAATGATAATTACCCTTCTAACGGAACTACAGGATTTGAAGGTAGCACAGGTAGAATTAAACTAAATGAATTAGTATACGGAGACCAAATTAGAGTACGCTTTGATTTCAACGCAATACCTCAGATTGCAAACACAACGGTAGAACCTGCTATTTGGTATTCTAATAGAAATGACAATGACGATATTACCTTTACTTTTCCACTTACAGCACAGCCTATTTTTTACGGCGGTGGTACTGTAGGTAACTCATATCTAAACAGGGTAGAAATTTCAGCTTGGATAACAAGTAATGAAGATGTAAACGCCTTAGCTTTGCCCGCTATCAAGTCGGACAACCCTATTATAATTGAACCTATTGGAATATTAATAACCGTAATAAGATAATAAAATGATAAAGATATTAAGAAACGAACAGGGAAACTGTATAAACTTTGAAGGAAGTTCTAACCCTACATATTGGAACGCTTGTTTGAGTGGAGAGGTTGATTCTCAAGACTCAAATGCAGTAAATGTAGTGAACGATGTTATTACTTCTGAAACAGGAATCACTGAGTATGAGTTCTATAAAATACCATACACAGAGTTTGTAGATAAAGATGGTAACAGTTTTGCAGATGCTCAAGAAGCTGCAGACTACATAACATCACAAGCCAATGTAGTTGGACTAGGTGGTGGAGGTACTGACCTAACAGGTGTATCTGTATGTTTCAAACTAGATGATACAAGTACTTCTATAATGTTAGATAACGGATATAGTTATGGTGTAAACACAATTAAAGCTACAAATACAGGAGATGGACTAATAACCATACAGTCTGAATTAGGTAGTATAATTCACTTTACAAAACTAGACCATACAAACGTATGTAATGGAGAAGGTAATGCTATTAGCGGTGGTTTAAATGATGTTATAAACTACTTAAATGAATTGTTTACGGTAGGAGCTTTTGAATCTGTTGTGATATCAGACCCTTACTCAACTATGATAGCTGATGTAAGTGGTGTAGATACTACTGTATCTTATATAGGATATGGACTTGACCCTGTAGGGAATGATATTTATGGCTCTACTAGCACTAACTCTCAGAATGGACTATTATCTACTGAGACTATAGACCAAGCAGGAGAGTACTTTACTTTTGATATTAGAAATGAAGGTACAATAGGATTCGGACTTGTGCATACTCAAGATAGTTATGACGCAGGACATTACTTAGGTAACTCAACTTATGCTGACCCTACTACTTTTGGAATATCTAACTCAGGACATAGTGGTTATCAATTTTCACATTGGTTTCATCCAACACCTAATGGTTCTTGGACTAACTACGGAGCTAATACTTCTGCTAGTTACAGAAGTGGGTGGTATAATTTTAACGGAGCTGACGAACAAGCAGATTGGCTAGCAGGTAACCCTATAAAAGTAAGAGTAGGTATTGATGAGAATGGATTTATATCTATAGATACTTTAAGAGATGGTGTAACTTGGGAGCCTCACGCTAGAACTTCATATCCTGTGCCTCAAGGCTCTGAGTTTAGGCTAGGTATTAAAACTAATCATACTGAAGCTAGAGTATTTAGCTTGCCAAAGGTTCACTTATTAGAGCCTGAAGCTCCTACAATGACATTCAGATACATAGAGAGTCCTGATGGAGTATTTCATTACCCTTTATTTACTACAGCGGAAGAGGCTGAGTATTATGATGAGATTCACAACGGATTAACAGCAGGAACAGGAAGTAGTCATACTCATACTTATGCAGATGACCCTACTAATACTACTTGGTATATGCCTGAGGCGTCTCACGACCCTACTAGCTACCAATATAGCGTAGCTCCTGCAGGTACTGAGACATTTAGTGGCAACCTTATAGCTTGGACTGAAGTAACATCTTTAACTAATGCTGATTTAACTCCTACTCAATTTAGTGGTAGTGATATAACTCAAGAGGAAGGTACTGCTGTAAATATACAAGTAACTCCAGCTGGAGCATCTTGGTCTACAAGTGTATCTATTACACCTAGTGGAAGTGGATTAGTATATGATAACTATTCTGTTATTCAAGGTACTCTAACTGATGTTGGAAGTGATACTACTTACACAGTAACTGTAACGAGAGCCAACTCTTATGGTAGTTCTGTAGGCACAATGACTATAACAGCTACCGATGTAGCACCTGTACAGACTAACGATACACCTTGGACTAAGGCACTAGATTTTAGTGGTAGTAACGAACACTTAAAGCAAGTGGGTAATTACAACACAACAAACCCTCTGCGTATGAGTAACTTTGCTACGAACATTGCTGCACCTACTACGGCGGGCAATACTGCGTATGGTTCTAGTGTTCGTCCTTGGGCTACCGCAATAGTATTTCAATCTAAGAATGTTACTAGCAACCAACACATTTGGAATCAAGGAGAAGGAGCAGGTTCAACTGATGACAACATCTATCTAAGAGTTACAGGTACTAATGGTGATTTGTATTTTGGATGGGGTAGACAAGGCGAGGTTAATGAATGTTTAATTGGTAATATTGGTGGAAGTGCAAACTCTACTCATTGGTGGGGAGTTTATATAGCTAATAACGGAACTCGTTTAAGTGCTTCAAATGCTACTGCGTCTAACTTAGCAGATGCCTTTGATATTAGACTTATGGGTTCAAACGATGCACCTAGTGCTTGGTCAGGTCTCTATGATGTAGGTACAGTAGCTAGATGGAGTTCTTCTTCTAGTTCAACAGGAGCTAGAATGGACAGAAGCTACACAGGAGATTTTACTATCGGTGGTAGAGGTTCTAACAGAAACTTCCACGGTAAGGTGGCTTCTATGGTCGTAACCACATTAAGAATTGGTCAACCTATGCCTACTGATGCTGAAATTAGAGCTATGATTACAGACCCTGTTTCGTGGGTAGCTGATTATAAGGTTGGTAACCCATTTAGAGAGCCTAATTCAGCAGGAGATGCGGGGTACAACTTTACTAGCGGAAATGTAAACACAGGTCGTGCTACTCAGATGTGGCTTATGGGAGATGGTGTTACTGACTCTTACGCTAACGGTATTAGAAATCAACAATTAGTTGATGACCAAAACGCTACTAAGTTACAGCTTAATAGTATGGTGTCTAACGATATTGAAACTGTGAACATTAGTGGATTAACATAACAAACTACAAGCCAGAGGGTTATTAAGTTAACCCTTTGGTTATTAGTGTTATATGTTTGAATATAAAACAGTTAGAATAAAAATAGTTATATTAATATATAAAAACAATCAATTATGAACAGTAAAGAAATTCTTACAAGCATCAAAGAATTAGTAGGCTTATCGAAAGAGGAAGTTGCTAAGGAAGTTGAGGCTACAGAAGAGGTTGTCTTATCTACAGAAGTGGTTGCTGAAGAAGTTATCGAAGAAAAAGTTGAAGAGGTAGAGTTATCTACAGAAGAGACTAAAGAAGAGGTAATTGAAGAAGCAGTTGAATTAGCTGAAGAGAAAGAAGAGCCTAAGAAAGAAGCTGCACCTGCAGTAGAAGCACCAGTTCAAATGAACTTTGCAACACAAGAAGAGTTATCTCAAGTTAAACAAGAATTGTTATCTATGATTAAAGCAATGATGGAAGACAAATCTGATTATGCTGAGGCTGATGTACCTGCTAAATTATCTGCTGAAGAAAAAGAAGCTATCGAGCTTTCTGAAATAGTAGAAGAAGAAGTAGTTCATTCTCCTGAGAGTGTAACTGAGTCTAAACAGAAAAATTTTAATAACAAAGGAATGACTGCTGCCGAACGAGTGTGGTCAATGATTAATAATTAATTAAATTAAATTTAAAATTCGCTAAAATTATGGCAACAAGTACAAGTATTACTACTACCTATGCTGGAGAAAGTGCTGGGAAATACATCTCGGCAGCTTTATTAGCTGGTAACACAATCGCTAACGGAGGTTTAACTATTAGACCAAACGTTAAATTTAAAGAAGTTGTAAAAAGATTAGAATTAGACGGTATCGTAAAAGATGGTACTTGTGATTTCGCTGACACTTCTACATTAACACTTACTGAAAGAATCCTTCAACCAGAAGAATTTCAAGTAAACTTAGAATTATGTAAGAAAGATTTCCGTTCGGATTGGGATGCGATTTCTATGGGCTACTCGGCCTTCGACAACCTACCTTCTTC
>Ga0209602_1000601_pt1 | contig 34346 bp, 30 predicted proteins | sample COGITO_mtgs_1205_3_FD_184810 | JGI IMG/M metagenome (GOLD analysis project Ga0209602, IMG submission 184810) | Pelagic marine microbial communities from North Sea - COGITO_mtgs_120524 (SPAdes) (version 2) | ecosystem: Environmental > Aquatic > Marine > Epipelagic ...
ATACACGGGTTTTTAGGTCTTAAATATCAAGATTTAAAATTTTAATAAGTTAAATTATTAAATTATAGGTGATTATAAAAATAAAATTAAATTAAATTAAATTATGGCAAAAATTAAAGAACAGGAATTACAGTCAATTATTTCTCAACAACAAAAAGCTGATAGCATTATTACAAACTTAGGTTTGTTAGAGGCTAAAAAACACGAGCTGTTACACACGTTTGCTCAAGTTAACGCGCAAATAGAGGATATTAAAAAAGACTTAGAAGCTACTTACGGTAATGTAAATATTGATTTACAAACTGGTGAGTACACAGAAATTAAAGAAGATGAGCAAGATAATTAGAAAAATAAGTATTGGCTCAGATTATAAAAATGACGCCATGCACTACGCTGTTAATCAGTCTGTGTATGGTGGTCATATCATAAAAGCTATATTGCACGACGAAGCTGATGGTTCTTACAGTATTCATATTAAAAAGAATGATGAAGTATTACCTTGGAAAAAGTTTAATTGCAACATGGCTATATCTGTTGAATACGATTTAGAGTATTAATGAATAGCTTAGGTCAATTTATTATAAGACCTTTAAATGATAGATATAATAATCAAGTAAAGGTAGGCGATAAAAATCTTATTACTAATACAAGAGTAGAAGATTGGAGATCCGTTAGCAAAGAGGCTGTTGTTGTTTCAACACCTTCTGCTTTAAAAACAGATATAAAACCAGGTGATAAAGTAATAGTACATCACAACATATTTAGAAGATGGTACGACGTTAGAGGCGTAGAAAAAAACGGTTCTACATTTTTTAAAGACAATATGTACTTTGCTAGTCCTGATCAAATATATATGTGTCAAGTAAACGGAGAGTGGCATACTAATATGCACTATTGTTTCGTTGCACCTGTGATAGAAACAGATGTTTTAAAGGATCAAAAAGAAAAGGAACTTGTTGGTATACTAAAATACGGTAACAAGTCCTTAGAGGCGCTTAAAATAACTCCAGGAGACTTAATAGGGTTTACACCTAACTCTGAGTTTGAGTTTGTTTTTGATAATAAGCGTTTATATTGTATGAAATCTAATGATATTGTAATTAAGTATGAAGATAAAGGAAACGAAAAAGAATATTATCCTAGCTGGGCAAATAGCCGTTGAAGAATTAATTAAAGTAGCTAAAGAGGCTATTGTAGATTCTGATGATGATATTTCTGCAGACAGATTAAAAAATGCTGCAGCAACAAAAAAGTTAGCTATATTTGATGCTTTTGAAATTTTACAAAGAATACAGGAAGAAGAAGATAAGTTAAACGAAAAACCTAAAGAAGAAAAGGAAGAAAAAGCTTTTAAGGGTTTTGCAGAACGTAGATCTAAATAAGATGTACAAGCAAACTTTATATAGTGTAGAAGAAAACTACATCAAGCCTCAGGTAATAAAGCGAATGAATCGCTATAAAAAGTGGGAATATGGTTACAATGCTGATTATGACGTCGTGGTTATTAGCAAAACTGGAAAGATTGGAGAAATATATAATATCCAAAATCTTAGAATCGCTTTACCAGAAGCAACAAAAAATGTACAAAAACGTTCTGCTAAGAAAGAAGAACAATTCTGGGAGGCTTCAGAATATCCAAAAGAACTAACAAAAATAAAAAGTGTTTTTGATTGGGAAGATTATCCTTTAGATTTTAAAGAAAAATGGTTTGATTACATAGACCAGCAATTTACATACAGAGAAGAAGGTTTTTGGTTTTATAATAACGGTGAACCAACATATATTACAGGTACGCATTATATGTACTTGCAATGGACTAAAATTGACGTAGGGCATCCTGACTTTAGAGAATCAAATAGATTATTTTTTATATTTTGGGAAGCTTGTAAAGCTGATAGTAGAAGTTATGGAATGTGTTACCTTAAAAATAGACGTTCTGGTTTTTCTTTTATGTCATCATCTGAAACAGTTCACCAAGCAACTATGTCTAGTGATGCTAGGTTTGGTATACTTTCTAAATCAGGTAGCGATGCAAAAAAAATGTTTACAGACAAGGTAGTACCTATTTCCATTAACTACCCGTTTTTCTTTAAACCAATACAAGACGGTATGGATCGTCCTAAAACAGAATTAGCGTATAGAGTACCTGCTAGTAAATTAACTAGAAAAAAATTAGGTTCTAAAGATAAGTTAGAAGAAATTGTAGGACTAGATACTACGATTGACTGGAAAAACACAGGGGACAACTCTTATGATGGTGAAAAACTAAAGTTATTAGTTCATGATGAAAGTGGTAAATGGGAAAAGCCGGATAACATATTAAATAACTGGAGAGTTACAAAAACCTGTTTAAGATTAGGTAGAAAAGTTATAGGTAAGTGTATGATGGGATCAACATCAAATGCTTTAGAAAAAGGTGGTAATAATTTTAAAAGTTTATACAATGCCTCAGATGTTAAGAAAAGGAACCGCAATGGACAGACTAGCTCAGGATTATATTCTTTGTTCATACCTATGGAATGGAACTACGAAGGATTCATTGACACTTTTGGATTACCTGTATTCGACACTCCCGAAAAACCAGTCAAAGGAGTCGACGGAGAGTTAATAGATTATGGCGTAATAGAGCATTGGGAAAATGAAGTAGATGGTTTAAAGAACGATCAAGACGGATTAAACGAATACTACCGTCAGTTTCCAAGAACAGAAAAGCACGCTTTTAGAGATGAAGCTAAAGAGTCTATATTTAATCTTACTAAGATATATGAACAAGTAGACTATAATGAAGATTTAAAAAATACAGCAGTAGTTACAACAGGTAGCTTTGCTTGGGAGAACGGAATGAAAGATACTAGAGTAGTATTTTACCCTAATAAAGACGGTAGATTTAAAATATCTTGGGTTCCTCCGAATAATCTTCAAAATCAGGTGATAATAAAGAATGGTGCTAAATACCCAGGAAACGAACATATGGGTGCGTTTGGGTGTGACAGCTACGATATATCAGGTACAGTAGATAAAAGAGGTTCTAACGGGGCTTTACATGGATTAACTAAATTCAGTATGGAAGATGCTCCGCCTAATTGTTTTTTCTTAGAGTATATATCAAGACCGCAAACTGCTGAAATGTTTTTTGAAGATGTACTTATGGCTTGCGTGTTTTATGGTATGCCAATACTAGCAGAAAACAATAAACCTAGATTACTGTATCATTTTAAAAGAAGAGGTTATAGAGGTTACAGTATGAACAGACCAGATAAAGTTTGGAATAAACTATCTGTAACAGAAAAAGAAATTGGAGGTATACCAAATTCAAGTGAAGATATAAAACAAGCTCATGCAGCTGCTATTGAATCTTATATAGAGACCCACGTTGGTTATTTAGGAGAAGGTTATGGGAATATGTACATGCAAAGAACCTTAGAAGACTGGGCAAAGTTTAATATAAATAACAGAACAAAACACGATGCTTCTATAAGTTCGGGTTTAGCTATTATGGCTTGTAACAAAAACAGGTATACACCGGTAGCTACTAGGCAAAAAAGTAAAATATCTTTACCTTTTAAAAGATACGACAATAACGGATCTATTTCGAAAATAATAAAATAAATGATAGAAACTAATTACAATAGCTCGTTTCCTACACAAACTGTTAGCGATGAAGAAAAGGCTAGTTTAGAGTATGGATTAAGAGTAGCTAGAGCAATAGAGCACGAATGGTTCGGAGGTTCTAGATCTTCCAATAACAGGTTTTCGTCGAACTATGCTAGATTTCATCAGCTTAGATTATACTCTAGAGGTGAGCAGTCCATTCAAAAATATAAAGATGAATTGTCAATAAACGGCGATTTATCTTACTTGAATTTAGATTGGAAACCTGTACCAGTAATACCTAAGTTTGTAGATATAGTAGTTAATGGTATATCACAAAAAAATTACGATATAAAAGCATTTGCTCAAGATCCTGAATCTAATAAACAAAGAACAGAATACGTATCGGCCATTGTTGCGGATATGAATACTAGAGAATTCAACGAAAGTATGATGTCTCAATTAGGTATGGATACTTACAACGTAGAAGATCCTTCTATGCTACCTGAAAATGAAAATCAACTTTCATTATATATGCAGCTTGACTATAAGCAGAATATAGAAATAGCTCAAGAAGAAGTAATAAATACTGTGTTAGATACTAATAAGTATACTTTAACAAAGCGTAGATTAAATTATGATTTAACTACTATAGGTATTGCAGCAACTAAAACTAATTTTAATAAAGCAGAAGGTATAACTATTGATTATGTAGACCCTGCTAATTTAGTTTATTCATACACTGAAGACCCTAACTTTGGAGATCTTTATTATGTAGGTGAATCAAAAGAAGTTACTCTTGCTGAAATTAAAAAAGAGTTTCCTCATCTTGGTAACGAGGAAATGAAAGAAATTGAAAAAATGGCAGGTTCGCGTGATTATACCACGGGGTATAGTAGTCATGACGATAATAAAGTAGGTTTAGTATATTTTGAATACAAAACTTACAGAAACCAAGTTTTTAAAATTAAAAAAACAGATCAAGGTTTAGAAAAAGCAATTGAAAAAACAGATGAGTTTAATCCCCCAGAAAATGATACGTTTAAAAAAGTATCAAGAACTATAGAGGTTATATATTCAGGTGTAAAAGTTTTAGGTTATAATAAAATGCTTAAATGGGAACTTGCTGAAAATATGACAAGACCATTTGCCGATACAACTAAAGTTTCTATGAACTACTCTATTTGCGCACCTAGAATGTACAAAGGTAAAATTGAATCTTTAGTAAGCCGTATTACAGGTTTTGCAGATATGATTCAACTGACTCATTTGAAGTTGCAGCAAGTAATGGCTAAGATAGTTCCAGACGGGGTATTCTTAGATATGGACGGTTTAGCAGAAGTTGATTTAGGTAATGGAACCTCGTACAGTCCAGCGGAAGCATTGAATATGTATTTTCAAACCGGTAGTGTTGTAGGTAGATCACTTACGCAAGATGGAGATATGAACAGAGGTAAAATACCAGTTCAACAATTAACGTCGTCTTCAGGCCAAGGAAAAATAGCATCTTTAATTAATACGTATCAATATTACTTACAGATGATTAGAGACGTAACTGGTTTAAATGAAGCGAGAGATGGAAGTACTCCAGATAAAAACGCTTTAGTAGGGCTGCAAAAGATGGCTGCTAATCAATCAAACGTTGCTACAAGACATATATTACAAGCTAGTTTATATTTAACTCTTAAAACTTGTGAAAACATATCTTTAAAAGTAGCTGATGTAATAGAGTTTCCTTTAACTAGACAATCGATAGAATCAAGTATTTCCGTTTACAATGCTGAAATATTAAAAGAAATTGTAGATTTAAACCTTCACGACTTTGGAATCTTTTTAGAACTAGAACCAGACGAAGAAGAAAAACAGCAGTTAGAACAAAACATACAGGTTGCGTTACAGGCTGGTGGAATTAACTTAGAAGATGCTATTGATATCAGACAAATAAAAAACATTAAGTTAGCTAACGAGTCTATTAAATTTAAAAGAAAGAAAAAAGAAGAAGCAGATAGAGCGGCTCAGCAAGCTAATATACAAGCGCAAGCGCAAGCAAACGCACAGGCATCAGAGGCAGCGGCTATGGCGGAAGTGCAAAAACAGCAAGCGCTAGCACAGACTAAAATACAAATAGAGCAATCAAAATCTCAATTTGATATTCAAAAACTACAACAAGAAGCTGAAATTAAAAAGCAATTAATGGAAGTTGAATTCCAATACAATATGCGTTTAGCAGAAGCTAATTCTGGTGTAAAAAAAGAAAACGAAAAATATAAAGAAGATCGTAAAGACGATAGAACAAAAATACAAGCAACTCAACAAAGCGAGTTAATTGATCAAAGAAAAAATGATTCTTTACCAAAGAATTTTGAATCTGCAGGGTTTGACAACCTCGGTGGATTTGGCCTAGAGCAATTTGAACCTAGGTGATAACTATTTACTAATTTTATAATATTATATCATGTCAGACACAATTAAAGTGGATCTTAGAGAAGGTCCTAAAACAGTTGAAGATAACGTTACTAAAGTAGATTTATCTAAAACAGAAAAAACAGAAACAGATGCCGTTCAAGAGCAAACAACAGATGAAGCTGTGCTTCAAAATGAAAAACCCGAAGTGGGATTGCAAGAAGTGGTTGAAGAAAACAAACAAGAAGATACTGAAGAAGTAATTACAATAGGTGAAGTTACTGAAGAAACAGTTGAAGAAAAAGAAATACAACAAGTAATAGAGTCTACGCCTAAAGCTGATTTACCTGAAAACGTAGAAAAGCTAGTTGACTTTATGAAAGAAACTGGTGGAACATTACAGGATTACGTTAGGTTAAACGCTGATTATAGTAATGTAGATTCAGATACATTGTTAACAGAATATTACAAACAAACAAAGTCACATTTAGACGCTGCTGAAATTGATTTTTTAATGGAAGACAGTTTTGAATTTGACGAAGAAATAGATGAGGAGCGAGACATCCGCAAAAAGAAACTCGCAAAAAAAGAAGAGGTTGCAAAAGCGAAAAAGTTTTTAGAAGGTCTGAAAGACAAATATTACTCGGAAATCAAGTTGAGACCGGGTATGTCACTAGAACAGAAAGAAGCTTCAGAGTTTTTCAATCGATACAATGAGAATCAGAAAGTAGCTGAGCAACAGCATTCTGCGTTTAAAGAAAGCACTAAACAAATGTTTTCACAAGATTTCAAAGGTTTTGATTTCAAATTAGGTGAAAAAACATTTAGATATGGTATTCAAAATGTAGAAAAAGTTGCAGACAACCAATCAAACATTAATAACCTTATTGGGAAGTTCCTAAATGACAAAGGTGAAGTAACGGATACGAAAGGTTATCACAAAGCTATTTATGCTGCTGAAAATGTAGATACTATTGCAAAACACTTTTATGAGCAAGGCAAGGCTGATGCAGTAAAAGACGTAGTTGCAAAATCTAAAAATACAAGCTTAGAAGCGAGGTCGACGGCGCCTTCTGAAGTTACTGTTGGTGGATTTAAAGTACGAGCAATAAGCGGTGTTGATTCTTCAAAATTAAAGATTAAAAAAACATTTAACAATTAAACATTAAAAACATTTTATTATGGCATTAACAGGTGGAACAGGCTTAACGCCTTTCGCAAAAAAATCGGTATTATCAACAAACTATATCGACTTTACAAGTGCTGACGCAAACAGTGCAAACTGGGCGCAGCAATACATTCCAGAAGTATACGAAGCAGAAGTTGAAAGATTCGGAAATCGTACTATTGGAGGATTTTTAAAAATGGTAGGAGCTGAAATTCCTATGACTTCTGATCAAGTTGTTTGGTCTGAACAAAACAGATTACACGTTTCTTACGAAGGTTTAACCCTTACCGCTGGTGGAGCTTTAGGTGCATTACCTGCTACAAACGTTTTAGCTGAAGGTCAAACTATTTTGGTTATTAAAGCTGACGGAAGTGCTTCCGCAAAAGCTTATATATCAGCAACACCTACTTCAACAACCGCTACAATTCACGGTTACTCTTTGAGTGACTCTGAAATTCACGCTTTAGTTGGGGCAACTGGAGTAAAAGTATTTGTTTACGGATCTGAATACAAAAAAGGAACTGATACTACTGCTGTATCTGTAGAGCCTTCTTTCACTCAGTTTTCTAACAAGCCAATCATCATTAAAGACAAGTATGAAGTAAGTGGATCTGACGCGTCTCAAATTGGATGGGTAGAAGTAACTACTGAAGGAGGAGACTCTGGATACTTATGGTACTTAAAAGGTGAAGGAGAAACTCGTTTACGTTTTGAAGACTATTTAGAAATGGCTGTAATTGAAGGAGAAAAAAAATCAGGTAACGGAGATGTTCCAACTGGAATTGAAGGTACTGAAGGTTTATTTTCTGCTGTATCTAGTAGAGGACAAGTTGACAACGCATACGCTGGAAACTTAACTGACTTTGACAACATTCTTAAAGGATTAGATAAAGAGGGAGCTATTGAAGAGAACATGTTATTCTTAAATAGAGTTACTGCTTTGGCTTTTGATGATATGCTAGCTGGATTAGACGGTGGTAACACTGGTGCTGGATCTGCTTACGGTGTATTTAACAACTCTGAGCAAATGGCATTAAACTTAGGTTTCTCTGGATTCAGAAGAGGTTCTTATGACTTCTACAAAACTGACTGGAAATACTTAAACGATGCTTCTACAAGAGGAATCGCTGCTGATGCAAGCATCAACGGTATTCTTGTACCTGCTGGAACTTCAACTGTATATGACCAATCGCTAGGACAGAACATCAGACGTCCATTCTTACACGTACGTTATAGAGCTTCTGAAGCTGACGACAGAAGAATGAAGTCTTGGTTAACTGGATCAGTTGGTGGAGCTGCTACATCTTCTTTAGATGCAATGGAAGTTCACTTCTTATCTGAAAGATGTTTATGTGTACAAGGTGCTAACAACTTTGTATTATTCACATAGTAAAGAGTATATTATTGTAATTTTTACCCTCGTATAATTTACGGGGGTAACTATTACTTTTATTAAATTATTAAATCTTATTATATTATGGCTAAACAAGCTACAGCAAAAAAAGTAGAGGTTGCACCTCAACCAATAGTAGAAACTAAAAAAGTATCTACACCAGTACAGCCCGCAAAACCAAAGTGGGAAATAAAAGACAGAAGCTATTACTTAGCTGGAAATCAAGAACCTTTAACGTTTAGGCTTAAAGCTAGGCATTCAAGGTTAAAACCTTTGCTTTATTTTGATGAAGAGCAAGGTGTTCAAAAAGAAATTAGATATGCGACTAACCAGCAATCTCCATTTGTACAAGATCAAAACGGAGAAGCTACGTTAGGGCAAATTGTTTTTGAAAGCGGTATATTAACTGTACCTAAACAAAAGCAAAATTTACAAAAATTACTATCATTATATCACCCTGATTTAAACAAAAAGTATTATGAGTTTGATGCACAGGAAGTGGCTAAAGATGATTTAGAAGATTTAGAACTTGAGTTCGATGCAATTTCAGCTGCAAGAACAATGGACATTGATCAAGCGGAAGCGATATTACGAGTTGAAAAAGGCTCTGAAGTATCTTCTATGAGTTCTAAAGAAATAAAAAGAGATTTATATATATTTGCTAAAAGTAATCCAGGTTTGTTCATAGAATTAGCTAATGACGATAACGTTCATTTACGTAACGTAGCTATTAAAGCAACAGAGACTGGTATCATAACTTTAAGTGGAGATAATAGAACATTTAACTGGGCTAGTAACAACAGAAAGTTAATGACTGTTCCTTTTGATGAAAACCCTTATTCTGCTATGGCTGCTTTCTTTAAAACCGATGAAGGTATTGAAGTTTTGAAGTCAATAGAGAAAAAACTAAACTAACGTGTAATAATCAATATATAGGGGATAGTTAACTCTGTCCCCTTATATTACATAAAAAAATAAATAAATGGCAATAAGCGTAGATACTGTATACAAAACAGTTTTATTAATACTTAACAAAGAGCAGCGTGGATATATGACGCCGGATGAGTTTAATAAAATTGGACAGCAAGTGCAACTTGAAATATTTGAAAAGTATTTTGAAGACTTAAATCAAATAGTTAGAGCTCCTCAAACAGATGCAGACTACGCGGATCGCTTATCATATTTAGAAGAAAAAATATCAATATTTGAAAATAATAGCACATACACCGTATCAAGCGGAGTAGTTAATCTTTCAGATGTACATAGATTAAACACAGTTACTTATAATAACATAGAACTACAAAAAGTAGGTAGAAAAGAATACTACAATATAATAAAATCACCTTTAACAAAACCTACAGAATTATACCCTATATATTTACAAGAGGGTAGTTCTTTAAAAATAGAACCTACAAGCATAGGCTTTATTGATATTTCTTTTATAAAAAAACCACTAAACATAAATTGGAATTTTGTTGCGGATGCAGGTTTAGGTATTTTTGTTTTTACCACTAACGGCACTACTGATTTTGAATTACATTCTTCAGAGCAAACAGAAGTTATATTAAGAGTTTTAGCTTACGCGGGTATAGTTATAAGAGATCCTCAAATAATACAAGCTGCCTCGGCTCAAGTACAACAACAAAATATAAACGAAAAAAGATAATAAATGGGTTTAATAACAGAAAACAACGCGCACTATTACTCTGGACAACAAGCTTATATAGAAGAAACTGGAGGTTCTAATATATCCATAAAATGGATTGGGGATGTTGTGTTAAAACCTACGATAGAAGGAGCTCAAAACTCTAATTACGAAGTTTTTAAAAATAATGTACTTTTAACAGAATCTACCGATTATAATTTAATTAATAACGAATCAGTTGTTATTGGTAGTCTTTCTATTAATGATGAAATAATTATACAATTAAAGCAATCCGCAAGGCAAGAAAACTATGGTGGGTATGCTTACGTTTCTTTAAACGATGTTGTAAACAACTTTATAGTTGCTTATGTAGGTGAAGACAAACTTATACCGAGGGTTAAAAGAAGTGATATTATATTTCATGCAAAAAGAGGATTACAAGAATTTTCTTATGATACTATAAACAGTATAAAATCTCAAGAGTTAACAGTACCTTTAAACTTAAGTGTACCAATACCTCAAGACTACGTTAACTATGTTAGTATATCTAGCGTTGACGATAATGGGTTAGTTAGACCTATTTACCCTAATACCATAAGTAAAGCTCCTACTTCATTGCCTTTACAGGATGACGGAGGTATTCAGTTACAAGATAGTTTTGGTAATAATATAGACGCGGGTAGTTCGCTTACCGAAGAAAGGTTTAGTGATCTTGACATGAGCAAAGTAACCGGTCAAAACAATCAAGTAGGCCAAAGATATGGTTTAAGGCCATCAAGCACTAATCGTAACGGACTTTTTATGATTAACAAAAGAGAAGGTAAGTTTTCTTTTTCAAGCGACCTAGCTGACAAAATAGTAATATTAGAATACTTATCTGATGGATTGGCTTATGATCTTGATACTAAAGTTCCTAAAATGGCAGAAGGAGCTATGTACGCACATATTAGTTATTCTATTTTAGCAAGTAGATCAAATCAACCTGAGTATGTTGTTAACAGGTTAAAAAGAGAAAAAACAGCACAACTGCGAAAAGCTAAATTAAGGCTATCAAACATAAAGCTTAGCGAGATTATTCAAGTAATGAGAAACCAATCTAAGTTAATTAAACACTAATTAAATGGCAGAAGTAAAGAATAGTTTTTTAGCGTCTAAAATGAACAAAGATTTAGACGATAGGCTTATACCTAGTAATGAATATAAAGATGCTTTAAACATAGCTGTATCTAACTCAGAAGACAGCGATGTAGGTGCGTTAGAGAATATTCTACAAAATACTAATGTATTTCCAATATCTGAAGAAGCTAATGTAGGAGAAAACAACGGAAAAATTATTGGTCATATTGTAAACCCCAATAATGATGACATTTATTTATTTTACACAAACTACGTAGATACCTCTAGCGACGGATTAAGTAATCACCAATCAAGTAGTTTTGGAGCTAATACGTCTTCTGTTATAATAAGATACAACCCTGACCTACCTGTAGGCTTGTCTTCTCAACTACTTATAGGTAGATTTTTAAACTTTTCAGAAAACAGTCCAATACACGGGATAAACATAGTTGAAGATTTTCTTTTTTGGACGGATGATAGAAACCAGCCGAGAAAAATAAACATAAAAAGAGCTTCCGCTAATCGCTTTCATTACGCAAATGAAGACGATATATCTGTTGCAAAATATGCTCCATACGCACCTATGGATTTATATAAAAGCTACAATGGAGTCTACAAGACAACCATGAAAGATGTTTCTAGTGCGCTTTTACCGGACGGAACCACTGTTAATCCAGATTATAATGCAAATTACGCAGGTGACCCTAATTATCTAGAAGATAAATTTGTTAGGTTTAGTTATAGGTTTAAGTATGAGGACGGAGAATATTCTATTATAGCTCCTTTTACTCAAATAGCTTTTATACCTAAGCAAGATGGTAGTTTTTTAGACGGAGACGAAGACAAAACTTTTCAAAGTACGGTTGTTTCTTTTATGGAAAACAAGGTGGACCAAATATCTTTAGTTATAAATTTACCAGAAACCGGCAACAACTTACGCGAAGCTTACAAATTAAAAGAAATAGACATCCTATATAAGGAATCTGACAAACTTGCTATTAGTGTGTTAGATACTATTGAAATAAATGAAATAGAATTAAAAGCCGGTGCTGCAAGCGTTTATGAGTATAGTTATCAATCTAGAAAGCCAGTTAGAACTTTACCACAAAACCAAAGCACTAGAGTTTACGACAAAACACCCGTGAGAGCATTAGCTCAAGAAGTAACTGGTAATAGAGTTGTTTATGGTAATTTTATAAACAAACATACAGCTCCTGATCATTTAAACTATCAAGTTTCAGTTACTCAAAAATTTTCTACTGGATCTGATGGAAATTACTCTTATATAGAGTATCCTGAACACACTTTAAAGAGAAATAGAAATTATCAAGTAGGATTTGTATTAAGTGACAGGTACGGTAGGCAATCAGATGTAATTTTATCTAACGTTGTTAACAATGACACTGCAGATGGTATTTTTGGAGCATCTACTCTTTACTTTCCTTACAAAGAAAATGCGTCATCCCCCACAACTGTTTTAGCCGATGTAGGTAACTCCATAAAAATCCAATTAAACGAACAAATACAAAGTGACAGAAGCCCTTTAACAGACTCTAACTTGTCTTCTACAGGAGAACCTGGTTTGTATGATTTAAATACCAACCCTACTGGGTGGTACTCGTACAAAATTGTTGTGAAACAAAATCAACAAGAATATTATAACGTTTATTTACCAGGTTTTTTAGAAGGAGATTTAAACAATGCTCCCGGTTCTATAACTCATTCTGTTTTAATAAGTGACAATATAAATAAAGTACCTAGAGATTTACAAGAAGTAGGTCCTTTGCAGAATAAATACAGTAGCGACGAAGTTCTTTTCCCTGTTGTAGAAAACTACCACACCAATACTTCAAACTGGAATCAAGCTTTTTACCCTGGTATTAAAAAATATGAGGTAACAACCATCGCTTCTTTTGAAGATTTAAACGACTTGGGTGGAACGGCTCACGGGGCTATTTTTGAAAATACAGAAGATCCTTTAATAATGAGGATAGGGAATAATGAAGGAGGCCTTGGAGCTACTTCTCAACATATGGAGCCTACGTTGTCAATAGCGGAAACTACTCCTTTTGTATCTAATCTTGGTATTTACTATGAAACATCTACATCTGGTTTAATTTCTGATTTAAACACTAGTGTAATAGCTAATATAGGCACACCTGTTGCTGGTTTTAATATATTTGATTACACACATAGAGAAAATCAAAACTTTCAGGGTAGCAGCAACATAACAGGGGCTACTGAATCGCCTTATGTTACCAGCGATATGTTGCCTGTTAATAACTTAAACGCTTCTATAACTACTACTATAGATTCTTCCGCTACAACAAACGGCTCATTCACTTCCACTTCTACTATAACAGTACAAAATGTGGTAAATGTTATATTTGTTGGGCAAACGTTAAATATAGAAGGCATTCCATCAGGAGCTAAAGTAGCTAATGTAAATGGCTTAACAATAACACTAGATAACCCTGTCACTATATTAACTAGCGGTACTGCTGTACAGTTTTCGGATACTTCTTTAAGCGTTGTAGATAATCTACAAACGGATAGATCAAGTGAATTTGAATTAGTGAGCGGTGGTGCTACCGGTAGCTATAGAATTAAAATAAAAGATAATTTTTACTATGGCCCAAATGCAAGCACTAAGGAAAGTTATGTATTTACAATTTCTTTAAGAAACAGTGCTGACAATGCTTCTGCTACCACAAACGGCTCATTTAACGATGTTTCTACCATAACAGTGCAGAATGTTGTGAACACTATATTTGCTGGGCAGACATTAAATATAGCAGGAACACCTTCAGGAGCTAAAGTAAGTAGCGTAAACGGTTTGGTAGTAACACTAGATAAGCCTGTTGATACAGGAAATAGCGGCACTGCTGTACAATTTTTAGCACCTATTAACAGTTTTACTAATCGAGGAGCTCTAGCAAATAGTAGCCCTGTTATTGTAGACCCTATTGTTTACGTTACGCCTGCTTTTTCTACTATGACCGGATTATATGCTACTATAACAGCTTTTAACGGAGCGTTTGGAGCAAGTGATAAAGTTAAAGGTTTGCAATATGCTTGGTCAACCTTGCAGCCATTACTAAGTGGCGGCGGGACTTTTACTTTAAGCAGCGCGGGCTCTAATAGTTTAATAACGATTAATAATCCAAATGGCGGACAAGTTGTTTTATCTGTTGCTCAAAACGGGCAAATAAAGGTAGAATCAGGTGCTTTTGATTTTTTATCCACGTTTAGTCTTAAGGTAGCCGTAACAGATGTTGGCGGACTTACGGCTGAAGCAACAATACTTTTTAACGACGTAATACCCGGTGCTTTTACAAATGCGTTTAGTACCGCTTTTGATATATAAAAATAATAAAATAAACAACAACCAATATGGCAGCATTACCAAAAAGAGATCTTTTAGCGCAGCTTGAAGATAATACCTCAAAGCAAATTAGCGCTTCAGATGTATCAAGCATTGTAACCACAATGTACCAACCAACATTAATATACTACGGAAGATTAGAGGACGCCGTAGGAGCTACTTGTATAGACTATTATTTTAATCCTGATTATTTTCAGAAAAAAGGTTACGATGGAAATACCGGGGGAAAAGCATTAACAGATATTTCTCAAACATATCAATTCACGGACTTAGGCTCCGGTATACCAGACGGATGGAGTGCCCCTTGTACTGTAAACAACATTAACCCAGCAGACTCAGCCGGCGAAGGGTTAACAATAATGGTATTTGGAGCAGGTGGTGTGGTTACTGACTATCAAATTGTGACCCAAGGAGGAGGGTATAGATCAGGACTTGCTTCCAGCTCTAAGCCTGGAGATGAGCTTAGAGTTATAGTTAACGGAGCAACATCAAGCCCAACTATTAGATATAGAGGCGTTATTAGGTTTATTTCCACTAATATATATGGTATGACTTTTAATGCAGATAACGGCAATCATACGCAAATAAATACCATACCGAATATGGTTCCTTACAGTATAAGCGGTTCTGATGATATTGACGATTTATGGTGCAGGATAGGTGATTTAAGCAGTTTACCTAATCCTGTTTATTCAAATCCCAACATACTAACTGCTAAAGCTGGATACGGAAGTAACCAATTTGCTATGAATATTTCTTTATGGCGAATAAACGGAGCTTAATAAAACTAAATAACATTGTAAACAAGTAATTATAGATATATGAGTGCTATTATAGAAGTAAAATATTTTAACTCTTTTCTACTACGTAAGACTGTAACAGCAGATAATGCTATTCCGCCTAACGTACCTGTTTGGTATAAAACAAGTGGCTTGTCAGCTAACTCTACTAGAAACTGGATTATTGAAGAGTCTAGAATTAGAGGTGGATACAATAATACTTCTGTAGACCTTGGAACTAAAGCTTATTTAGTGGCTGATAATAATAAAGGGTCAATAGTTAAATCAGGATTAATATATTCAGGTATACTAAACTCTAGGACAGGTGTTAACAACACTAATCAATTCCCAGTAGGTGAAGATATTACAAGAAGTTTAGATCCTGCGAACGGTAGTATACAAAAGCTACATGCTGAAAACACTAATTTAACCATACTACAAGAAAATAAAGTAAGCAAGGCTCTTATAGATAAAGACGCTATATATTCAGCTGAAGGAGGTGCTATAACCACATCAGCCGCTAATGTAATTGGTCAAATTGTTCCTTACGGAGGTACTTACGGTATATCTAAAGACCCTGGTAGTTTTGCTGTGTATGGTTATAGAAAATATTTTACAGACAAAAATAGGAACGCGGTATTAAGATTATCTTCAGATGGAATAACTGAAATATCAGCGTATGGTATGAAAGATTTTTTCAGAGATAAGTTTAGCGAAATAGATTTAAACTCATTTAGCTTAGGGGAAATAGTTGGTGGGTTTGACGTTCATACTAAAACTTACGTGGTTTCTTTACAAAACTATAACGGCATAGATTACGATACATTAGCTTTTGATGAAAGCGTTAAAGGATGGGTTTCTAGATACGATTATAAGCCTGATCAAATTTTTAGTTTAAAAAACAATTACTTTACTACTTTTAGCGGTGGTGCGGAAAACTTTAATGGTTTGTATAAACATTATTTTGGATCTGAATACGGTAAGTTTTACGGAGTAAATGTTGATTCAACTGTGACTACTGTATTTAACCCTAAAGTATCTTTATCTAAAAACTTTTCAACTATAGGTTACGAAGGCAGTAACGGGTGGGAAATGAATAGTTTTATATCAGATTCTACAGGTGTTGATAGCGGTACAGGCTATAGCGACGCTACTCTACCTATTAAAAGTTACAATGAAGGAGAGTATATTTTAAATCCAGCTACAGGGCAGCCTGTTGTGCCGGCAAATTATCAAACCGTATTTCAAACTCCCTTTCCGCCTTATACGAAGTCAAGAGCTGGTTTTAATAGAAAAGAAAACAAATACGTATCAAATTTAAAAAACACTAGTCAACCAAGGCCAGGAGAAGTAATATACGGACAGTCTTTATCTGGTATAAAAGGTATGTTCGCAACAGTTACATTTTCTATAGACGCAACAACAGATGTTGGTGGTAAAAAAGAATTATTTGCCGTATCAGCAAATTATGTAGAATCATCATATTAAATTAAATGAAATTAAATGGAATTAAATATTAGAATGCTTCAAGATTCTGACTGGGATACATTGGTATCGTGGTGGGATGCTTGGAAAGAATGGAAAGCGCCGCCTAAAGATATGCTTCCTGATAATGGTAAAGGTGGATTTATGGTTGAAAACGAAAGCGGCCCCATAGTAGCTGGTTTTGTATATACTGCAAATTCAAAAACTGCTTTATTAGAGTTTATAGTTTCAGATCCTAAATACAAAGGAAACGATAGAAAAGAAGCAATTGAGCTCTTAATAAAAGGGGCAGAAGAAGTGTGTAAAGAAAAAGGGTATAAATACATATTCAGCATAGGTAGAAATAAACATTTAATGAGAACACATGAGAAGCTAGGATATCACGTAGATACAAAGCCCTCTTATGAAATAATTAAAAAAATAAATTAATATGGCAGCAGTAACAGCTATAGTAGCCGCAGGAGCAGCGGTAGTAAGTTCAGGAGTGCAAGCTATTAGCGCAAATCAAAGAGCTCAAGGAGCTAAAGGAGATGTGGCTAGAGCAAAGAATAATCTTGCAGAGCTAGAAGCTTCAAGGCAAGCTATTATAAATCCATATGAAAACATGGAAAATATATCAGGAATGGCTACTGATGCTTCTGGAATTCTAAAAAATAGGTTTGATAATATAGGTGTCGCTACACAGGCTGCAGAAATACAAATAGAAGAGGCTGACATTGCGTTAGCTAACACTCTAGATACTTTAGCTGCTACGGGAGCAAGCGCGGGTGGAGCAACTGCATTAGCGCAAGCTGCTTTACAAAGCAAAAAAGGTGTTGCTGCTGGTATAGAAAAGCAAGAGGTTGCTAATCAACAAAAAGCTGCTCAAGCAGAAATGATGATAGACCAATCTAAAATGTCTGAACAATTAAGATTACAAGGTGTATCAATGTCTGAAGCTAAGCGTATCCAACAAGCAGAAGCTCAGGGTGCCGCTTACGAATTTGAAGCAAGGGAAACAAGAGAACTTACCGCTTTAGATAGGGCTCAAACTCAAGTAGAAAACAATCAAGCTAGAGTAGCTAGTTATCAAGCAGCCAGAGATGGAGCAATTGGTAGCGCTATTGGAGGCCTAGGAGCAGTAGCTTCATCTGTAGGTGGATTAGTTGAAGCAAACGCGGCTAAAGGTGCTGCGAGAACCAGTTTTACAAACAAAGTAGACGGAGTAAATTTAAACACGCCTGTTAATACTAGCAGTGGTTTTAACGCTCCTTCTTTATCTACACAAATGCCTTCATCTGGATCTAATTATGGATTAAGAGGAAATTAAAATAATAATATATGAGTTATAGAAATCCAAAAGCGGCGCCAGTAAACACAGGAGCTGCAGTGTATCAAGGCATACAAAAACTTGCTGGAGATGTTTACACATTTGCTAACGAAGAAAGAACCCGTAAAGGAGAGCTAATAGCGGAAAGCTTAGCTGCTCAACAAGCTATTGATGACGATGTTAATGAAATGGGATTGTCGCTTGAAGAAGGTGAAAATAACTTTGAAAGACAAATATTTGAAGAAGCTCAGGCTGCTAAGCAAAAAATCGCTGCCCAGTACGATGTAATGAGCAGAACGTTTTCTAGTCCTAAACAAAGAGCGGAAGCTAAGGCTGAAATAAATAGATTAAATAAATATCCTGAAAGCCTTGTGGCTGATCTTGCTACGGGTAAATACTTGGTAGACCAGCTTAATAAAGGTTTAACTGTAACACCTGGTAAAACTGGATCTATTAGCAACACTAATAGCCTTGATCTTTTAGAGGTTATTACAGACATGAAAGGCGGTGGTAAAAATACTAAAATGGAAACCAATGCTGCTGGGGCAAGGACTTTAGTTACAACCGTTGGAGATAAAACTTATAAACTTAATATTTCAAATATTACAAACGGATTAAAAACTAATCCTAATCAAATGATTTTTAATACCATAGCAGATGACTCTGGAACAACGGATACTTATTTATCAGCAATGGGTTTAGCGGGCAAAACATTAGACTTACCTGCTTTATTAAAGGATGGTATATTTAAAAAAGAAACAAGATTAGTTCCTATTGCTGGAAAATCTAATGAAATATACACTATAAATAGAGATAAAGTTGAGGCTGCTGTATCTAACTTAAGCACAAGCTTAATTGACGATCCAAGTAGCTACACTTACGCAAACAGTATATGGCAAGATAAAATGAATGGACAAGGAACACTTAAGCAAGCTTTGGGTGAAAACTACAAAAACCGTGATGCTGTTTTAAAACAAATAAGAAATTACTATGCAGATGCAGCTATAAAAAAGGCAAACCTAGATCACGGTATCTCTGTACAATTACCTAAGCCTGAAAAAGCTGATAAATATGAATCAGATAAACAGCTTAGAACTTTAGCAAAAAATGTTGGAAAAATGGTTCCTGTAAAAGGTACAGATTATAAAATTGTAGGTGACAAAGATGATAAAAGTACCTTGTACATACAAGCATCTAGAGAGACCCCGGCGGTAAACGCAGAGGGAACTATAATTCCTTCTTATGAATACGATGCAAAAAATCAAATTCCATTATATGTTTACAACGAAAAAACAAAAAAGTATTCTTTAGATTACGAAGCTTTTAGATCACTAACAGGAGGTATAGGAAGAAAACAATAAACTAAATTAAACAACAATTATGAGCGATTACCGTCAAGAAGGAACAGGGAAAGTAATAACTGAACAACAATTATTAAATCTTGCTGCAGAAAGTAGCTTCTCTGTAGAAGAAATAATAGAAAAAAACAATTTAAAGTTAATAACCGAAGACTCGGGAAATACAACAGGCGCTGCAACAACAACTGCAAATGTAGTGCCAAAAAATCAAATAGCAGATACGGATTTAACATTGGAAAATGGTTTATCGGAATTACAAGATCCTGATCCAAAAAACTTCACTAAAAGGGATTCTTTGGTTTTTAACATACAAGAAACTGAAAAACAAATAAACAACTATATAGCTAAAGGAGGCGAAGTTAATGCTTCAGATGCCGCTGTTTTGCAGGGTTATAAAGATGAGCTAGCGACTTTAGATAAGCAAAAAGTTGTAAAAGAAAAAAATTGGGCTGAGGATTTTGCTTCAAATGTTAAATCACCTAGGTTTTCAGACTTAAATAAAGACCAATTACTAAATATACAAAATGAAGCTATAAAAGAGCTTACTTCTAAATACAAAAATAAAAAAGATGAATATTCTTTTGACGAAACAGATATTAGGCTGAAAGCTACTAGTATATTTGAAAATCAAGTTTTACCAAAAGTTTCTTTAGAAAAAGACACAGCTTTAGAAAAGTTTGTTAAAGAAAAAGCTCCTATATTAAATCCTTATGCTGACTTTATATCTGACATATATACAGCTGGGGCTCAAGGGCTTTCTACTTCTAGCTTAGTAGATCCAACATTTGAGTTACTTAAAAAAGGATCTGGCAGTTCAGACGAAGACATAACAAAGTGGATAGAAGCAAACAAAAAAGTAGCTTCTGAAAACATGCAATCAGATGAAATGCGTGATTTTAATAAAATATATAAAGAAAATGGATCTGGAGTTTTTGGGTTTATAAAAGGGGTTGTTAATAACCCTAGTATAATGCCATCACTACTAGTTAGTTCTTTACTTACGCAGATTGGATCATTTCAATCAGAAGAAGTTGCTTTAGCTGCTGCTACTGGAGCTGGTACCGGAGCTATTGCTGGTACTGTTTTACCTGGAGCCGGAACTGTAGCAGGCGCTATAGGAGGAGGAATAGGAGGAGGGGCTGCTGCTATGGAAGCATCCTTAACTTTTTCAGAGCTGCTACAAGAAGAAGTAGGTGAAGATCTTAGCTTACAAGCCGTTAAATCTTTATTTGAGAACGAAGACAAGGTAGCTGATTTAAAAAGTAAAGCTATTAAAAGAGGTATAGCTATAGGTTTAGTTGAAGGTTTAACTGGTAGTATAGCTAAAGGTGTTACTGGTAAAATTTTAAAAGCAGGGTTTAAAAAACCTGTAGCTACAATAGCAGGAGTGGGTGTTGAAAGTATCGGAGGTGCAGCCGGTGAAGTAGCTGGTAGATTAGCTGCGGATCAAGAAATGGATGTTGCTGAAATTGGATTTGAAGCTATTACAGGCACCACTACAGCTCCTATAACTGTAGGTTCTGAATTAATTAATTTAGACAATAAAATAACTAATTACAAAATAAATAAGGAATTAAAAAATACAGAGTTTAAAACAATAGAACAAGCATTTAAGCCTGAAGCAATTGTCACAGATACTCAAATAAAAATATCTCAAAATAAAAAAGCGGAAAGTGTATTAAATAATGAATTAAAAAAATCAGTAATAAAAGGAGATATAACACAAAAACAAGCTAATCAGTCTATAAATAAATTTAAACAAACTAGAAAATTTGCAGATCAAGTTGAAAAAACTAAATTAGATCTTACAGCTGATAAAAAAGCAGAAGTTGTTAATTTACTTTCAGAAAAAAATGATCTTCAAAAACAAATTAAAGATGTAGATCCATCTCTTGCTTCCGTTCAAAAAGAACGTATTAATGAAATTGACGAAGCTATTAAGACTACAGCTCAAGAAGCTAGCAAAGTAAAACTACAAAAAGAAACTAAAGTTGTTGAAAAATTAATTGGCAAAGAAAAAGTTAAAAGTTTTGAAACAGCTGAAGAATTTGTAAAAGAAACCGGTCAAAGAAAAGACGCAGATGCTTTTGTAGATGAAAGTGGAAATGTATTTATTAATACGCAAAGAGCTGCGGAAGTTGGAGCTTTTTCAGCTGCTTCTCACGAGTTGTTGCATAGAGTAATAAAATCAACTTTCTCCGACAAGGTAGCGTCGACGAATTTAGTTAAAAACTTTAACGAAGTACTTGAAAAAGAAGGTTACTTAGATGTTGTTCAAAAAAGAATTGATGACAACTACAGGTATAATGAAGATGGTTCTGAAAGAGCCTTTGAAGAATATGCTGAAGAATACTTAACATCTTTTTCTGATGCTATTGCTACTGGCTCTATTGAATTTAACGAGAGTAAATTTAAAAAGTTTATGCAACCTATAGTCAACTTTTTAAGGAAGGTTGGGTATAGCAAAATTGAATTTAAAAACGGTAGAGATGTATATAATTTTGTAAAAGATTACCAAAAAAATATTCAAAAAGGAGAGCTATCTAAAAGAGCTCAGGCTTTACAGGTTAAAGGTGAACAAGTAACGGAAGATATTTCTAAACCTAGTGTTAGTAAAATTAACCAACAAATAGAACAACTTGAAACAGAATACGAACAAGGTGAAGTTGATTTTGATGTTTACGAACAGCAATTAGCAAATTTAGAAACAAAGCTTGAAAGAGCTGAAAAAGCGGAAGCAACTACAGTAAGTGAAAAACCTAAAACAGTAGCTAAGCCAAAACCTACGAAAGAAAGCAATCAAGTATTAAAAGAATCAACGGCTAAATCTAAAAAGGAACTTGATGGTATAGGTAATAATCCAGATGGTTTTAATAAAGACAACCCTAAAATATATACTATATTAAAAGGTCTTATAAAATCTAAATCATTGGTTTTTAAAACTAAAAAAGGTAATATTGTGAATCTTAACTCACTCCCTGGGTTTGATATGAACAGTATGGTTAGTGAAACTATAGCTAACATGCTTCCTTACATTGCTAAATTTAATCCAAAACAAAACGATTCTTTGTTTGGTTATTTAATGGCTCAGCTGAATAACAGAATGAAAGGCGCTTTAAATACAGGTAAAGTAACAGATTCCGCTTTCGATGTTGACGTGTCCGAGGCAAAAGGAATTACGGCTAGTGAGCCAACTGCTCCTGCTGCTCCTGAAAAAACTAAATACAAAAACTTAGTTCAACAAAAAGTTTTAAGTACAGATGGTTTAAAAACCGTTAGAGATAAAGTTATTTCATCTGTTAGAGTGCTAAAATCTAAATTCGATGCTTCCGTAACTAAAAACGTAAGCGTACCTCCAATTATTGCTGAGATAAAAAAGGACATTGGAAAACAAGCTGACATTGTACTTAAAAAGGAAATGGGTGGTATTAAGAACAACGAGTTGCAAAACTACCTTAAAACCAATAAAAAGGCTATTCTGGAGAATATGACAACCTTTTATTTGACTAAAGCATTTCCAGAAGCAATACAAAAGTCTGTTGGAGGAAAATATTTATTAGATAAAGATAGTAAAAGAGTTATAAACGCTTTCGGAGACGCTACCTTTGTTCCTAACTTTGTTAATAGTGATGTATGGAAAGGAGCTAAAATAGATAGGGAAAAAACATCGACAGAAGCAAAAGGTAAAACATCGGGTAACGAAATAATAAGAAGAGTACCCAATATAAGCCAAGCTATATCGGACGAATTATTTTTAAGTTCTATTATAGGGTCTGACGGTAAACCTATTAGAGGTAGAAAAGAATCTTTAGCTAAAGCTATGGGTGAAGAAATTGCTTTTGATATTATTAATCAAGACTTAAAAACAGATGGACCTATTTCAGAGGCTTTAAAAAATAACCAAGAAGCTTTAGGTGTTGTTATTACAGAAAACTTTGAAGAAAATATGTCTCGTCAAATTGAAAGAGGCAACATTAAATTTTCAATTAGTAAAGACATTAACGAAGGAGTTAGTATTCTGCTTGAAAATAGTATGGACCAAAGCTCTACGGCTTACAATAGCTGGTACAGTGCTTTGAATCCAGAAACGAAAGATTTTTGGGATGAAGAATTTTTACCTATGTTTTCTAAAATGGATAATGCTACCAGACGTCACTTTGTTAAAAACGGAGAAGAGTTATCTAAAACATTCCCAAATTTAAAAAATGGGATTGAAGAGTATAATAAAGCTTTTTTAGGTTCTAGTAACCCTAAAAGCAATCCGGAATTAGCAGCCGAGCAGTTGGTTAGCTTCCAAGATGGATTATCTGAAATAATAGGTAATACTCTTTCGAAGATTAAAGGCTTTAAAGTTTACGGAAAAAGCACTAGGGTTGGTGATCTGAGCGATAAAACAAAAAACAATTTAACTAAATCTCCTTTTAAAGAATCTAAGGCTCTTAAAAAAGCTCGTGAAGCAGCTGAGGCTGCTATTGATAAAGTTATACTTTATAAGTCAGGTAAAGAAATTAATAGAATTAATAACTTTATTACAAATTCTATTGACGGTAGCCCTTCTGATGTCGCAGCAGCTTTTGAAAAAGAGCTAGGTAAAGAAACAAGAGAGGCTAAAGAAGCTAACGCTTTAATATTTGAATACGTAAATCTTGCTGCTTTGGAATATGTTATTAATTCTAAAGACGTAAATAAAGCTTTTTCAGGGTATTTAAGATGGTTAGAGACAAACAATAATAATAGTACTGGCTTGAAAGCTTTAGCTTTTGTTGGTGGTTTTGAAATTGTTAAAAATCAAGCTGTATATTTAAACTCAAAAGGGAAAAAGTATTATTCTAGGGGTGGACTAAAAGTTTTAGAAAATTTTGACAACGGCAAAGGGCTTAAAGTAAACAAAAAACACACTAACTGGAAAGAAGCGGAAAGCTTTTTAAATAAAGAAGGGTTTTTAAAAAATACAACAGGATTACAAAGAGACAAAATGATTGCATCCGCTTTAGAGATAATGGGAGAGCATCAACAATCTATGGGCGAAACCGGTATACGATTAAGTATAGCGTTAGCAGAAACTTTACAAAGTATTGAAAACGGAGTTTCCGTAGAAGTGGCTAAAGAAAACTATAATATAAAAACAAAACAAATATATTCTAATTTTGGGCTTATATTTAATTCAAGGTTTATTGGGTCTATCCAAAACAAAGCGCTAGGTTTAACGAGCACATTGAAAAAAGCAAGAATATTTGCTGTTGATAAAAAAATATCTAACAACTTTTTTACTATAGAAGGTAATAGGCTAACAGAAGAGGGTAAAAACGAATTAAATGAAGTAGTTAAAAACATAGTAAAAGCTAAAGAAACAGCAAGTTTAAACGATAAAGTTAAAAAAGAAAAGCCATCTAGCACTAAACAAAGCTTAACTAAAGAATTTAACAGTATAATTGAACGCAACAAAGGCGTTGCAGCTGACGTTACTTACTCTAAAATAGTAGCTAAAAGAATGGGTGCAGGTATAGGTAAGTATAAGTTTTATATACCTTCATCTGCAGAAGATTTTAGATTACTTACTGGTTATACTTTTTCAGGTAAAGGAAAGCAGGGTACTAAAGATATGGCTTGGTTTGATAAAAACCTAATAAGACCTTATACGGAAGGTGTGGCTGCTATTGATGTTGCTAAGCAGACGACTAAAAATGACTTTAAAACTTTAAACAAGGCAATGCCTAATATAGCTAAAACTATAGGTGATTTAATACCTACTAAAGATTATACAAATGATCAAGCTGTTAGGGTTTATTTATGGAATAAAGCTGGTTACGCTGTTCCTGGTTTAAACGAAAAAGAAGTTGGTGCTTTAGTTGCTTATGTAGCGGGTAATCCTGAATTAGCTCTTTATGCTGAAAGTTTATTAGCTATATCAAAGAGTAACGAATGGTTAAAACCAAGTGAGCATTGGGATGTAGGTACAATACTTTCAGATATAAATAATTTAACTGAAAAAGGTGGTAGAAAAGCATATTTAGCCCAGTGGATCGAAAATGTAGATGAAATATTTAGCGATGAAAACATAAATAAAATAGAGGCTTTGTACGGTAAAAGACATGTATCTGCCTTAAAAGATTCATTGTACAGAATGAAAAACGGTACTAATAGGCCTTCTGGAACAAACGCTCAAGTTAACAAGTGGAATAACTGGTTAAACAATTCTATAGGGTCTATAATGTTTTTCAACCGTAGATCAGCATTGTTACAATTACTTTCAACTAGTAACTTTTTAAACTGGAGCGATAACAATCCTGTTAAAGCAGCGGCAGCATTTGCAAATCAAAAACAATACTGGAAAGATTTTTCTACATTATTTAATTCTGACAAATTAAAGCAACGTCGAGGTGGATTGAGAGCAGATGTTAATGAAGCGGAAATTGCAAACGAGGCAGCAAATTCAAAAAATAAAGCTACTGCAGCGTTGAGCTGGTTGCTTAAAAAAGGTTTTACACCTACACAAATAGCGGATAGTTTTGCAATTGCATCGGGTGGAGCTACTTTTTATAGAAATAGAATTAACACTTACTTAAATCAAAAAGATGCTGAAGGCAATAACTTGTATACGGAAAAACAAGCTGAAGACAAAGCGTTTTTAGATTTTATTGAAGTGTCTGATCAATCTCAGCAATCTAGTGATCCATCATTAGTATCTATGGAACAAGCAAGTGTATTAGGTAGATTAGTATTAGCTTTTCAAAATACAACTCAACAGTATTCGAGAATAATGAAAAGAAGCGCATTAGATATTATTAAAAGACGTCAAATGCCAGGGACTACTTCTATGCTGCAAAGTGATTTTTCTAACTTTAGCAAAATAATGTACTACGGAGCAATACAAAACCTTATATTTAACAGTTTGTCTGCAGCTATATTTGCGTTAATACCAGGGTTTGGTGAAGAAGAGGAAGAAGAAGAAATAGATAAAAGCACAGCCGAAAAGCTAAAAAGAATAACTAACGGTAGTGTAGATTCTATTTTAAGAGGTACAGGTGTTAGAGGAGCTGTTGTAGCTCAAATTAAAAATACTATAATAGAATACTTTAAACAAAAAGATAAAGGCTTTAAGGGTGATCAGGCTTATACTGTGTTACAAGTAGCTAACCTATCTCCTCCAATTGGATCTAAGCTTAAAAAGATATACGGTGCTTTAAGAGGTGAACAATACGGTGGTGAGTTAATGAAGCAAAGAGGATTTGACTTAACCGCTAATGGAAGATTGAATTTAAGTCCTACTTATTCTGTCTTAGGTAATTTATCAGCTGGAGCAGCTAATATACCATTAGATCGTATGTACGCGGAAATTCAGAGTGTATCAGAGATGCTTGATAATCGTAATACTATATATCAAAGATTAGCATTGTCGTTAGGGTTTAGAACCTGGGATGTTAACGCTAAAAATGAAGAAGATGATTTAATTAAAGCGCAACTTAAAGAGGTTAAAAAAACAAAGCAAAAAGAAAAAGCTAAAACTAAAAGAGTTGAAACAGCTAAACAGAAAGTAATAGATAGAAGAAAAGCTTACGAATCTTTAACTGAAGGTCAAAAGCAATATATACTTAGTTTAGGTAAAAATGCAAGAAAAAAAGCTTTAGATAAACAAGCAAAACGATTAAAGGAAAAATAAAAATGAGCACCATACTCAAAACTTCCTTAAATAAAAAAACGCCCCTAATTAATTTAGAGGCGTTTTTTAATTAAATATGTATAGCATTAGTTATTATACATATCAAAAAGTTATGACTTTTAGCCTTTAGTAGACATATATGCTTACTTTTGCTTCATATTGTAAACGTATACGCTTACTATCCATCACAAGCTAAACAATCTTCATTCATAGCGTTAGCTGCAATATCTCCACGCAAAACACTTTCAGTTCTAGTGTAATATAAAGTCTTAACACCTTTCTTCCAGGCATCGAAATGAACTTTGTTCAACCACTTCGGAGTAGCTTCAGATGGGAAAGCTAAGTTTAAGCTTACGGCTTGATCTATGTACTGTTGGCGTATTCCAGCCTGATTAACTAGCTCTAGCTGATTGATCTCCTTAAACGTCTTAAAAACGTCTTTAATAAGCACATCGTGATCTCCAATTAATATATTGTCAAGTTCATTAATACCTTGTATAGATCCCCCGTCGTTTAATATCTTATTCCAAACTTTAGAATTATTTAAGTTTAATTCTTCTAAAACTTTTTCAAGCGTAGCATTTTTTCTAATAAAGGTGCCATTAGCTCCTTGTTCTGTAAATACATTAGCAGCCCAAGGTTCTATCCCTGGTGAGACGTTCCCGCTAAGCTTACTATTAGATACAGTGGGAGCAACAGCGCGCAAATGAGTATTACGCATACCAGTACCAGCACACCACAAAGGCTCGCCATAACTTTCAGCAAGAGCCATAGAAGCCCTTTCGCTCTCGATTTTAATTTGCGAAAATATTTTCCTAGTCGCGAACTGAGAAAGTAAACCTTCGAAAGGAATACCTCTGTCTTGGAGATACGTATGCCATCCGAGGACTCCCAGACCCAAAGCCCGTCCTTTTTGCGCGGACCTAATACTATTCTCAAATCCCCGTAAACCTTTTGCTCTCTGAATAAATTCTTCCATAACTCCATCAAGAAAGTAAATAGAGTCATATATAAGGTTAGTGTCTTTCCATTCTTCATACTTTGCTAAATTTAATGATGATAAACAACATACAAAACTGTGTGTCTCATCGGTGTGTAATGCTATTTCGCTACATATATTAGTCATATGTACCTTTAATCCATTTTCTTTATATGCTTGTGGATTTGCTTTGTTAACATTTCCTTTAAACATAATGTACGGTTCTCCAGTTGCTTTTCGCTTTCTAAGAAGTTTACTCCATCTAGACCTAGCATTCTTATCTCCTTGTTCAAGGCGTCGCATAAATTTATCACCCACAACTGCACACTGATGTAGATTAAGCGATTGTCTGTTGACATCTCCTTTAGGCTCTCTAATTTCAAGCCACTCTTCAAAGTCATCATGTTCAATATTGATGTTAACCGATGCAGCTCCTCGTCTGACTGATGCTTGATTAGTCGCGAGTATTGTGCTATCATAGATTTTGCAAAAAGGGACAACTCCGTCTGATGTTCCATTACCTGTAATTTTAGCGCCAGCGGGTCTAATTTGATTTACACCGAGACCTACTCCACCGCCGTGCTTAGCGAGTAGCATCATTTCTAAATTTTTCTGCCCAATATCTTGTATGCTATCAGCGACATCAAGACCGAAGCAGCTAATAGGTAGGCCACGATCGGTCCCTGTGTTACTAAGAACCGGACTAGCAAGGCATAGCCAACCGTTCCAAATATAATTAAAAAACGTTTCGGCCATTTCCGGTTTATCCAATCGCCTAGCAACTGCATTAGCGACCCTATAGTATGCCTCTTTAGGCGTTTCTCCGTTATATAAATATCCCCCGGATATTGTCTTCTTGTATACGTCTGTATCACCCCACGTAGGGTAATCTTCTCCTTTAATCCAGTTTTCATTCCAACTCATTTATGTTAAATATAGTATTATGTAGGCTATTGCTACGTTTAAATTAACTGCGACTAAATTCCATTGTTTAGCCACAAACACTTGAGGTATTGATATTACACCTGCTATTACATATGTAATCATACCTATTTTATCGGGTAGTAAATGAGGACTCATCATCATAAATGAAGTCCCCATATATCCTAGTCTACTCGAAAGTCTTTCCACTGGTGTCAGCTTCTTCTGCCTTACCAGATTCTGCAACCACTTTTTCTTTAAGTTTTTCGATAGCTTGCTCATAGCTTTCCATATTTTTAATTGTTTCTAATGTACCTATTGATAGATCTTTTAAATAAGATAATTCATTTATAATTTGCTGAATAACATTAGTTGTTGCAGCCATACGTTTTTCTAAATTATCTAATCTACTTTGTTTTTTTTCACTCATATTTATAAAACATTATTAATACTACTCTTTGATTTTTAAATTCATTTGGGTATTTACTATGAAAGTATTCAGAAGGGTATGACAATAACCTATTATCTCTGTGCCCTATGACTGAATTTAACTTCCATTTTGTTACATCATTGGAATCTTCTGTTAACATACGATTAAACTCTTCGTTATTGGATTTTGTATAATTAAATTTATAATCCTTATGTTCCCAAAAAGCTGTTCCATTAAGTTCTGCTTCGTTACTTTTTACATATAGCACAATTGCTCTATCAGGTTGTTGACCTTCTATTATAGAGTCATTATGTATACGCCAATCAGCATCTTGCCTCTCTTTAGCTTCTCTTAAGAATGATAATATATTCTTAATCTTTTTACCTTCGATAGCTTCTAGCTTATCTGTTATGTACTTTGTCAAATTACCAGGTAACTCCTTTATCCAAAAAGATTTACCCGGCGTTTTAACTTCTTTAAAGTTATTGCTGTAACTTAATAAAGATTGAAAAACATTATGCGGTAGAAAATTATCTTCTACATAAATCATTTACCAGATGTCCTCAAAGTTCTCTCCCTCACCAGCTTTCGAATAATCCGTTGGCCTAAGTGCGAAAAAATCAGTATGAGTGACCCCCCCGGTAAGATGATAGAACCAATCAAGATTAGCTGCTGCTTTTTCGTCATAAGCAAAATAACCCCCAAGGTCGACGTAACCAAGTTCCACAAGTTTTTCATTTGTTCTCTTTTTTATAAAATGTTTTAAATCGTTAGCTGATATTCCTTCTATATCACCCATCTCAAACATTTTGTTAATGTAATTTGTTTCTAAGGAAACCATTGTTTCTGCAGCTTTTATTATATCTTCTCGGCATAAGTTTAGTAATTGATTGTCTTCTTCACACATATGGCGGAATAACTGACACCCCATTTTACTGTGTAAAGATTCATCTCTTACTGACCATTTCATTTGTTGCCCAATACCCTTAAGCAAGTTTCTAAGCTGAAAAGAATAAAGTACCGCAAAAGCAGAATATAAAGAAACCCCTTCGGCAAATGCAGAAAATACAGCAAGAGACTTAGCAATACCAGTTCTACTATTGCCAGTATAAGATACAAGATTATCAAATCTTTCCGCCGTAGCAGGTTCGTGTAAAAACGCTTCATAGTCTTCTAGTTTTAATGTTTCGTTTAAATAACTATATGCAACCGCATGTATTGTTTCTTGCGAACCAAACATCATTGCCATTTGTTGGATCTCGTGCTTCGGAAACCATCCAACAACTTTTTGAGTCCAATAGTCGGACACTGCGCATTCTGTTTGAGCGAACCCAAGTAAAATGTTTCCGACGAGGTGTTTTTCTTTTTCATTAAGTTTTTCATTCCAATCTTTAATATCGCCTTGCATTGAGATTTCTGTATGTAACCAAAATGCTTGAGCTTGTTTTAACCAGCCTTCCGTGTAATACTCGGGGTACTCAAAAGGCTTATATGCTATTCTTTTATCAAATAATCCCATTATTCGTCATTTGTTATATAAGTTAATGTCTGTAGTTCGTTTTCCCATGCTTCTATGTAAGCGTACATTTCTTTTTTAGTAGAAGCTTTTGTTATTAACTTCATTTCTTCTAATACGTTTTTAGCATACATATCCATAAGTTCTATTTTTCCTTCGTCTGTCATTTGTACATATAAAAAGCTATGTCTATAAATGGCAAGTAAAGCACGTGAATACTTCTATCTTCTTGCTTATAAGTTCTAACACCTAACAATACACCGGGATACATACCGATTTCTATTGCCCATGCTTTTTTATTCTCGTCTTGTTTGTCCATAACACTGTATACCGTATTTAGTTTGTAATTGTTTTATATCTTTGTATTTGACTTTACCTTTAATTTCCCAGCTCCATTTAACAAACTTGTCAATTTGACGCTCAGCATATTTTTGCCTAGCTATTAGCTTTTCTTGGAAAGGATTATTCTTACCGTCTCTTTGCATTCTGCTTGGTTTTGTGGTTTATAAATCGTATAACCAGGAAATTGATTAGTTACTAATAGTTTAAATAACTTCCATCGCATAGGAAAAGATTCGTTAGCTCTACCTTTTGTTTCAATTATAAAATCTTCGCCAATAAAATCAGGGGTATATTTAATAGGTAATATGCGTTTGCATCCTCTATTCTTATACTCTCCTTTACCATTAGCCTGTCTTTCATATACTTCGTTCTCAAAATGAAAACCAGATAATAAAACAAAAGTTTCTCCTTCGTATTTAGTTTTTATACCAGCTTCTTTTAAAGCTATATACATATGCTTCTCTAGCCCGGAAGCAAAGTCGATACCATCATATGATACCTTCTTTGCTCTCACTGGCCCGCGCTTTCCGCTTCTTCTTTTAAATTGTTTTTTCATTTACTTTAGTATTTCTTTATACTTTTCAGTAGCATCTACCAAAGCTTTAGTAGGATTGCCTGGGCTTTTAATTTCTTCTGCAATAACTTCGATATCATTTTGTGATAGTTTTATATAGTTTGATATATCTACAGGATCCATATCTTCTATTATTTTATCTTGTAATTCGTCTGTGTAAGTTTCTTTAGCTTTTTGTAAGTATAACACAGCATCCATAAGCTCTTCTTGCAAGTGATTAAGCCACTCAAACATTTTTGAAGGATCATCTTGAAGTGTTACTCCATATTTAGCAAAGCCTACATCAGATCTTGATACAAACTTGTTAACAACACGCTCAACAACTGGGTCTCTAAATTCTATTTCTTTTTTATTCATTATGATTTGTATATTAATTTATGCGTTAATTAGGTTTATGTACGTTTTTATATGCTTTATACACGTTTTTTGTACTTAACGTGTGCTTTTACGCGCTTTATAACGTTTGCTTTACAAATGTTCCGTTAATCATTTTACCTTTACGCTTTGCTATTACTTTGTAAGCTGAATCAATACAGTCTTCTACATTAAGATTTTCTAAAGCAGCTAAGTTTGTTAACACAACAATCATATCACCAATAGCATCGATAACTTCTGGTTTATCTTTATTAAGTAATGCTTTAGCTAGTTCTCCAGCTTCTTCCATTAGTTTAACATATTGAGTATTAGAATCACCTTTGTCGTATATGCCTCTAACGTGAGCCCACTGTCTTATTAATTCAAACCTAGAAGCTGCATCAGCTGGTAAATCAGAAAATGAATTAGCAAAAGCTTTGTTATATACATAACATCGGTTAGCATCGTACATAGATGTTCTAGCGTTAGACAATATCCACTGTATAGTTTCTTTAGTAACTTTAAAATTACCGTGTGATGTTTCCCAGCTTAAGTCTAAATTGTCCATTAATCTGCCTTTCAGCTTATTTAATGGACACGGGAATGTTGAGGTCTGCTCTGTAGCGTTAATTTTCATTTTATTGTTTTTATTAATTAAATTTTTATAAGATTGTCTGTCGACTTTATAGCCGTAAGACTTTTGAAGTTCTATTTCCATATCAGACACATAATTAATGTCATCGCTAGTAAGTAGAACTTCGTATTCATCTGGTGCATATCCTTGTTGCTCCGTAACTCTTTTATTAATATTACGTGTAACACCAATTTTCTTACCAGGAATGTGGTAGATTGTATACATATTTGTTTTTATTTACCAACACTTAGCTCTGCTTTTATAGCAGGTAAAGGATTGTAGTTATTTAATTTGATTTCACTTTTTTCTGGAATTATTAATTTACCGTGATCATCCATCTTTTTAGATATTCTAATCCCCTCTTCTAACTTTACACTAGGCGATGCTCGTCTTGGTCTATCAAGATATAGTTTAGCTTGATCTAAATGGTTATTATACAAATGACAATCACCAAGTTGCCCTACTAATTGGCCGGCTTTTAAACCAGCGCCTTTAGCTAACATTTCTAATAGTAAACCGTACATTGTAATATCGTAAGGTAAACCTAAGAATACATCAGCCGAACGTTGTTGCCACATTAAATCCATAACGCCGTTATTAATATAAACTTGAAAAGCGTAATGACAAGGAGGCAAAGCCATATCATTCATCTCGTGTGGAGCCCACGCACTAACTATAAGACGTCTAGAGTCTGGATTAGTATTGATGCTATACACAAGATTTTTGAGCTGATCTACGCCGTTAAAATCACGCCATTGTTTTCCGTATACAGGGCCTAATGTTTCATCAGTTCTACCTGAACGTTCATAATCTGGTCGCCAATACTTAACGCCATTATCTTCTAAGTATTTTAAATCAGTTCTACCTTGTAATATCCAAAGCAATTCAGTTCTCGCGGCATTAAAGCTTATCTTTTTTCCTGTAAGAATAGGGAACCCCAAAGACATATCGTGTCTAATCGTTCTGCCAAAGACAGACTTCGTCCCAGTTCCTGTTCTATCTGCTTTATCCAATCCTCTTCTGAGAATCTCGTTAATGAGTTCTTTGTAGTCATTTTCTATGTTTATCAAAATAGTATTTCGCATATTCAAATATTTTTGTCCATATTTCTGTTTTGCCATAAGTAACAGGTGTGGTATTAACTTTACCATTGATTTCAATAGTTATATACCAGGCTGTATCGTTACGTGATTTTGGGCCTATTGCTATATTGTTTCTAATACACCAACGGTAAGCTTTCCAAAGATCTTCATCAAATGGAACTTTACCCATATCACAACGTTTCTTTTTTACTCCCATGGCAT
>Ga0209602_1000602_pt1 | contig 34273 bp, 39 predicted proteins | sample COGITO_mtgs_1205_3_FD_184810 | JGI IMG/M metagenome (GOLD analysis project Ga0209602, IMG submission 184810) | Pelagic marine microbial communities from North Sea - COGITO_mtgs_120524 (SPAdes) (version 2) | ecosystem: Environmental > Aquatic > Marine > Epipelagic ...
TCATCGAGGCGACCCAGCACTTTGGCCGCATGCGCCTCGACGTCCTTGGTCAAGCCCACATTGGTTCGGTAGCGGGTCCAGGGGGTGGTGGACCACTGGTGAGGACGATGCCCCGCTTGCCAAAGGCGCATCCACAGGTCGATGTCTTCGACGAGATCGCGAGATTCGCTCCATCCGCCCACCGCCTCTAGGACGCTTTGCCGAATCAAACTGCCCGAAGGGGACAGGGGAAGGCGTTTGGTCACCAAGTCGGTCGCCTGAAGCAGGGGGTCAGCTTGGCGCAAGCGTTTTTGGCGGCCGTCCCATTCCGTATAGGGATGCCAAAGCCAGCTGTGCTCCGCCGGTTGCTGGGCTAAGGCCTGCCCCAAAGCGGAATGCCAGCCCGTTTCCAGGACATCGTCGGCATCTAAGAAGAGAATCCATTCGGATTGTGCCGCTCGCCAACCCGTGTTCCGCGTGGCACCCAGCCCTTGGTTGACCGCATGGCTGAGCAGGGTGCGGTAGGAAGGATCTTCGGCTTGCCAAGCCTGAAGCAAGGCCGTGGTTCCGTCCGAAGAGGCGTCATCCACGGCAATGGCCGTAACGCCCTGGGGCAAGCAGGCCAGCGTTTCCGGGAGAAAAGCGGCCGCCTGAAAGCAGGGGAGTACGACAGTGAAGGAAGGCCCGGTGCTCATGTGGCGCGGGGCATAAAGTGGCGGGGAAAAAAGCGGTGCAGCACGCGGCGCAGAGGTTCCTTGAGGCCGAGCGTCTCCAGCACCACCACGGCGAGACGAACGACTCCTTCATAAGGGATGTGCAGCAGGACCAAGGGATGCAGCCGAAAGAAGCGCAGGAAGAGCTGACGATTCACTTGGATATTCTGTCGGAACCCTGGACCGCGCCAGGTTTGTCGGTATAAGGAATGCGTCCACCAGGCAGCCACATTTCGGTATGCTTTGCGGACGATCCAACGTTCGGGATGGTGCGCGCCTCGGATGTAGTCCACAATGGCGAGTAGCTCCCGGTAGACCTGACCGTTGGCATTGGCACGCTGCCGCTGGGTGACGGCGTGCAGGCGGAAGTAATTGAGGATTTCTGGGGTGTAGACGATGTCGCCATCCTCGAGCATGCGGATGTAGAACATCCAGTCGCCGTTCAATTTGGCTGTCGGGTCGGCGCCGCCGATGGCATGGAAGCGTTCAGCCCGAAGCAAGGCGCCGGAAGCGTTTGGTACGACATTGTGCAAAATCATGTAGTGCTCAATCTCGTTCAATCCAGTATTCACGTAGGGTTTGGACCAGCGATCGCCCCCAAAAATGTACTGGTAGTGCACGTCAAAGCTGTGGAGGGGCTGACTTTGCTCGTCGATGAGCATAGACTGTCCATAGGCGATGACGGCGCGAGGATGCGCATCAAGCAACGCCACGAGTTTCTCGAGAAGCTGAGGATCGGCCACATCGTCACTCTCGGCAATCCAGAGGTAGTCGCCTTTCGCCATGCCAGCCCCCTTGTTCCATTGCGCAAAGGTGCTGCCGCTATTGGCCGCATTGGGGGTGAATCGGAAGCGGGTATCCTTGGCTTCCCAGTCTTTTAAAATCTCGACCGAATGGTCCGTCGAAGCATCGTCCAACAGCAGCACCTCAAAGTCTGAAAAAGTCTGGGCCGCAATACTGCGCAGCCGCTCTTCCAAATAGGGGGCATGCATGTAGTTGGGGACGATGACGCTCACGCGCGGCCGGGACTCCTTCATACCCCGAATTTACACTACCTTCCGGCCCCATGCGCGCTGTGATTTATGGATTGCCCAAAAGTGGCACGACTTACCTCTTTTCGCTCTTGGCTGAAGCCATGACAGCGCAAACGCCCCTTGTGGAGTGCTTTGAACCCAAAACGATCGACCCAGACGGCACTTTGCGCCGCGGCGACGGCATGGCCTGGCCGCCGGCGGCGCACCAACTCGCCAAAATCCTCTACGCCGACGCCAACCAAAAGTCGGGTTGGAATGGCCCCGAGGCGCAGGCAGCCTTTGCCGGCTTTGACAAAAAGATCTTCTTGGTTCGGGACCCGCGCGACCGCTGGATTTCCGGCTTTTTCTACCGCTGGTTCCACCTGCACAACCCCGATCCGGAAGCCTTTTATCGGGCCCTCCGTCTGACAGAGCACAAGGAAAAACACCCCGACGAGGTACCCTTTCACCAACTGCACAGCAGCGACCCGGAGGTACTTCAGACTTGGGCGAACGGCTACAAAGAGGGCTTGGATGCCCTGTCCGATTTCTTGACGGGCCTGGCTCAGGACGGCTGGTTCATCTTGCACTACGAGGACCTGGTCGACAAAAATTGGGCGGCCTTAGAGGCCTATTTGGGCTTTCAATTGGCGGCGGACCACGGCATTCGTCCCAGTTTCAAGCACGTGAGCCGAACGAACAGCCACAGCAACTGGCGCCGCTGGTTTACCCCTGATGACGAGGCCTTCTTTAAGCCGGTTTTTGGCCCCTTCTTGCAGGCCCAGGGCTACGATGCCGAAGATTGGCAGTTGGAAGCGGTGAAGGAACTTCCCGCGGCGGAAGGATCCGGCTACATGCACCGCCTCTTTCACCACCCCAATGGCCCGCATGCGTTGCCCTTGCCTTGGAAGGCGCGGCTAAAAAAATTCCTGAAACGTCTTTTAGGACGGGCTTAAGGCTCCAAACGCCAATCTTGGGGAATATGCACCCCATTCTTGCCTGAGGGGTAGGCGGGGGCCTGCGATAGGAAGCCTCCGGAGGCCACTTGGAAGCCCCACACGTTTTTGTGCTCGTAGGCGACGACCCCACGTTCGGTCACACGGGCCTGAACACTGTACCAGCCCTCCATGAAGGGCATGGCCTCAAAATGCACATAGACCTCACCCGAAGCAGGCAATACAGAGGGCGCAAACCCATGCGCGTGCATCGCTAGGGGTGCAATAAATCGACCGTCATTTCCGTGGATGTTCAAGCGAATGTCCACATCGTGCTGATAGCCATCGCCTTCGTAGGCAATGCGCAGGGTATTGGCCACCCCGGTTTGCGGAGGTCCGGCCATCCACTCCATATCGGTCAAGCGCAGTTTACCACTGCCTGAAGCCACCCCATGTCCGGAGGCAAAAGCTTCTTTGGGGCCATGTGCCTGCTGGAGGTAGTCGGTGATTAGATCGGCTGAATTGCCATACCGCACCTTTTCGCCGCGGTCCAACCAAAGTGTTTGGGGACAGAGGGACTGTAGGGCGTAGAGGTTGTGCGAGACGAAGAGCACGGTTCGGCCCTTTTCGCTCATTTGGGCCTCCATGCTCTGCAGGCATTTGGCCTGGAAACTGGCGTCGCCCACGGCCAAAACTTCATCCACCACCAAAATATCGGCATGCAAATGCGCGGCTACGGAAAAGCCCAAACGCACTTTCATCCCGCTCGAATAGTGCTTGATTGGGTGATCCATGTACTGGTCGTGCAGACCAGCAAATTCTTGAATGGCTTCCATGCGCTGCGCCATCTCTGGACGTGACATGCCGTGCAAGGCGCCGCTGAGGTAGACGTTTTCGCGGCCCGACAAATCCGGATGGAATCCGGTGCCGACCTCGAGCAGGCTGGTCATTTGGCCGCGGTACTGGTAGCCCCCCGCACTCGGATGCGTCAGGCCCGACAGCAGCTTCAGCAACGTGGACTTGCCCGCGCCGTTCGGCCCCATGAGCCCCAACGCGGACCCCGCGGCCACCTCCAAATCCAAGGGCTTCAAGGCCCAGTAGTGGGTGCCTTGGAAGGAGCCCCGGCCAAAATAGCGTTTGGCGAGCCCCTGGGTTTGAAGTGCGAGGTGAGAGGGCAGGCTCATAGGTCGTCGATCAAGGTGCGTTCAACGGCTTTCAGGGCCCAGGTGCCCGTGACAAATAGGCCAAAGGCCACGCCAAAAGAAATCAGGTGGTAGTCGTTCCAATTGCCCAGCCCCAGCCAGCCAAAGCGCATGCCATCCGCCATCCCCACGAAGGGATTCAGGTAGAGGAGCCAGGACTGGTCGCCCAGGGCGCTGGCGAAGCGTTCAGTCGGATAGGCGATCGGGGTCAGCAAGAATAGGCCTTGCACCAAAAAGGGAAGCAGCGCCAAACCGTCGCGGTACCGCACCGAAAGGGCCGCAATCCAATAGGCTAGCCCCAAAGCTGCGCAGAGCCCGACTCCGCCAAAGAGAAGGACCCAGTGCAGTCCCTCCAGCCATATCCCGGTGGTCCAACCCCGGTAGACCCAAAACATCAGGGTGGCTACCGAAAAATCCACCAGGGCTACTCCCGCCTTGCTCAGAGGGAGGGCCGTTCGGGGAAAGAAGATCTTGCTGACGATGTGCTGGTTATGTACCAAGCTCGGCGCGCCTTGCAAAAGAATGTGCTGAGCCATCAGCCAAGCGGGCAGAGCGGCAAAGGCATAGAGGGGATAGGAGAGGCCCTGGGGCGCCTCCACCTTCACGATCCACGAAAAGACGATCAGGACGATGGCGGCGGCCAAAAGCGGCTGTCCAAGAGACCACAGCCAACCCATGCGCGTTTGGGCGTAGCGCAGTTGTAGGTCGCGACGCGCAAAAGCCCAGGCGACGCTCCGTGCACGTCGCATCTCCGCAGCGCTTCTGCGCCACAGCGGGTCTTTTGCGTGCACGGTCGTCAGGGGTTTACTCATAGCGGAGCGCTTCAATCGGATCCAGTTTAGCGGCTTGTCGGGCTGGATACCATCCGGAGAGGATGCCCACCAAGACCGAAACAACCAAAGCTAAGATCATCCATTGAATCGGAAAGACAGCCGGGGAATTCATGATGACGGCCATTCCGTTGCCAACGGCCAGACCCAGGATGGTCCCCATGAGGCCCCCGATGAGGCTAACGAGAATCGCCTCTGCCAAGAATTGAAGGACAATGATTTGCTGGTTCGCACCCAGCGCTTTACGCGTGCCGATCTCTCGGGTTCTTTCCGTCACAGAAACGAGCATAATGTTCATGAGGGCCACGGAGGCGCCGAGAAGTGTAATGAAGCCAATTAAGGCCGCGCCCATACCGACTGAGCTCAATGATTCAATGAGCATGGCCGACAGACTGTCGCTGCGGCGGATGTTGAAATTATTTTCTTCTCCGGGGCGCAGTTTGCGGATGGCGCGCATGCTCGCGATAGAGGCATCAATCGTTTCATCCAACTTGAGTGGGTCAGAGGCCATCACGCTCGTCACATAAGAGGAATTCATCGTTCCAAAATCATGATGGCCCGTCATCAAGGGTAAAAAGACGACATTATCATTGTTCATAAATCCGGTATTGCCCTTCGGGGCAGACATGCCTATGATCGTGTAGGGCTTCGTTCCGTTAATTCGAATGCGCTTTCCGACCGCATCCCCCTTGGGAAAGAGTTTGGAGGCGACGTCCGGGCCAATGACGGCGACTGCGCGCGCTTCATTGAGTTCGATGGGGGAGAAGTAGCGCCCTTCGGCCAGCTCAATGGCGCTGACTGTAGGGTAATTCTTGTCAGCCACCAAGATGCCTACATTGGGATTGGTTTCTGTACCCTCAAAAAAAATAGTGGCCGTATTGGTGGCGTAATCACTTACACTCGAGAGGATGCCCTTTTTCTCTAGATTCTCCCGGAGCTTGATGGCGGTGCGCAAAGGGATTTTGGGTTGTTCCTTCTCCCGGATACCATTACGACCAATTTGGATGTTCATTCCGCCTTGCTGGATGGTGAAGGTATTTGCTCCCATGGAGTTAAACTGGCCCGAAATACTGCTTTCCATGACGCTTGTGGCCGTGAGCATGCCCACGAGGGCGGTGATTCCTATGGCGATGATGAGCGCGGTAAGTATCGCCCGAAGTAGCTGAGCCCTAAGGGCTTGGATGGCAATCTTCACAGCTTCAGTTAGGACGGAAATCGGTATTTTGCGCATATTCAGGTAAAGGTAGTGGGTGGATGGCTTGGCTCTCTAACTTTGCAGTCTCATGAAGCTGAACAAATTACATGCCGCACTCGCCTTGGTTCTGGGGTCGATGACTCTCCAAGCGCAATACGTTTATCTGGATTTCCAAGATACCACGGTGTCCCAAAACGGCCACTTTGTCGACATTGACCTGAACAATGATACGGCCTACGACTTTCGCTTCACGCTGTTGCGCGACACGGGGACGACGACGAACTTAATTGATGCGGCCATTGTCTCGCCTTTTGATTCAGTAACCTCGGGCATTTTCGGTCAGCAGCGCGGACTGTTCCACTATGCCGACCGCTTGGAGGTGGGTGACCTCATTTCTGCGACGGCCTCGTCGTGGCAGGGGATGTCTCCAACCGATGAATACGGAACCATTGATTACCGCTTTGATAGCGTGCACGACCCCTATTCTCAATGGCAGGCTCCCTATACGGACGGATTCTTAGGAGCTCGGATTGAAAAGGATGGCGCCTACATCTACGGCTGGATTCGCCTAGAGCTCGCGGCGGATGGCAAGTCGTTCACCTTGAAGGATTGTGCCTACCAACAAAAAGCAGACAGCACGATCGAAGCGGGTCACCTATGGATTAGCCTGGACGACCGGGTGTTGGAGGGCTACCGCTGGGCCCGTCAGCATGAAGCGATTTACTTGCAACGCCCTCAGAACCATCCCTCGACCCAGGTCTCGGTTTATGCCATGACCGGCCAATTGCTGCTTCAAGGAGCCTGGACGGATGCTGAATGGGCGATTCCGTCTTCCCTCACACGGGATTCCATGATCCTTGTGGTGGTGCAATCCCCCGAGGGCACCTGGATTCAGCGCATTCCCTTGCGCTAGGGTTTCAAAAATTTTTCAATTATTCCCGCATATGGGAAGAAAATCTGCAATGATTTCGGCGAAATCCGAAGTAATTTCGCATTAAATACCCCTATCTATGGCTTTTGATATTGAGATGATTCGCGGTTTCTACGAGCGCTTCCCCGGTCGCGTCGCTGCTGCCCGTACGGTCGTTGGTCAACCTTTGACCTTGTCGGAGAAAATCTTGTATGCGCACTTGTGGCAAGGCGATGCCACGGAAGCCCACCAACGTGGTGCTTCGTACGTGGACTTTGCCCCGGACCGAGTGGCTATGCAGGATGCCACAGCTCAGATGGCCCTTCTCCAGTTCATGCAGGCGGGTCGGAAGCAAGCAGCTGTTCCCTCCACGGTGCATTGCGATCATTTGATTCAAGCGCGTGTCGGTGCGACCGCAGATTTGCAAGATGCGGTAAACAAGAGTAATGAGGTATTCAACTTTTTGGCCTCGGTCTCCAATAAATATGGTATTGGTTTTTGGAAGCCTGGTGCGGGAATCATCCACCAAGTGGTCCTAGAAAACTATGCATTCCCTGGTGGGATGATGATCGGCACGGACTCTCACACGGTGAACGCCGGCGGTCTGGGCATGGTGGCGATTGGGGTTGGCGGTGCGGACGCCGTCGACGTGATGGCCGGCATGGCGTGGGAGTTGAAGTTCCCCAAACTCATCGGCGTCAAATTGACGGGAGAACTCAATGGATGGACTTCCGCCAAAGACGTCATCCTCAAAGTAGCGGGTATCTTGACCGTCAAAGGCGGAACGGGCTGCATCGTCGAGTACTTCGGCGAAGGCGCTCAATCGCTCTCCTGTACGGGCAAGGGCACCATTTGCAACATGGGGGCTGAAATTGGCGCCACCACCTCCACCTTCGCCTACGATGCCTCCATGGAGCGCTATCTGCGCGCCACGGGTCGCGCGGACGTAGCGGATTTGGCCAACACCGTGGCCTCGGAATTGACGGCCGACCCCGAGGTCTACGCAAACCCCGAGAAGTACTTTGATCAAGTGATCCAAATCAACCTGTCTGAATTGGAGCCCCATGTCAACGGTCCATTCACGCCGGATTTGGCCACCCCGATTTCCAAGCTGGGCGAAGTCGCCAAAGCCAACGGTTGGCCCATGGACATCGAAGTCGGTTTGATCGGCTCCTGTACCAACTCTTCGTACGAAGACCTGACGCGTGCCGCCTCCATAGCCAAGCAAGCCGCGGCCAAGAAATTAACGGTCAATGCCGAATATTCGGTAACCCCCGGCTCAGAGCAAGTGCGTTACACCGCCGAGCGCGACGGTTTGCTCGACGAGTTTGAAGCGATTGGCGGCAAAGTGTTCGCCAATGCCTGTGGACCCTGTATCGGTCAATGGGCACGTGAGGGCGCGGACAAGGGAGAGAAGAACACCATCGTTCACTCCTTCAACCGGAATTTCGCCAAGCGTGCCGACGGCAATCCCAACACGCACGCCTTTGTAGCGTCTCCTGAACTGGTTACGGCCTTGGCTATTGCCGGTCGATTGGACTTCAATCCCTTGACGGACACCCTCACCAACCAAGACGGTGAGGCGGTGAAGCTCGATGCCCCCGTGGGCGAAGAGCTCCCAGCACGCGGTTATGCGGTGGAAGATGCCGGCTACCAAGCGCCCGCAGAAGACGGCAGCCACGTGGTCGTAGCGGTCAATCCAGAGAGCCAGCGCCTCCAATTGCTTGATTCTTTCGCCGCATGGGATGGCCAAAACATCACAGGCGCCAAGTTGCTCATCAAAGCCCAGGGCAAGTGTACCACCGACCACATTTCGATGGCCGGTCCCTGGTTGCGCTACCGCGGTCACTTGGACAACATCGCCAACAACACCTTGACGGGCGCCGTGAACGCCTTTAATGGGGCGACGAATTCCGTTCTGAATGCCTTGACCGGGGAGTACGGCGAGGTTCCGGCCGTCCAGCGCGAATACAAAGCGGCGGGCATTCCCACCTTGGTGGTCGGGGATCAGAACTATGGCGAGGGGTCTTCTCGTGAGCACGCTGCCATGCAGCCCCGTCACCTCGGTGTTCGGGCCGTTTTGGTGAAGAGCTTTGCACGGATCCACGAAACCAACCTCAAGAAGCAAGGCATGCTGGCCTTGACCTTTGCCAATGAGGCGGATTACAACCGCATTCAAGAGCACGATGCCATCGACTTTGTGGACCTGAAGGACTTCGCTCCGGGCAAGCCCTTAACGTTGGTTTTCCGCCATGCCGATGGCAGCGAAGACCGCGTGGTAGCGCAGCATACCTACAATGAACAGCAGATCGCCTGGTTTAAGGCGGGCTCTGCTCTCAACCTCATCAAACAAGAACAAGGTTTGTAAACCGTAGGTTGATAAGTTCTCCAAGCCGCATCCCCAAAAGGCTGCGGCTTTTTTTTACCTTCCAAGCATGGAGTATTCAAAGCGAACCCAATGGGGCTGGGCCATGTACGATTGGGCCAACTCGTCCTACAGTTTAGTCATTGGGACGGCCATCTATCCCCTTTATTACGCCGCGGTGATGGAAGGGGCAGGCAAGGAAGGGTTTGCCTTTTTAGGTGGGCACATCAGCACCACCGCCGCTTACACCTTTGCAGTCGCCGCCTCATTTTTGACCGTAAGCCTCATGACGCCCTACCTGAGCGCCCTGGCCGAACTAGGAGGGAACAAGAAGCAATTCATGCGAAGCTTCATCTACACGGGGTCGGCCGCGTGCATGGGGATGTACTTTTTCACGGAAGAGACCTTGTGGTGGGGGCTCCTCGCTCCGTATTTGGCTTCGCTCTGCTTTTCGGGGAGTTTGGTATTCTACAATTCGTACTTGCCGGAAATTGCCCCGCCAGACCGCCAAGATGCCTTGTCCGCTCGGGGATTTGCCCTAGGCTACTTGGGCAGTAGTTTGGTGTTGATTGCCGCCTTGGCCTGTATTCAGAACCCCGATTGGTTCAACCAAGAGGGGGTGGGTTGGATTACCCGGATGAGCTTCGTAACCGTGGGCCTTTGGTGGCTAGGTTGGGGAGAATTTTCCCTCTATCGCCTGCCGTCAGGCCATCAAATTGAGGGCGGGGTGAAAGAAAAGGGCTGGATTCGGGCGGCCTACCAGCGCGTGTTTGATGTCGTGGCGGAATTTCGGGCTATGCCTGGGGTAGAGCGATTTTTAGTGGGCTTCTTTTTTGCTTCGGCGGGGGTCCAAACCATCATTTTGATTGCCTCCTTGTTCGGAACGCAAGTGTTAGGACTGGAGACCTCGGCCCTGATCACCACCATCCTACTCATCCAATTTGTGGGGATAGCGGGTTCCTATATTTTCAGCCGCCTCAGTGATGTGTGGGGCAATATTCGAGCTCTCATTGTTGCGGGACTGCTCTGGGTTTGCATTTGTGCTCTGGCTTATGTGGTGAACAGCGAAACGCAGTTCTATCTCTTGGGGGCCGCGGTGGGATTGGTGCTCGGGGGCATACAATCGTTGGCGCGGTCTACCTTTTCCAAGTTGCTTCCCTCAGAAGGGGAGCACGTCACCTACTTTAGTTTTTTTGACATCGCCGAAAAGTTGGCGACGGTGTTGGGCATGGTGGCTGTCGGTTGGATGGAAACGGTCACGGGAGACCTTCGATTTTCGGCCCTCCTCTTGTCCGGATTTTTCTTGTTGGCGGTTGCCTCGTGGTTTGGGGTGAGGACGGCACAAAAATTGTAGTTTGGCTCCCAATGAAAAAAGCGATTCTTTCCGTCCTAGCCTTGACGAGCATGATCTCGGCATGCTATTATGACAATGCGGAGGAGCTGTACGGAACCACCCCCTGCGATGCCAGTGCCGTGACGTGGACGTCCGATATTCAACCCTTACTTCAAACCCAATGCGTTTCCTGCCATTCGGGGGCCTCTGCGTCTGCGGGTAAAGACTTCTCTACCTACACTTCGGTAAAGGCCTCCCTCAATAGCGCGGTGGGGCGCATGAACAAGCCGGTGGGAGACCCCCTGCTCATGCCTCCGAGCGGAAAACTTTCTACCTGTTCTCTCACCAAAATGGACGCCTGGGTTGCTGCCGGGGCGCCCCAAAACTAAAATCCCTATGAAAAAGTCCCTTCTTTTATTGGTTACCCTCTGTGTATCCTACTCGGCGATGGCCCAAAAACTGGTTAGCCGCGATACCTATGTCCACTTCTTTTCCGAAACCCCCGTGGAGGATATTGAAGCTTCGCTGAAGGATGGGGTCGGCCTGGTCAACACGGAAACCAAGGAATTTGTCTTTCAAGTGAATATCCAGTCCTTCACCTTTGAGAAAGCCCTCATGCAGGAGCATTTCAATGAGAACTACATGGAGTCTACCAAGTATCCCAAGGGCTTGTTCAAGGGCAAAATTTCGGGGGATGTCGCCTTCGCAAAGGCGGGAACGTACAACGTGAAGCTGGTGGGTACCATGAATATCCACGGTAAGGATCGCGCCATGACGATTCCCGCAACCATCGCCGTATCCAAAGAAGGTTTGGTCGTCTTGGAGTCGACATTTATCATCAAGCCGACGGACCACGATGTCGAAATCCCCAGTTTGGTGGTCACCAAAATCGCCAAGGAGATCGAAGTCAAGGTGAAGTCCACTCTTCGCGCCAACTAAGATGAAGCGCATTCTTCTGGCGCTGAGCCTAGGACTTGCTGCAAGTGCCTGGGCCCAAGACGACCTATTGGCAGAATTGGACGCGATCGCTCCTCCCGCTCCAAAGGCCTATGCCTTTGCCACGTTTAAGGGTACGCGTATCATCAATCAGCAGTCCGTAGAATTACCTGCTGCAGGGGTTGGGCAGTTTGTCATTGGCCACCGCTTTGGAGCACTCAACGACCGCCCATTATACAATCTTTTTGGATTGGACGTTGCGCAAATCCGATTTGAATACAGCTATTCTCCCGTCGCTTGGCTCAATTACGGGGCGGGTAGATCTTCGGGATCCAAAACCTACGACGCGTTTGCTAAAGTGCGTTTCACTCGACAATCGCGTGGCCCAGGTTTCAACTGGCCCGTGACCACCGCGTACTACACCAACGCGACGGTCGTCACGACGCCTTTTACAGATGGATTTGAGCATTTCTTTTCCGATCGACTGGCCTATACCCACCAGTTCCTCATGGCTCGCAAGATGAATGAGGCCCTTTCTCTCCAAGTCGTGCCCACGCTGGTGCATTTCAACTTGGTCCAAACAATGGATGAGTCCAATGATCAATGGGGGGTCGCCTTTGGGGGACGCTACAAGCTCACCCAGCGCATGGCTTTGACGGCGGAGTACCTACTTCGCGCGAATCCCTTGGATCAGACCAGAAATCCCTTGAGTCTCGGCATTGACATCGAGACGGGCGGACACGTGTTTCAATTCCACTTGACCAATGCCCGATCCATGGCCGATCCGCAGTGGATGATGCAAACCCCAGGATCCTGGTCCAAAGGGGACATATTTCTGGGCTTTAATATTACCCGCGTATTTACCCATAAAGCACCCGAATTCCGGTAAAAATTGTTCTTTTTGGCAGGGCGATCACACTCTCATGCCAATACACCGCAGTAACTTCGGGCGGTAACTTCCTCCCTAGTGAATCACACATTTGACCTCATCGTCGTGGGCGGCGGCATCGTTGGTGCGGCCACGGCCTATCAATACCGGCAACGGCATCCCCGTGCACGTATTGCTGTGTTGGAAAAAGAACCCCGCGCCGCCGCCCATCAAACAGGACGGAATTCGGGCGTAATTCACTCCGGACTCTATTACAAGCCCGGGTCGCTCAAGGCACGAACGTGCCTCAGCGGTTATGCGCAATTACTCGATTTCTGTGCGGAAAACGCCGTGGCGCATGAGGTCTGCGGAAAAATCGTGGTTGCGACGGATGCCCAGGAGGCTGCGCGCTTGCGCGGCCTTGCGGATCGTGGTTCCCAAAACGGGTTGCAAGGCCTAGGCTTCCTGGATGCCGACCAAGCCCGTGAGATCGAACCCCATATCGAAGCCTACGAAGCGCTTTGGGTACCGCAGACGGGCATCGTGGACTATGTGGGCATGACGCAAAAATTGCTTGAGCGGGCCACAGACGGCCAAGGTTCGGTGCGTTTGAATTGCCGCGTTCATGGACTCAAGCGATCGGGCTCCATCCGTCGAGTAGAAACCTCGGAGGGAACGTTTGAAGCGCCCCATGTGGTGGTCTGCGCGGGATTGCAAAGCGACCGAATGGCGGCGAAGGACGGCGTTCGAAATGGCATTCGCATCGTCCCCTTTCGGGGCGATTACTACGACTTGACGCCCGAGGCAGCCCACAAGGTGAGAAACCTTGTCTACCCCGTGCCCGATCCCGAATTTCCCTTCCTGGGCGTTCACTTTACGCGCATGGTGGAAGGCGGGGTTGAATGTGGCCCCAATGCCGTTTTCAGCTTTGCACGAGAAGGCTACGCCAAGACGGCCTTTGATGCCGAGGATAGCGCGAGTGCTCTAGGCTTCGGTGGGACGTGGCGCCTCTTCGCGAAGCATTGGCGCTACGGACTCGGAGAATATGAGCGGGCTTTTTCAAAAAAGAAATTCCTCACGGCCCTGCAAAAAATGATGCCCAGCTTGGCGATGGAAGACATTATTCCGGGTCGAGCGGGAATTCGCGCTCAGGCACTGGACCAGCAGGGCCAATTGGTCGATGATTTTGTAATCGAGCGTGGGGAGGCAGCCGTGCATGTCATCAATGCCCCCTCGCCCGCCGCGACGGCGAGCTTAGCTATTGCGGAAGAGATTCTAGAGCGCGTAGCGCAGTCCTAACGCTTACTTCTGTCCTTCTGCCTCGGGCCAAGGGCTTTCCTTGCCGATATGGAACAGGGCGTCGCCCCGGTGCACTAACGGAATGTTGTTGTGCCCAATGATGAATCCATCCATAGGACTCAAAATCTTCACCGTGTACGAGTCGTAGGGGTTTCGAATTCGGCCAATTAACTCGCCTTCCCGCACCGCTTGGCCACTACCGCGTTCAAAGGAAAAAAGGCCGGATGCTTCGGCACGCACCCAGGTGTTTCCTGCAATGTGGCGGGGAGTCGCGGGGCTCCCTTTTTCGCGGCCTCGGATACCATGTACTTTGGGAGACTTGGCAAGCATACCAATATGATACATGTACCGTTTAGTGCCGCGTATAGCTTCTTTGATCGCTTGCTCTTCGAGCCGCAGGGATTCCCCACCCTCGTACACGATAATGGGCACCCCATTCATCTGACCGCATGCCCGCAAGGATCCGGCTATTAACCCCGATCCCAGTGAAATTGGCGCTTGAAACGCCTTGGCCATATCGATAGCCAGCGGATCGAGCGGATCGTAGCGAATCTGGGGGTAGTTGGTGCGGCTCGCACCGCCCGTATGAAAATCGATACCCATGTCGACTACGGGAAGGATTTTGGTCGCCAAGGTGTGGGCCACCTGGGCGGCAAGGGAGCCATTGGAAGAACCTGGAAAACTGCGGTTGACATCCTTTCCATCGGGCACTTCCCGACTAAAGAACAAGAATCCGTAGACGTTGATGATTGGCAGGGCGACGACCGTTCCGCATGTGATCTCCTCAAAAATCCCGAGGGAAATCATGCGGCGAACCACTTCGATGCCATTGACTTCATCCCCGTGAAGGCCTCCGCTCAACAGTAAGGTTGGTCCCGGAGTCGCGCTCCGAAACACGTGCACGGGCATATGAATCAGGGTTCCAGATAAAAGTCTGGCGACCTGAATTTCAACGGTTTTATAGCTCCCTGGAGGTATGACGATGTCGTCAATGACCAAGACGTCATCTGTGGTCATTTACTGTCCAGTGTAGGTTTGTGGACGCAGAGCACGCAGCTCGTCTTTGACCGATTCGGACACGCCCAGCCCCTCAATAAAGGCCGAAATCGTGCGCTGAGTAATGCCCTCATTCGTCCGTGTCAAAGCTTTGAGCGCCTCATAGGGCTGAGGGTAGGCTTCGCGGCGGAGGATCGTTTGAATACCCTCGGCGACCACGGCCCAGTTGGATTCCAAATCGGCATCCATGGCGTGCTCATTTACAATGAGCTTACCCAAGCCTTTTTGGAGATTTTGCATCGCAAGCAAGCCGTGCCCAAACGGAACACCCACATTTCGCAAGACCGTACTGTCTGTCAAATCTCGCTGAAGGCGGGAAATGGGGAGCTTTGCAGACAAATGCTCGAGCAAGGCATTGGCGATGCCTAGGTTGCCCTCCGCATTTTCAAAATCGATTGGATTCACCTTGTGGGGCATGGCCGAAGAGCCTACCTCACCCGCGATAATGCGCTGTTTGAAGTACTCCATGCTGATGTATTGCCAAACATCTTTGGATAAATCGATGAGGATCGTGTGGATACGCTTGACGCCATCGAGATAGGCCGCCAGATAGTCGTAGTGTTCGATCTGCGTGGTTGGGTAAGAGCGCTTCAGTCCCAGTGTTTCCTCGCAGAAATGGAAGGCAAAAGCATGCCAGTCCGTGGCGGGATATGCTGCAAAGTGAGCATTAAAGGCCCCGGTGGCACCTCCAAATTTGGCCGCAAATGGAATGCTGTTCAGCATGTTCCGTTGCTGCTCAAGTCGAACGATAAAAACCTGCCATTCTTTGCCCAAGCGTGTCGGGGAGGCCGGTTGTCCGTGGGTTCGGGCCAACATGGGCAAATCAGCCCATGCAATCGATTGATCCCGAAGTTGGTCTAGCAGGTCTTCGAGGGCTGGCAAAAAAATCTCTTCGTGGTACTCCTTGATAGAGAGGGGAATGGCCGTATTGTTTATGTCTTGGGAAGTCAGGCCAAAATGCACATACTCCGCTTGGGATTCCAAACCAAGCTTGGTCAATTGATCTTTTAAAAAGTACTCGACCGCTTTGACGTCGTGATTGGTTGTTTTTTCGATTCGCTTGATCTCGAGCGCATCCGCTTCCGAAAACTGGGTGTAAATCTGTCTCAAAGCCTGTTTGTGCTCGTCGTGGATCCCCGAGAGGGCAGGGAGCGGGAGTTCGGCCAGGGCAATGAAATACTCCACTTCCACGCGAACGCGGTAGGTGATGAGTCCAAATTCGGAGAAATACGGCGAAAGAGGTTGAGTGGTCCGAGCATATCGGCCATCAAGCGGCGACAAAGCGTGTAAGGCAAATTCCATTCCTAGTACTAAAGCACAAAGGTACCAAATGGCGGTAGCATCGGCACAGATTTTGGGCCGTCTGCCTGAAATATCTGCCATTCACGCCCATTCGTGATGGCGCCCCACGGGGCTCGGGTACTTAAATTATAGCGCATCCATTGGTCGCTCACGGAATCGTTTAAGGGAATGTGGTCGGCTTTGCACTCAATCAACATCCAAAGTTTCCCCTCGAAAAATATCGCAATGTCGAATCGCCGGAGCATGCCGTTAACTTGAATAGCCCGCTCCACGGCGACCGAGGCGGGGGGATAGCCGGCATCTAGGATCACGCGACGAAGGGCATCTTGACGTACCCATTCTTCCGGAGTGGCCTTGACATGTTTGCGCCGAAAGGCGTCCCAAAGCGTTTCCGTGTGCGGGTCTAGATCCTGCATACTCGAATGAAGCCATGGGCGAGGTCGCATGGTACAAGGTTATGTACTTTTGTGGGATTCTCATGAAGAAAAAAGTACTGCCTTATCGCGACCCCTTCGGTTATCCCATCTGGGCCAAGCGTACGGTCATTTTTTGGTTTGGAATGATTACGTGGTACCGCTGCAACCGCATAAACAAGTTGGTGGTCCTCGGTGGAGAGCATTTGAAGGCCTTGCCCGACCAAAATGTACTCTTCGTCAGCAACCACCAGACCTATTTTATGGATGTGGCGAGTATGTACCTCGTTTTCAGCCATGCCAAACACCGCATTTATGATCGCGCGGATCGCTTTTGGCCCTTCGTCAATCCCAAAATCAATCTCTTTTTCATCGCCGCCAAGGAGACGATGAAGTCAGGCCTATTGCCCCGCGCCCTCGCCTTAGCCGGCTCCGTCAGCATCAAGCGCACATGGCGGGAAGCCGGCAAGTCGGTGTCTCGCAATGTGGATCCCCGTGATTTGGAAAACATCAAGAAGGCTATTCAGAATGGATGGGTTATCACCTTCCCGCAAGGAACCACCAAGCCCTATGTGCCAGGAAGACGGGGAACCGCACATATTATCAAGCAGTTAAACCCGGTGGTGGTGCCTGTTGTGATCGATGGCTATCGGCGCGCATTTGATAAAAAAGGGCTTCGAACCAAGAAGCGAGGGAGTGAACTCCGAATGAGGTTTAAGGAGCCCATGACTTTTTCGCCCGATGCAAGCCCCCAAGAAGTTCTAGATGAAATCATGGACGCAATCGAACAATCGCCAATGCATCAGGGAATTCGTACCTTGGAGCCCACTAATCGTCCTGCAAACGCTTGAACATGAAACGCATCCTCTTCTCCGTTTTGGCCGTCATGGCCCTGGTTGCTGCCTGCGAAAAGAGCATATTGCCCGAAGACGCCAGCTACGACCAACGCAACGTGGTGCTTCGCCATTTCTTTTACTATGACGGGGCAACCATGGACACCAACAAGGTATTCCTGTTGGGGAATGCCGAAGTGCGCTTCCAAGATATTGAGCTCGTATTTGGTGAATACTACTTCACGGACCATCTGGATGACACTTTGACCCCCAATTTTAAGGATACGGTCAACCCCTATGTGTTTGATCCGGTAGCCGCCTCACTGCGCTACAATACGGAAGCACGTCTTTACCGCTTGTCTAAAGGTGTCTATTCAGGGACGCATCACTTCCGAATGGGGCTGGACTCTGCGGCCAATGCCACAGCTCCCAGTGCCTTAGATGAGAAGCACACACTGCGCCATCCGGGCTTGTACCGTGGAACTGGAGAGGGATACAACATTCTGTACATCAAGGGTTTGTATAAAGACGCCAGCGACACGACGGTGTTGGCGCCCGATAAGCCCTTTGTGTACCGCGTATCCAACAATTTGATGCAAATGGACTGGTTCAAGTCTATGTCCTTCAACGTGGTTCCGAACCGAGATGTCAATATCAACATCGTGTGGGACATCGATAAACTCCTCTTGGGAACGGATCCTTTACTTGTGGATGACTTGGATGTGGACCCCAGCAATCCGATTGCGGCAGGATTGTGGCCAAGTATCAAGGCCAACATGGAGGCCTCCTACCAGATTCAGCTTTAACCTTTTCGCATGAAGGCGCACTTCATTGCCATCGGCGGCTCGGCGATGCACAATTTGGCATTGGCCCTGGCCGAACGGGGCGATACGACCATCACAGGCAGTGACGACGCCATTTTTGAGCCTTCACGCAGTCGCCTCGCCGCGGCCGGTATCCTTCCAGAAACGGAAGGGTGGTTTCCCGAAAAGATTGGTGCCGATTTGGATGCCGTGATCTTAGGCATGCACGCGCGGGCTGACAATCCCGAGTTGCTGCGCGCTCAAGAACTAGGTTTGCCTATTTTTTCCTATCCCGAATACCTCTACGAAGCCACCAAGGGCAAAACACGTGTCGTCGTGGGTGGAAGCCATGGAAAGACCAGCACGACTTCTATGCTCTTGCATGCCTTGCGAATCGATGGTCTGGACAGCGACTATATGGTAGGTGCCCAGTTGGCAGGCTACCAGACGATGGTGCGCTTGTCCAATTCGGCCGAATGGGCCGTTTTTGAGGGGGACGAGTACTTGTCCTCGCCCATTGATTTACGCCCCAAATTTCACCTCTACCGGGCCAATGTGGCCATCTTGACCGGGATGGCCTGGGACCACGTGAACGTGTTTCCGACGATGGCCGACTATGAGCGCGCGTTTAGCGGCTTCCTAGTGAGCATGGAACCCGGAGGCACCTTGATTTACAACGAGGAAGATGAGGCCTTGACCGCCGTCGTTCTCGCAGATCAAAGCCCCATTCGCAAGATTCCTTATCGCACCCCGGCCTACCGCGTGGAGAACAACCAATGGATTTGGGAAACGCCCCATGGCGACCTTCCCTTGCGCATCATGGGCCGCCACAATCTGAGTAATGCCGAGGGTGCTCGATGGTTGGCCCAGGAAATGGGCATACAGGAAGAGGATTTCTATGATGCCATGATCACCTTTGAGGGGGCACAACGCCGATTGGAGGTGCTTGCGGAGTCGGACGCGCGCTGCGTGCACCTGGACTTTGCGCATGCGCCGAGCAAGGTGAAAGCGACGGTGGCCGCGTACGTGGAGACCTATGAGCAGACCGCGGGTCTATTGGAATTGCACACGTTTAGTTCCTTGAACCCCGCCTTTATCCCGGGCTATGCGGGTACCATGGAGGGGTTGGGCCAAGCCATGGTCTACTTTGATCCAGCTGCCGTAGCGCACAAGAAGCTCCCGGCCCTGGATCCGGCCTGGGTACAGGAAACCTTTGGTCCCGGCGTCCAAGTATTTACGCGCCAAGAAGAGGTGCAGGCTGCCTTGGAGGCTTTGCCAGCCGCCTGCCATTTGCTCATCATGTCGTCTGGAAATATGGGCGGCATCGATGTCCGCACTTGGGCTCCTTCGTGGGTCTGATCCCTGCCTCAGCCGCAGCCGCCAGTTTGAAGCCCCCCGTTTAACGGCCAGGTCAAACTCCACAGCCAGGTGGTGCGCAGTTTATCGGTGCGCATGTCCAAGGTGGTCTGAGGCCCAAAGGCGATTTCTACAGGAAGTATCACGCAATGATTGAGCACAAATGGGCTCATTCGGTTCCGATAGTGGCCCTGGACACGAAGCACCCAGGGATAGCCGGTCTGCTGGTAGACCAGTGGAACCCCCGGGGTTTCCGTGAAGGAACTGCGTGCATAGCCCCATCCGACACTGGCACTTAGGTCCCACCCGCCTTGGAGGCCGACGAGATAGCCCGTTGTCATGAGCCCTGCCCAGCGCATCTGATCCAAGTACAGCAATTCGCCCGTTTCCGTAAGGGCTTGACTCTGTGCGTCCTGAAGCCCAAGTTCTACCGTGAAATGGGGATGCACCCAAGCACTCACACAAACTCCGCTCAAATTGCCGGAAATGCTATTCGCCGCGGCTGTGTTGGGGGAGAAGAGTTGGTAGGGTCCACTTTCAAAATGTGCCGCAAAAGGCATGTAGAGAATCTGCTGAACAGATAATTCATGCAGATCTACCCAGACCATGTCCCCTTGAGCTGTGTCAGGTAGGGTTTGGATAGAGGAATTCGCTACTTGCCCCAAGGCGAGACCGGGCAGGAGGCCCAAAACGGCAAAAAAGCCTCTCATTCTTCCATCAATTTGCGTTGCATCTCATCCATTTCAAAGAAGTCTTCAGCTTCTTGGTAGGTGGGTACGACAGGCAAATCCTCGTCGAAGAGGTGAAGCAGGCTTTCGCGGACTATGATAATGAAACTGTAGTTCTCGTCGAGGCGTTCCACCTGGAAGTCTTGAAGGGCTTCCGTGTCTTCAAACTCCTCCACCATGGTCAAGTTGAGCATCACATGGGAAGAGGAATGCTTCGCCATGAGGGTGAGCAATTCGGCGACATCCGATGGGGCAAAAAGGTCTTCCCCGAACTTGATGTGCAAGAAGGCGGATTTCGTTTCTACTTTAAAAGACATGGTCGTTAAGCAATGTTCTTTCCTTGGGAGGCGAGAAGATACAACACAGCCATGCGAACTGCTACACCGTTTTGGACTTGATCCAAAATGATGGCATGCTCCGAATCCGCGACTTCCGAGGTGATTTCTACCCCGCGGTTAATGGGCCCCGGATGGAGGATGACCGGAATCGAAGACAGGGCACGCAGTTTGTCCATGGTGACGCCGTAGCGCATGTGGTATTCTCGAATACTGGGGAAGTAGGCGCGGTCCATGCGTTCGTGCTGGACCCGGAGCATGTTGGCTACATCGGCCCATTCCAAGGCATCTTCTAATCGTGGAATCACTTGGACGCCCAGAGAGTAGATATGCCGGGGGATTAAGGTGGCAGGCCCGCACACGGCGACTTCCGCACCGAGTTTTTGGAGGCAGTAGATATTGCTCAAAGCCACACGGGAGTGGGTGATATCGCCCACGATGACGACCCGTTTTCCGCTCAAGTCACCGAGTTTTTCGGACATGGAGAAGGCATCTAAAAGGGCCTGTGTGGGGTGTTCGTGCGTTCCGTCGCCCGCGTTCACAATGTGCGCATCCACATGCTTGCTGAGGAATTCTGCGGCACCCGGTTCGGCATGACGCATCACAATCATATCCACCTTCATGGCGAGGATGTTGTTGACCGTATCGACGAGGGTTTCGCCTTTTTTGACGGAAGAATTAGAGGCGGCAAAGTTGATGACGTCGGCGCTTAAGCGCTTTTCGGCCAATTCAAAGCTCAAACGTGTTCGCGTCGAATTTTCAAAAAACAAGTTGGCAATCGTGATGTCTCGAAGAGAGGGAACCTTCTTGATGGGGCGGTTGATGACTTCTTTAAACTGGGCCGTCCAGTGCAAAATCAAATGAATGTCTTCAGGACTTAGTCCCTTGATGCCCAGGAGGTGGCGGGTGCTCAGTTTAGCGCTGTGCGGCATGTGGGGTGGATTCAATCAAAACAGAAGGAAGATCTTCAGCCCAATCAAGGCGCACGCGTTCTTCGGCAATCGCATCGACGCGACGCCCAGAATAGTCGGGCTGGATGGGGAGTTCACGAGAAAATCGGCGGTCAATGAGGACACAGAGCTCCACTCGAAGGGGGCGTCCGTAATCCTGTAAGGCATCCATGCCGGCGCGCACGCTTCGGCCTGTATACAAGACATCATCAACGAGAATGACACGCTTTCCTTCGATGAGAACGTTCATTTCGTTGGGACTCGCTGCCAAAGGCTCCTCTCGGCGCCGGAAATCGTCCCGGTGAAAAGTGATGTCTAAAGCGCCAAAGGGTACATCGCCCACGCCGTGCTCGGTCTGCAAGCGCGCGACAATAGCCTCGGCTAGGCGCGTTCCGCGCGGCTGCAATCCTATGATTACGGAGTTATTCCAGGGAAAGTGAACCTCGTTCAGCTGGCAACAAAGTCGGTTGAGCGTCAATGCGCAGTCCCGAGCGTCCAGAAGCGTTTTGGTGGCCATGTTAGGCACAAAGGTACTTTTTTACCTTCGAATACGGCGCAATTCCTCGAACCCTCAAAAGGGGTGAACATGTTGGCAGAATATTTTGCGGTTATTTAGCCGTTCATGGAAATCAAGAACTCCTCATTATTGAGGGTCTTGGACATCCGGTCATGCATGAACTCCATCGCTTCCACGGGTGTCATGTCGGATAAATGGCGGCGCAAAATGTACATGCGGCTCAATACGTCGGGAGGGAGCAAGAGGTCTTCCTTTCGAGTCCCCGAGGACATCAGATCCAAGGCGGGCCATACGCGTCGATTGGCAATCTTGCGATCTAACTGCATTTCCATATTGCCGGTGCCCTTGAATTCTTCAAAGATGACCTCATCCATTTTGGAGCCCGTATCAATTAGGGCCGTGGCCAGAATGGTCAAGGATCCGCCGTTTTCTATGTTTCGTGCAGCGCCAAAGAAACGTTTGGGACGGTGCAATGCGTTGGCATCCACACCTCCAGAAAGGACCTTGCCAGAGGCTGGGCTCACCGTGTTGTAGGCGCGGGCCAGACGCGTGATAGAGTCTAGCAAGATGATGACGTCATGACCACATTCGACCAGACGCTTGGCTTTTTCGAGGACAATGTTGGCGACTCGAACGTGGCGTTCTGCGGGTTCGTCAAAGGTGGAAGCTACCACTTCGGCGTTCACACTACGAGCCATGTCGGTCACCTCTTCGGGACGTTCGTCGACCAGAAGAATAATCATATAGGCCTCGGGGTGGTTGGCTGCGATGGCATTGGCTACTTCCTTGAGCAGGGTGGTTTTACCCGTTTTGGGTTGGGCCACAATTAAGCCGCGTTGTCCTTTGCCGATGGGTGAGAATAGGTCAATGACGCGCGTGGAAAGGGTGCTGCGACGACCTGTGAGGATGAATTTCTCCTCTGGAAAGAGGGGAGTCAAGTGTTCAAAGCTGACGCGATCCCGAATAAAGTCGGGCTCTCGGCCATTAATACTGATGACTTTCGTCAGAGGGAAGAATTTCTCTCCTTCTCGGGGTGGACGCACTTCTCCGCGAACCGTGTCCCCTGTTTTCAGTCCAAATTGCTTGACCTGCTGGACGGAGATGTACACGTCGTCCGGCGAGTTGAGGTAGTTGTAATCGGAGGAACGCAAAAAGGCGAAATTGTCGGGCATCATTTCGACGACACCTTCCGTCGGGATAATGCCTTCGAATTCATAGTGACGGCGGTCTTGACGTTCCGTACGATCTGGGCGATCTGAACGATCTGGGCGATCTGAACGATCTGAGCGTTCGGGGCGATCTCCGCGATCTGGACGATCCCCACGTTCTTGACGTGGTCCTCGGTCTTCGCGTGGTCCTCGGTCTTCGCGTGGTCCTCGGTCTGGGCGATCAGGCCGTTCTGCTCGGGGGCCGCGCTCGCCCTGTTCTGGGCGGTCTGGGCGATCAGGTCGTTCTGCTCGGGGGCCGCGCTCGCCACGTTCCGGGCGGTCTTGGCGATCACTTCGCTCTCCTCGATCCGGGCGCGAACCCCGATCGATGCGCTGGTTAGGAGGGGTCTCTTCGCTATCCAAAACCCTTTCAGGGGATTCTGAAGGCATTTTTGCTGGACGCCCACGACGTCGCTCTGTTGGGCGAGTCGTATCCGTTTGTTCGGTATTCAAATTAGAGGCAGGGAGCGTAGTCTCTCCAACGGAGGCAATGGCCTGTAAAAGTTCAGGTTTGCGCATGTAACGGGCCTTGGGAATCCCGAGGGACTCACCCATAGCTTTCAGTTCGGGGAGTTTTAATTCCGTGATATTGGGGGAATTAGCCATAAAAAAGACGAAAAATGATCGTAAAAAAGAGAATCTAAACGTAGAAGTGGATAGGGGTGGGTGCGATTTTGCACCGAGGAACGCTACAATAGTACAAAAAATTCGGAAATTGCGGGCTGTATGTGGCAAAGAATCCAAACTCTCTACATGGCCCTAGGGGCTGTGATGTTTTTTATAGTCGGTTACGACAATTCGAATAATGCTCAGGCATTACTTGCTGGACTGGGAGTCGCACTCCTTTTGGCCAATGTGACCTACTACAAGCACCGAAAGCGCCAATTCATGGTGAATCGGGTCGTCGTCATGGTCGCATTTGTGTTGGAAGGGTGGCTGCTGTACGGAACCTACGGTGTGGAAGCAGGCACGTTACCCAAAGAGGGATTTCTTCCATTGGCGGCCCCTTTGTTGGCGGTCATCTTTGTGGCGTTGGCGAATCGAGCTATTCAAGCAGATGAGAAAAAAGTTCAGTCGGCCGACCGATTCAGGAAATAAGTTCCCCCTCGGCCTTCAGAGCGCCACGCTTACCCAATTCAATGACCACGAGATTTTCGATACCCTGCGTACCAAGGTCAAAGCGCAGCATGGTGCGCATGTGATGAAATCCATGATGACCGGCCGCACCGGGATTGAGACATAAAACTCCAGAAGGGTCGTGGCCTACGCGCAAAATGTGAGAATGGCCGCAAATGAAGATGTTGGGGCGATGGGCATCCATGCCCGCCCGGATGGCTTGGGGCAAACGTCCTGGCACCCCGCCAATGTGGGTCATCCAAAATCGGGTTTGGCCACGGGAGGTATGGACATCCTTGGGAGTTTCACGCCGCATCAGTCCGTCATCAATATTGCCATAAACCGCCACGACAGGGCCGCAGGTCCGGAGGTCGTCGAGCACGGCTAAGGAACCAATGTCCCCCGCATGCCAAATTTCATCGACGGCCCGTGCATGTTTTCGAATCGACTCATCCATATGTCCATGGGTGTCGGACAATAAAAGGATGCGCTGCGCTGTACCTTTGGCGTTCATTCATGCAAACTTCGGGAATATCTACGTACGCGATGCGCTTGGCCTACCATGGCGCACCATACAGTGGCTGGCAAATTCAGCCAAACCAGAAGACGGTGCAGGGGGAATTGGAAGTGGCCCTGAGCTCATTGCTTCGGCAACCCATCATCGTAGTCGGGGCGGGTCGGACGGATACCGGGGTGCATGCCGCGAACTACGTGGCGCATTTTGAAGGGCCCGAGGGCCTGGATACCGTGGACCTGGCTTACCGATTGAATCGATTTTTACCCCCGCGAATTGCCGTATTTGAAATCCAGGGCGTGGCCGCCGATTTTCATGCGCGATTTGCCGCAACATCGCGTTCGTACCGCTATGTCTTGCAACGCGAAAAATTGGTGTTTGACACCGATACAGCGTGGTACTATCAGCGCCCCATGGATTTGGACCGCTTGCACCAAGCCGCCTCCTCCCTGTTTACCACGGAAGAATTCTCCGCCTTTGCCCGTTTGGGTAGCCATACCGGCACGACCCTATGCACCATGCAGCATGCCCGCTGGATCGATCAAGGGGAAGCATGGGTCTTTGAAGTCAGAGCCAATCGATTTTTACGCAACATGGTCCGGTCCTTGGTCGGGACCATGGTAGAATACGCCCTTGACAAACGTTCCTGGGCATCGTGGGAATCCCTCCTCCAGGGCGGGGAACGGCCCGATTCGGGCGATTCAGCCCCGGCTCACGGATTAACTTTTGCGGGCGTCACCTATCCAAATTCTCCTTTTGATGAGCGCGAAAACGCCCCCTTCTAAGCCCACAATTGCCGGAAAGGCCTTTGACTGGAACGTTTTGCGCCAGGTGCTGAAGTACGTCCGTCCGTACCGTTGGCAAACCACACTCGCCGCAGGTTTATCTGTTTTCTTGGGGATTTTGAGTACGGCGCGTCCCATTTTAGTCCGGGACGGCGTAGACTACGCCGTCGTTTCGGCGGACTGGCAAGCCCTGTATCATGCCATGATGTGGCTCGCGGGCGCCCTGGTCTTGGAAGCGCTGGGCCAATTTGCCTTCATCTATGCCACCAATGACCTAGGTCAACGGGTCATTAAGGATATCCGAATCAAGCTCTTTGGCAAACTGCTACATTTTAAAATGCCCTTTTTTGACAAGACTCCTGTGGGCACTTTGGTGACTCGAACAGTGAGTGATGTCGAAACCATGGCCGATATATTTTCCGATGGCTTGCTGGTCATTTTTGGAGATCTCTTCAAGATTGTGGTGATGGTTGGCGTGATGTTTTTCCTTTTTGATCCCGCCTTGGTCGCCATTAGTTTGAGTGTAATTCCTCTGCTCTACGTCGCCACCCGCTGGTTTCAACGCAGCATTAAGTCAGCGTTTACCGACGTGCGCAACCAAGTAGCAGCGCTGAATGCCTTTGTTCAAGAACGAATCACGGGTATGATGATTGTCCAACTCTTTACTCGTGAAAGGGTCGAACATCAACGCTTTGCGGCCATCAATACCAAGCACAAGGATGCGAATATTCGAAGTATCTGGTATTTCAGCTTGTTCTTTCCCATCATCGAAATGCTATCGGCCGTGAGTATCGGCCTGGCCATTTGGTATGGGGGAGTGGCGGCCGCAGCAGGAGCGGCCATCAGTATTGGGGATTTGACGGCATTAATCTTATTTATCAACCTGTTGTACCGTCCTCTGCGCCAATTAGCAGACCGATTTAATACCCTGCAGATGGGAATGGTGGCCAGTGATCGGGTTTTAAAACTCATAGCCAACGAGGCCGACCGGGAGCCTTCGGGGAGCCATGTCGCGGAAACCGTGAAAGGTCATGTCGAATTCCGGGGCGTCCACTTTTCCTATCTCCCCGACGAGCCCATTTTGCGCGGCATTCACTTGGATATCCCGGCGGGGGAGACGTGGGCTCTGGTCGGGGCGACGGGTTCGGGTAAGAGCACCTTAGTCCATCTATTGCTTGGCTACTATTTGGTGGAAGAAGGGGAAATCCGATTGGACGGTGTGCGCTTGCGTGACTGGCAGATAAACTCACTTCGTCGGCATGTGGCGCTCGTGCAACAAGATGTTTTTCTCTTTTCCGATAGTGTGCGCAACAATGTGACCGTTTACCGGGATATTCCCGACTCCCTGATTTGGTCGGCGGCGGAGGCGATGGGCATTGATGAATTCTTGCGGGGGCTTCCCGGGGGATTGGATTATGATGTGAAGGAGCGTGGGGGCATGCTCAGTACGGGACAACGCCAGCTGCTCGCCTTCTTGCGCGCGTACTTGCGGGATCCCTCGTTGCTCATTTTGGATGAAGCGACATCAAGTATTGATTCGCAAGCCGAAGCATGGATACAGCAGGCGACGGTGAAGCTAACGGAAGGGCGGACATCTCTGGTTGTAGCGCACCGACTTGCCACGATTCTGAAAGCAAACCGCATTGTGGTTTTGGATAAGGGACAAGTGGTGGAGCAAGGGGGGCATGAAGAATTGCTCGCAGCAGGAGGGGTCTATGCCAATTTGTACGAAAAACAATTTTTTGGTGAGGAAGGGCTTGCCGGGGAGTCAGCCTAACCTCTGCCCCGAGTCTAGCACGGGAATACCCGGAACCATGGTTTCCAGAAAAACGCGGAAATCCGCGGTTCGTTGAATGTTCATTCCAACGGTTCGGCCCGATTGGAGCGTAAATAGAGCGTAGGTACCTTCTTCAAAAGCATAAACGTGGGCGCGTCGGAAAGGTCCAACAGATCCAATGCGCAAGCCCCACCCTCCTAGGTCCCCAATAGGACAGATTTGGGTGATCGTAATTTGGGTCACCTGGCTCCAAGGCCGCGATTTCCATCGTAGGATGATGGGGGGATATTTAATTCGGAATCCTTGGGCATCCATTTCAACATGGCACCAAGAAGAGATCATCCAGGCCACGAGAGCTTCTAAGGCAAGAATTCCAATAAATACCCAGAATAATGTGGCGCCTTCTTCCGTGGGCTTGCCGTTGAGAAAGGCCCATAAATCGCTCCAACCCACGGCTAGAAGTATGGTAACAGTCGTTATTGCACTGATGCCTATGACCAATAAAAAGGCTGGGGGTACTCGATATTGTTCTCGATAATGCATGACGCAAAAGTACGATGTGCTAAAATCTCCGTTGGCCATTCAAAAACAATTTCAGATAATTGGTTGAACATGTTTTTTATTGTGCACCTTTGCACCACTCTATAAACATGTTTAAACATAAAAAATGAAACACACATTGCTCGCGTTGGCTGCGGTCGCTTCTTTGGTGGCCTGTGGTCCTGACACCGTGGATGCTACGGAAGCTCAAGATGGTTCAGAAGGCGGAATTGCCTTGGTAGTTGACGTCACCACCTCGTCGTTGGAATGGTATGGCCACAAGCCTTTTGTGGAGAACTACGGACATGCTGGTACGTTGGCCATCATAGAAGGTATGGTGGGCGTTGAGAACGGCGCTTTGGTGTCAGGTAACTTCGCCTTGGACATGAACAGCATCGTTTGCACGGACGAAACCCTTCCCCAAGAGAAGAAAGACTACTTGGTGGGCCACTTGAAGAGTGCCGACTTCTTTGCGGTAGACAGCTTTGCGGTGGCTACGTTTGAAATCACGGGCGTAGAAGCTCAAGAAGGGGAAAATAACGCGTTGGTTTCGGGCAACTTGACCTTGCGCGGTGTGACCAACAACATCCAGTTCCCTGCGAACGTGACGGCCACAGACTCTACGTTGGTATTGACGGCCCCTCAGTTCAACATCGACCGCAAATTGTGGGAGGTGATGTACGCTTCATCGAGCATCGTTGACCTGGCGAAGGACAAATTGATTGCGGATGATTTGGGTATCACGTTGACTATCAACGCGAAGCTCTAATCTCCCTTCATTTGATTGGGTGAAAGCCTCGGCGCAAGCCGGGGCTTTTTTTATGGGCGCGACTGGGTGGCGTCAGTGAGCGCCTCCTCGAGGGTGGGGTGGCGGAATTCAAAGCCCTGATCCACCCATTTCTGGGCGGAGCACCGCGTACTCATGAGGCCAACTTGGGCCATTTCGCCCAGGACCATATGTAGGACCCACGCCGGAACGGCCGGCAAGAAGAAGGGTCGTCGGAGGACTCGCGCTAAGGTTTTGGAAAAGGCGCGATTCTGAATGGACTCGGGCCCCACGCCGTTCCAAATGCCGTCTAACTCGGCATGGATGGCTAGGTGGGCAAATTGGCGCGCTAAATCCTCTACATGAATCCACGGCATCCAATGGCGTCCATTTCCTAGAGCTGATCCCAAACCCAGTCGGAACAGGGGAAGAAGGGTTTTAAGCACACCCCCTTCGGCACCGAGAACAAGACCAATACGCACTTTCGCAACGCGCAGACCGAGGGCGGAAAACCGGTCGACCTCCTCTTCCCAACGGGCCACCACCGAACCTAAAAAACCTTCGGGCGATCCGTCTGACTCGGAGTAGACTTTATCGGGGTGATTGGGGTAAATACCCACCGCCGAGGCACTTATGAGCGAGTTGGGTCGGTCTTCTTTGGGAAGCGCTTCGATGGCCTTATACAAGGTCTGCGTGCTTTGAACCCGGCTGTTCAATATGGCATGCTTATGGCGATTCGTCCAGCGCTCCGCCACATTGGCCCCGGCCAAGTGGATGATGCAGGTAACACCCGCGAGAGCACTCACGTCCATGTGCCCTTCTTGCGGGTTCCAGTAAAATCGATGGGGAGCGGAAGTCCGACGTGTGGAAAGGTGCCGGACATGATGCCCTAAGCCCTCGAGTTCAGCGGTTAACGCTTGGCCAACAAGTCCGGTGCCTCCGGTGATTAAAAATGTGTGCATCATCCACAAAAGAACCGCATTTTTGCTTTACAGTTCACCGTATGCACGATTTAAAACCACATCAGAGCTGGGAAAGCCGCTACCGAGCGACGAATGACCCACGGAGTCCCTTCTACATGGATCAGGGAGCCCCTGAGCGCGAGGGATATCACCGCATGTATGATTTTGTCATTCATCCGGAATGGGACAGTATTGGATGTGAAACGCTGTACGTGAAACTGCTCTTCGCCGACTACGACCAAGGCTTTGCCATTGTAGAACTCCTGGGCGAATGGAATGATGTGGTTCATAACGATGTGATGGAGGTGAAGCGACGCCTAGCTGACCCCATGATTCTTCAAGGCATTCAGAAGTTTCTTCTCTTGGCGGATAACCTTCTCAACTTTCACGGAGGTGAAGAGGATTATTATGCGGAATGGGCTGAGGACTGTGAAGCAGGTTGGATCGTATTTCTCAACGCGCGCGACCAAGTGTTACAGGATTTGCGGGCGGTTCGGCTGACCCCTTATGTGTGGGCAGGGGAGCGGTATCGATATTCCGCATGGCGCGTTCAAGACCCCCTAGCCCTTTGCCAGGCGGTCGATGAATTGATTCAAAAGCAGTTAGGTGCTTAGATCTTCGTCATCCACCCGTGGGTGTCTGTGGCTCGTCCGTAACGAATATCAGACAAGGCTTGCTTGACACGCATGGCGAGGCCATCCATGGGTGCTGGGATGGCCATAATCTCATCATGATATCCCAACCCATCTATGGGACTTACGACAGCCGCCGTACCCATGCCAAAGGCCTCATGCAAGCGACCATTTTTTGATGCAGACACGATTTCTTCGACGGAAATTCGACGTTCCTCCACCGGAATACCCCATTCTCTCGCCAAAACCAAAATGGAATCTCGGGTTATTCCGTCCAAAATTCGATCAGAAAGGGCCGGGGTAACCAAGGTGCCATCCACCACAAAGGCGACGTTCATGGTGCCCGCCTCTTCGAGGTAGGCATGGTCTGCGTGATCGGTCCAAAGGACTTGCTGGAAGCCTTCTTCTACGGCTTTCCGCGTTGCCAAGAACGCCCCGCCATAGTTTCCGGCCGCTTTGGCAAACCCCACCCCGCCTTGCGCGGCGCGGGTGAAATGCTGTTCGATCTTAACCTTGACGGGCTTGGTGTACAATTCCCCGACAGGGCTCGTTACAATGGCAAACGTGTATTCTTCCGAAGGGCGCGCTGCCACAAATTCAGAGCTTGAAAAGAGGAAAGGGCGGAGGTACAGGGCCGTATTGGCTCCGCGAGGAACCCATTCGGCATCGAGGCGAATCAATTCCATCAAACCTTCCATGAAAAGTTCTTTGGGGACTTCCGGGATGAGCATGCGTGCGCCGGATTTATTCAGGCGTTCCCAGTTGCGCTCTGGGCGAAAAATGGCGATACTCCCATCATCTTGGCGGTAGGCTTTCTGGCCCTCAAAAACCGCTTGACCGTAGTGGAGGGCGTGCAAACCCAGGCCTTGCTTCAGGGAACCATAGGGCTGGATAAGGCCTTCACCCCATTTGCCATCCTTGAATTCGCACATGAAAATGTGGTCGGAGAGTCCAGCACCAAAACCGAGGTTGTTAAAGTCTATCGTGGATAGTCGGGAGTCTGTCGTCGTAGTAACTTTCATAATCGAGGAAGGCAGGGTTGTGTGGCTTGACGCGGCCAAGCCGCTGCAAAGGTACAAAGGATTGATTGTACCTTTGTCAAAACCCCTACTATGAAACGTATATCAATTCTTGCTTTGGCCCTGCTGGCCGCGTGTACAGCTCCGACAGAAAACCCGATCACGGAGGTCTCCTATGACTATTTTGGCGACACCATCCAGGTCGCGGATACGACCTCGCTGGCCGGCCTATTGAGCCAGCTCCAGGCGGGAACGGATTCCGTCTATGGCACCTTCGCAGCCCCCATCTCCTCGGTCTGTCAAGTCAAAGGATGCTGGATGCAATTGGATCTCGGAACGGGGGAAGAAGCCTTGGTTCGCTTTAAGGACTACGGGTTCTTTGTCCCCATGGATGCGGCCTCTGAAATGGCCTTTGTGGAGGGCAGCCTGACCGTCGACACCTTAAGTGTCGAATGGTTGCGCCACCAAGCCGAGGACGCCGGGGAATCGGATTCAGCGATTGCCGCGATTCAATCTCCGAAAGTCAGTTTTTCTGTCTTAGCCGTGGGTGTAGCCCTGGCGCAGAAGGAACGCGCTGCGGCCGAAGATTCTGCCCCGCATGACCACAGCAGCCATGAGCACTAAACACAAGGCCCGAAAGGGTCTTTTGTTTTTGGGATTACTCGGTCTAATGGCCTGTAGCCCATCATCGGACGAAGTTCCGGCGAGCACAGACAAGGCTTCGGGGCGCACCGGCATATACGAAGCGAGTCCCTTAGCCGTCGCCATGCGATCCATGGCCACCGACATGGAAAGCCTCCGCGCCAAAGCGGATGCGGGTACCCTGACGGTGGCAGAGGTGGACGCGATGATTTCGGCCCACGCGGCCATGACTTCGGCCGACGCCACCAAGCCGGAAGACATCAAACCCTCCTTTGAGGGCTATGCTGAAGCCTATTTGACCCAACTCCAGGACTTGCGGGAAACCATTACCACCCAAGCAAGCCGAGAAGCGCGCCTAGACGCCTTCAATGCGGCATTGACTACCTGTGTGGCCTGCCACCAGGAACATTGCCCAGGTCCCATTTCGCGCATCGAAAAAATCAAGGTCCAACCCTAATGGAGCGGGTCCTCACCCGCGACGGAAGCCCTACCCTGCGATCGGACGTCTGGGATTGTGCCTACCATTCCCTTCACGGAGCGTGGGCGGAGGCGAAGCACGTCTACATTCAATCGGGATTGCATGCGCAATCCCTTTGCCAACCTGGGAATCCACTGACCATCCTTGAAATGGGGGCTGGGACCGGCCTCAATGCCTTGCTGGCGGTCAAATGGGCCCACGCGGCAGAACGGCCCGTCACGTATTATGGCCTGGATGCCGCCTTGCCAGAGGCCTCTGCCTGGGAGTCTTGGTGGTCCGCCCGCCCCGGGTCAGCGAAGGATTTGGACTCCTGGGCCCGCGCCATGCGAAGTGCCTGGGAAGAAGGGAAAGCATGGGAGACCCCCTGGTCGACCACCTCCTGGATTCAGGGGGAGGCCGCGTCGTGGCGGAGTCCCCTGCACGCAGACGTGGTATTCTATGATGCATTTTCTCCCCGTCAGCAGCCTGAATTGTGGACGCCGGAAGCCTTAGCGCCATGGTTGGAGGCGCTGACACCCAAAGGCTACTTTGTCACCTACTGTGCCACGGGCGAGGTGTTTCGAGCAGTCAAATCCCTGGGATTTACCGTGGAGCACTTACCCGGCCCTCCAGGAAAACGCGAAATGTTGCGCGCTCATCGGAAAGGGGCGACTTTTACGCCATGAACAAGCGCACGTTGCGGGTCTATGGATTTTTAGAGGATGCCTCGGGGCGCCTGCTCATTGCCTTTGAGCGCTTTCGGGGCATGCCCTTGGTGAAGTTTCCAGGAGGAGGAATCCAATGGGGGGAAAGCCATCAGGCGGCCCTATGCCGAGAGTTTCACGAGGAGCTCGGGCTCAACATTGCCGTGGGCCCATGCCTTTTCTTCAATGATTTTGCGGTGCAATCGGCCATCGACCCAGAGGTTCAAGTACAATCGTTCTTTTATGGGGTGCGAGCGCTGGACCCACTGGACGCGTTGACCACATCCGAGGTGAGAGAAGTCCCCGAAACCGAGGGCGAACGATTTGTTTGGGTTCCCGCAGAGGAGGTCTTAAAGATCCCCTTCACGTTCGAGATTGAACAGGCGGCTAGCCGCGCTTGGGCCGCATCCAAGACCCCTCAATAGCCTGAATTGGCTGCCAGTCGCCTTTGCACGGGGCGACGGTATTGAGAAATTCGCCGTTTGCTCGGCGTGCTTCACTCAAGGGTAGGATTTCCCACGGGCTGTGGGCATCGGGTCGCACGTACACATGCATCCGTCCAAACAGATCGATTCCCAAGGCGTCGGCCAAGGCTTGAAGCTGCTTCATCCGGCTATCAATGGAACAACCGCTTGCGGCATGCCCCCGTTCATCCACCGCGAGGGCGATGAGTCGGCGCTCCACAGTGTTGAATCCCGCCGTGACGGGGGCGCCATGCGCGGCCCACGTCGCACAGAGGGCGTCCAAATGGGTTTCGACCAAGGCATCCTGCGCAGCCGGCCAGGGGGTCGCCGCAGAAAAGCACCAAAATCGGCTGTCCCCAGGAAGGGCCTCCCAGGCTTTAGAGTTCATCGGCTTGGGCGATGGCTTCGGCGATGTCCAGGACTTGAACTTGGCCTTCTTTTTCAAAATGCTTGACCCCGTCCGTCATCATGGTGTTGCAAAAGGGGCAGCCTGTCGCAATGATGGCGGGCTCGGTAGCCAGGGCTTCCTCGGCGCGCTCGTGGTTGATGTCGCGGTTTCCGGGTTCGGGCTCCTTGAACATCTGCGCTCCGCCTGCGCCACAGCATAGGCCCTGCTTTTTGCAGCGGCGCATTTCAATCAGTTCGGACTCGAGCGTAGACAGAAGTGCGCGAGGGGCTTCATACTCTTGGTTGACGCGGCCCAAATAGCAGGGATCGTGAAAAACAATGCGCTTGCCCTTGAATGCGCCCCCTTCGACCTTTAGTCGGCCTTCTTTGAGCAAGGTTTGGAGGTACTGCGTGTGGTGGAACACCTCA
>Ga0209602_1000630_pt1 | contig 33533 bp, 34 predicted proteins | sample COGITO_mtgs_1205_3_FD_184810 | JGI IMG/M metagenome (GOLD analysis project Ga0209602, IMG submission 184810) | Pelagic marine microbial communities from North Sea - COGITO_mtgs_120524 (SPAdes) (version 2) | ecosystem: Environmental > Aquatic > Marine > Epipelagic ...
TGTGCCTGAAAATGTGGTAACAAATGATGATTTGAAAGAATGGATGGATACAACTGATGAATGGATACAGGAGAGAACTGGTATCAAGGAGCGCAGGTGGATTGATCCAGCTACTGGAGAAACAACATCAACTATGGCGGTGAAAGCTGCTAAAATTGCCATTGAAAGGGCTGGTTTAACTAAAGATGATATTGATTTTATTGTTTTTGCTACATTAAGTCCAGATATGTATTTTCCAGGTGGGGGAGTAAGAGTTCAAGACATGCTAGATATGCCAACAATTGGTGCTTTGGATGTTAGAAATCAATGCTCTGGTTTTATTTATTCATTATCTGTTGCAGACCAATTTATAAAAACAGGAATGTATAAAAACATTCTAGTAATTGGTGCTGAAAACCATTCTGGAGGTTTAGAACGTTCAACTAGAGGTAGAAATGTAACTGTTATATTTGGAGATGGAGCAGGAGCTGCAGTATTATCAAGAAGTGAAGAGGATGGAAAAGGAATTTTATCATCTCATCTTCATTCTGAAGGTAAACATGCCAGGGAGTTAGCATTGGAAGGCCCATCTACAAGTCGTTGGGTTCCTGAAATTATTGCAGAAAACAATCCAGATGATGAGTCATATTATCCTTACATGAATGGACAGTTTGTTTTTAAACATGCAGTTGTTAGGTTTTCAGAGGCGATTATTGAAGGTTTAGAAGCAAATGGCCTTAAAAAAGAGGATATAAATATGTTAATTCCACATCAAGCAAACTTAAGAATAGCACAATTTATTCAGCGTAAATTTCAATTGAATGATGACCAAGTTTATAATAACATTATGAATTATGGAAATACTACAGCAGCTTCAGTAATAATTGCATTAACAGAAGCTTGGGAAAAAGGTAAGATTAATGACGGTGATTTGGTAGTTTTGGCAGCCTTTGGAAGTGGTTTTACTTGGGGAAGTGTAGTGGTTCGATGGTAATATTTTAGAATGGGAAAAAAAACATTAGTTCTAGGTGTTTCTCTAAAAGAAGCAAGATATTCAAATAAAGTTATTCATAAATTAATAGGTGATAACCATCAAGTTAGAGCTATTGGCTTCAAAGAGGGGTGTGTTGCCAACGTTAAAGTAGGCATCGAAAAAAAAATATTTAAAAATATTGATACTGTTAGCTTGTATCTAAGTCCGGTAAATCAAGTTAGCTTTTATACATACGTGGTGGCTTTAAACCCAGATAGGGTAATTTTTAACCCAGGAACTGAAAATGAAAAATTTCAAAAAATCTTAGCGCAAAATGGGATTAAAAACGAAGCTGCGTGCACTTTGGTTTTACTATCGACCAGACAATACTAATACCTTTAGTTATGAAAAATAGATTTATAAGAGTTACTGTAGTTACATTGATTGTTTACGCCGTTTATACTTTTTTCTTCATTGATGATATAATTGATGTTCCCGTGAATAAAAAAAATAGTTCAATTGAAAGTCATAGTTATGAAAAGAACAAGGACTCAATTTTTTCAGAGAGGGATAGTGTACCTAAAATAAAGAATAAATAAAAAATATAATTTTTTTATTGGACATTGTCATATTGATATAACTTTTCCAGCCTCAGCTAAAATTACATCCTTGAAAATTTCTTCAGCTTCTTTTTTAAATAAAGAGATGTCTTTATATCGACTGGAATAGTGTCCAATAATTAACTTTTTAACACTAGCATTTTTTGCTATCAATGCAGCCTGCTTTGCCGTGGAATGTCTTGTTTTTTTTGCCAAATCTTCTTTGTCAGATAAAAAAGTAGCTTCATGGTATAATAGATTCGTATCTTGAATTATATCTATGATGTCGGGTTTGTATGAGGTGTCGCTACAAAAAGCATAACTCAATGATGCCTCTGGGTCTAATGTGAGTAATGAGTTCTGTATAATTTCATTAGAATTCAATGTGAAGTCTTTACCTGCTTTCAAATTATTGTAGTCACATGTTTCGATTTCCTGAATTTTTTTTATTGCAGTAATATTTAGTTTTCTTGGTTTATCTTTTTCTTTAAATAAGAAACCATTAGTATAAACCCTGTGATGAAGAGGTATTGTTCTTACTTCAACTTTTTCATCTTCAAAAATTAATTCACTTTTTTTTGAATTGAGTTCATGAAAAATCAAATCATACTTCAGATGAGATTTAGAATATTTCAATTGTAAATTAATTACCTCTTTTATTCCGGCAGGACCATAGATGTGGAGCTCTTTCTCCCTGTTTAAAATTCCAAAAGTAGAGATTAGTCCAATTAGTCCATAGAAATGATCTCCATGTAGATGTGAAATAAAAATATGATTAATCTTAGAAAATCCAACTTTATATTTTCTCATTTGACGTTGGGTGCCTTCTCCACAATCTATCAAGAAAGATCGAGAATTTATTTCTAAATATTGTGCAGTTGGATATGCATTAACTCTTGGTGTGGCAGAATGACATCCAAGAATTGTTAGTTCTATACTCATGATTTTAAAAATTTTTTAAAAGCCAATAATTTTTATTGCTTTTTTAAGTCTCTAGAGTCCTAAATCTCTCTCAATAATCTCTATTTCTAAAATATCCTTAGCTTCTTGGAGTGTTGGAGCGATATTTAATATTTCAGGAAAATCATTAATATGTATTCCTTTTTTAATAATTATAAACGATTTGTTTTTTGCTTTTAAACCTGATGCAATTTTTAAAAAGAAATTAATTTTATTTTCAATATTTTTGATTTTATCAGAAAGTTCTAACAGTAAGTGATTATTGTCTATCATGGGCAACTGTGATTCAAGTGCACTCAAAGAAGGTCCGTCTATAGAAATCAAATTGTATTGATCATTTTCAATAATTTTCATGGTTATCTTTTTATCTGTTGAGCCAGTAAATAGATTACAGCCATCCTTACTGCAACCCCATTTTCAACTTGATTTAAAATAATTGATTGATCAGAATCAGCAACATCACTTGTAATTTCGACACCTCTGTTGATTGGTCCAGGATGCATAATAGTAATTTTCTTACCGAGGTTATCTAAAATTTCTTTATTTATCCCAAATAATTGTGTGTATTCCCTAGAGGATGGAAAATAGTTGATATCCATTCTTTCGTGTTGCACTCTAAGAACGTTTGCAACATCACACCATTCGAGTGCTTTTTTTATATTGGTTTCTACTCCAACCCCTAAACTTTTGATATGTTTTGGAATTAAAGTTGTTGGCCCACAAACTTTAACTTCAGCTCCTTGCAATTTAAGTGCAAAAATGTTTGAAAGGGCAACTCTAGAGTGTAAAATATCTCCAACAATTACAATTTTTTTCCCTTTAACACTTCCTAATTTTTCTTTGATTGAATAACTATCTAACAAGGCTTGAGTTGGATGTTCATGAGTGCCATCACCTGCATTAATTATTTTTGCATTAACATGCCTTGATAAAAAAACACCTGCGCCTACATTGGGGTGTCTCATTACCACAATATCAACTTTCATTGCTAAAATATTATTTACGGTATCAATCAATGATTCTCCTTTTTTAACGGAGGATTGATTTGCAGAAAAATTTATGACATCAGCTGATAATCTTTTTTCGGCCAATTCAAATGATAATTTTGTTCGCGTGCTATTCTCAAAAAATAAGTTAGCAATAGTTATATCCCTAAGAGATGGTACTTTCTTAATGGGTCTATTGATAACTTCTTTAAAATGATTTGCAGTTTCAAAAATAAGGTCGATGTCATTTTTGTTTAGGTATTTAATTCCCAATAAATGTTCTACACTTAGCTGCTTCATAATTATTTGTTATCTATATAAATTGCATCTTTTGAATGTAATTCTTTCCAATGAACAATTACTTTTTCTTCATTAATTGCATCAACCTGTCTCCCTTTATATGTTGGTTGTATTGGGAGGTGTCTACTAAATCTTCTGTCTATTAGAACTAAAAGTTCTACATTTTTTGGTCTGCCATAAGATTGAATGGCAGTTAATGCAGCTCTTACACTTCTTCCCGAAAATAAAACATCATCTATTAAAACAACATTTTTATTTTCAATTAAAAAATCTATTTGTGTATTTGTAGCTTCTAATGGCTCTTCTCTTCTTCTAAAATCATCTCTGTAAAATGTAATATCTAAAAGACCAAGATTTACATTCTTTATTTTGTATTCATTTTTTAGAATATCACCTAGTCTCTTAGCTAAAAAACTACCTCTTGGTTGTAATCCAATAAGAACAGTTTCAGAAAAATTATTATGGTTTTCAATCAGCTGACACGCTAATCGATGAAGAATTATTTCAATTTCTTTTGAGTTTAGTAAAACTTTTTTGCTCATGAGAAATGTTTCAACTTAGTTTTAATACTAAAGTTAGACAAAAATACTACAAAAAAAGAGATGAGCAAAAAATTAAGGGCTTCAAATGGAATTCTATGTAATTATTAGATTGTTAATTAAATTGTTGAAAACAAAAAAACACTTCGAAGCATTAATCTTATATGAATTGTAAATTTATTATATAATTCAAATCACAACTGCGTATGTCATTGTCTAAGTTTGAATCAATGCTTAAAACCAATAGCATTTATTTTTTTGATTTGTTAGAGTTTGAAGAGATTATAGTGCACTACCTAGATACAGGAAAACATTCTCTTGCAAAAAAAGCTGTAAAACTTGGCTTAGAGCAACACCCAACATCTGTAGATTTAAAATTGTTAGACGTTGAAATCCTAATATTTGATAACAAACTTGAAAAAGCTTCACAGAAACTGAGAAGAATTCAACTGTTAGCCCCAGCAAATGAAGAGGTATATATTCAGAAAGCAACAATACTTTCCAAAAATGGCAATCACGAAAAAGCAATTCAAAACCTTAAAATTGCGGTTTCATATGCAGATGATAAAGTAGATATTTGGTCTATGATGGGCATGGAGTATTTATATTTAGATGATTTTGAAAAAGCAAGACTAAGTTTTGCTAAATGTATTGATGTAGATCATGAAGATTATTCTTCTCTGTATAATATTGTGTATTGCTTTGATATGCAAAAGAATCATGAAAAAGCTATTGTGTTTTTGAATGCTTTTCTTGACAGGAGCCCTTACAGTGAAGTAGCTTGGCATCAATTAGGACGTCAATACTTTGTGTTAAAAAGATATAAAGAAGCGCTAACCTGTTTTGATTACGCTGTACTAATCGATGAATCATTTATTGGTGGGTATTTGGAAAAAGCAAAAACCCTTGAGAAACTTGAAGAATTTGAAGAAGCCATTCAAAACTATAGGTTTACACTAGAATTAGATGACCCAACTGCTTTTGCATATCTAAGAATTGGCCAATGTTATCAAAAATTAAAAAAGTTAGATATTGCTATTGATTTTTACAAAAAATCAGTTCATGAGGATCCTTTTTTAGACAAAGGGTGGATTTTGTTGACCGAAATCTATTATGAACAAAAAGACTATCAAAAGGCCTTATATTATATTTCTAAAGCGTTAAAAATTGACGATTACAATGTTTTTTACTGGAGAAAGTATTCTGATATAAATATTAAATTAAATTTATATAATGAGGGGATTAAAGGACTTGAGAAATGCTTGGAATTAAATGACTGTTCAATAGAAATTTACACTGCGTTATCTGATTTACTAATGTTTGTTGGTGATTTTAAAACAGCATTTGAGGTATTAATTTCAGCTCAAGATTCCTATAAAAATACTGCAGAAATTGAATACCGACTCTCCGGATTATCTTTAGTTTTCGATAATGAAAAAGAGGGGTTAACTCATTTATTAAACGGGTTAAAAATAAATTTTAATATGCACACCATTATGAAGGAGCTTTTTCCCTCTGTGTTAGTTAATTTAAAAGTTAAAGAATTACTTTATAACTATAAGAAGGCTATGGAGTAGTTATCTCAGATTTCAACTGTTTCTTCTAAAGTAAAAAAAACTGAAAAAATTCTTTCAGTTTTTTTTATTTGTAAGTGTATTTTTACTTTTTCAAGTATCTTCGTTACAATAAAAAAATATTTATGAAAAGATCATTAAAAGACTACATCATCGTTTCCTTGAAAGGAATGGCTATGGGAGCAGCTGATGTTGTTCCAGGAGTTTCTGGTGGAACCATTGCGTTTATCTCAGGTATTTATGAAGAACTACTAAATTCTATTAGTAGTTTTAAGTTCAGTTTAATAAATGTTTTAAATAATGAGGGTATAAAAGTGGTTTGGAAAAAGATAAATGGAAGTTTTTTGTTAGCTCTTTTTATTGGAATTTGTTTTAGTGTATTATCTCTTGCTAAATTGATAGAAAACCTATTAGAAAATCACCCTATATTAATTTGGTCTTTTTTCTTTGGCTTGGTATTAGCTAGTATAATTTACATCGCTAAGCAAATTAAATTATGGAATATCAAATGTTATTTATATCTCATTTTTGGATTAATATTTGCGTATTATATTACTACATTAAACCCAGTTATAACTCAAAATTCTTCTCCTTGGTTTTTATTTTTAGCAGGAATGATTGCTATTTGTGCTATGATCTTACCTGGTATTTCGGGTTCTTTTATTTTGGTACTTTTAGGAGCGTATAAGCCAATACTAAATGCAATTAATACAAAAGATTTTTTTAGTATAATTATTTTTATGGCTGGAGCTGTTCTAGGCTTGTTAACTTTTTCAAGGGTTTTGAAGTGGTTGTTTTCAAAATATAAAAATTACACTTTGGCACTGTTAATTGGTTTTATAGCTGGATCTTTAAATAAAATTTGGCCTTGGAAAGAAACCATTTCGTGGAGAACTAATTCAAAAGGAATTGAGGTTCCATTCACTACAACTAGTGTTTCCCCTTTTTCTTTTGATGGTGATTCTAAATTATTAATGGCAGGTTTACTTGCAATAATTGGCTTTGGCCTTATCTTATTATTAGAAAAATTAGCAGTTAAAAAGGAGTAATGCAAAAAGAAAGAAACTTTACTGAAAAATTAATACTTTTTTTTAAAGGAATAATTATGGGGGCAGCAAATAAAGTTCCTGGAGTTTCTGGAGGAACTGTGTCTTTTGTATTAGGATTTTATGAGGAATTAATTTATTCATTTCAAAAAATCAATTTAAAAGCTTTTAAATTGATTTTAAATGGTAGATTAAAAAGTTTTCTTAACTATACAAACTCACAATTCACATGCATTATAATTTCTGGAAGTGTGTTCAGTTATTTTAGTGTTTCTCTTGTGTTAGACTTTTTTTTAAAAAACTTTGAGCTGTATGTTTGGAGTTGGTTTTTCGGTATGATTATTGGCTCAATATATTACATAGCCAAAGATTTTGGTGAATGGAATTTTAAAAAAATAATTTTTGTAATTATTGGTATTTTAATCGGCTTAGGAATTAGTTTTCTAACACCTGCAAAAGAAAATGATAACCTATGGTTTGTTTTTATTTGCGGTATTATTGGTGTTTCAGGAATGACTCTACCAGGATTATCGGGTTCGTTTATTTTGATTTTATTAGGAAATTATGTATTGTTATTGGTAGATTCTGTGAATGTTTTATCAGGGGTTATTAAGGATATATTGTCATTTAACTTTGATTTTTCAAAAGATCCACTTAAAATATATTATTTAAAAATTATTGGAGTTTTTACTGCGGGTTCTGCCTTTGGGTTAGTTTCCTTATCTCATATCCTGGGCTATGTCTTAAAACGGTGGTATCAAATAGTTACTGCTATAATTATTGGTTTTATAACTGGATCTTTAGGAATCGTTTGGCCATGGAAGGAAAAAGTTTTTAAAATAGAAAATCAACAATTCGTAATAGATCAAAAAGGAAATCAAGTGATCGAAAATTATCAACGTTATATTCCAGACATTAGTGACCTTACTACCTGGTTTGCTATTTTTTATATTTTTTTAGGGATTAGCTTAATACTAGCAATTGATTATTATGGAAGAAAAATTAAATAACACACTTTTTGGATTGCTTGGAAAGAATATTTCATATTCTTTTTCTAAAAACTATTTTTCAGAAAAGTTTATAGCTCTTCAGTTGATGCGTCATAAATATGTAAATTTTGATATAGAAAAGATACAAGACTTTCCAGAAATTTTAAGTGAGTTTAAAACAACCCTTAAGGGTTGTAATGTTACAATACCTTACAAGGAATCGGTTTTTAACTACTTAGACGAGTTAGATGCAATAGCTCGTGAAATAGGAGCTGTTAACACAATTAAATTCACAAACGATGGAAGGTTAGTTGGCTACAATACTGATGTTGTTGGTTTTGAGAAGTCTTTAATTCCTCTTTTGAAAGCCCATCATACCAAAGCTTTAATTTTAGGTACTGGTGGTGCTTCAAAAGCTGTAGCCTATGTTTTTAAAAAATTAAACATTGATTATCATAAAGTTTCAAGAAATCCGAAAGAAAGTAATGATTTATCCTATACTGATCTTTCAGATAAATTACTAAATGAATATACTATTATCGTTAATAGTTCTCCTTTAGGAACTTATCCAGATCTTAATGAAAAACCAATGATTCCTTACCAATTTTTGACACAGAAACATTTATTGTACGACTTAATTTATAATCCTGTTGAAACCGCATTTTTACTTGAAGGTAAAAAACGAGGAACTCAAGTAAAAAATGGTCTTGAAATGCTCGAATTACAAGCAGAAGAATCTTGGAGATTATGGAATAAATAGATTTTGAATCATGTTGTGATTTTTTTGTTGTTTGATAAGACATTGCTATCTTTATGCTTAATATTATAGGAACCTTAAACATTGTAGACATGTTAGAATCGAATGAAGATAAAATTAAAAAAACTGCCCAACCAAAAGATGAGGTAATTGAAACAACAAATGAAAATGAAGTTATTTCAGAGCAAGTCAATAAAGATCTAGATCGTAAAGAAGTAGAAGTTGATGATGAAGTCACAAAAGCTAGTAGTACTAAAAAAGCAACCGCTGATTTAAAAGGTTCTGAAACTCAAGAAATAGTTATTGACAAAAAAGAAGCAGTAAGCTCAGATGTTGATGTGGTTTCAAAAGATAATAGCGATGAGGTTGAAGGAAATGCTGAACAAGATAAACCCAGCAAGGAAGTTGAGATTATAAAATATGATACCTTAAGTCTAGAAGAACTTACAGATGCTTTAGAAAATTTAATACACACTCAAAAAGTTCAACATATTAAATCTTCTGTAGAAGCAATTAAAAGTGCTTTTAATCTAAAGTTTGGAACGCTTTTAGCAGAAAAAAAATCACTTTTTTTAGCTGAGGGAGGAAATACAATTGACTTTCAATATTCTAGTCCAATAAAGTCTAAATACAACAAGTTACTGTCAGATTACAAAAAACAAAAAGACATTCACTATTCCAATTTAGAAAAACAACTAAAAGAAAATTTAGAAAAAAGAACTCAGGTAATTGAGGACCTCAAAACTTTAATAGAAAATGCAGATACCAAAACGATGTATAAGCATTTTAGAGATTTGCAAAATACCTGGAGATCTATTGGTCCTGTTTCTAAAACAAAATACAATGATACCTGGAAAATATACCACCATCATGTAGAACGTTTTTATGATTTATTACATTTAAGTAACGATTTTAGAGATTTAGATTTTAAGAACAATTTAGAAGAAAAATTAAAACTAATAGAGAAAGCAGAATTCTTAGCAGAAATGCAAGATGTTAATGCTGCCTTTAAACAATTACAGGATCTGCATAAAACATGGAAAGAAGATATTGGTCCTGTAGCTCGTGAAATGAGGGAAGATGTCTGGGGTAAATTTAGTGCAGCTACTAAAATCATACATGATAAAAGACATGATCATTTTAAAAGTATGAAATCTCAATATGTTGTTATTATTGAAGCAAAAATGTTAATTATTGATGAAATTCTATCCCATGACTCCTCTAAGAATAAAACACATAACGATTGGCAGAAAAGCATAAAAGATATAGATGCGCTAAGAAAAAAGTATTTTGATGCAGGAAAATTACCCTATTCTAAAAGTGAATCTATTTGGAAAAAGTTTAAAGAGGCAACAAAGAAATTTAATAGAGAAAAGAACAACTTTTATAAACAAGAGAAAAATACTCAACAAAACAATCTTAAAGCCAAATTAGACCTTATTAAACTAGCTGAATCCCTCAAGGATAGTGAAGATTGGGAAACTACAACAAACACATTCAAGAAAATACAATCTGATTGGAAAAAAATAGGACATGTCCCAAGGAAATTTTCAGATGATATTTGGAAAAAGTTTAAAACCTCTTGTAATTATTATTTTGACCGTTATCACAACCAGAAAAATGCACTAAGTGACGAGCAAAAAGAAATAATAGCCAAGAAAATTGCTTTTGTAGAGGGTCTTAATGCCAAGGATTTTACAACCAAAGATACTTTAACAAACCTTATGAACAATTGGAATCAACTAGGAAGTACTCCAAGAGGGTCTAAAGCTGTTGATATCCAATTTAATAAGTTTATAGATACTGTTTTGTCAAAACTATCTTTAGACAAAAGTGAAATTGTTTTATTGAAATTTAAGAATATTATAAATGGATATCTTGCAAATAACGATACTAGAAAATTAGATTCAGAACTTATATTTGTTAGAAAAAAAATTGATGAATCAGTTCGTGAAATTCAACAATTAGAAAATAATTTAAGTTTTTTCTCTAATACTTCAGATGACAATCCTATGGTCAAAAACGTTCATAAAAATATAGATAATTTTAAGAGAGGGTTAATGGTTTGGAAAGATAAATTAGCTTATCTAAGATCGTTAGACTATTAATTTAATATAAAAAGCAAAAAAAAACTCAGACTTTAGTCTGAGTTTTTTTTTATTTTAAAAAGGGATTAAGCAAAAAGACTATCAATCTTTTCTTTTTCTTCTGCTGCTAAATCAGCATCAATCAAAATTCGCCCACTATGTTCATCTATTGTAATTTTTTTCCTGTTGGCAATCTCTAATTGAATCTGCGGAGGAATTGTAAAGAAAGACCCACCAGATGCACCACGTTCAATAGATACAACAGCTAGCCCGTTTTTCACTTTATTTCTAATTCTTGTATAAGCAGTTAATAAATGGTTATCAATTGAAGCTGAAAACTCTTTTGATTTGTCCAATAATAATTTCTCTTCTTTTTCAGTTTCTTTTAAGATAGAATTTAATTCAGCCTTTTTGTGATCTAAGTGAACTTGTTGTTTATCTAGCTTTTCTTTAGTTGTTGCAATAACTTCGTTCTTTTGTTCAATTTTAACTTGAAACTCCTTAATGCGTTTTTCAGATAATTGAATTTCTAATTCTTGATATTCAGTTTCTTTTGCTAAAGAATCAAATTCTCTATTATTTCTAACATTTTTTTGTTGTTCTTCATATTTTTTCATCAAAGTAATAGATTCTTCAATGGCTAGTTTCTTGTTATTGATATCTGTCTCTAAGTTAGAAACATCTTCAGATAAGTTAGAAATTCTAGTATTTAAACCTGTTACTTCATCTTGTAAATCCTCAACCTCTAAAGGCAATTCACCTCTTACATTCCTTATTTGATCTATTCTAGAATCAATTAATTGTAAGTCATAGAGCGCTCTTAACTTTTCTTCTACAGTAACTTCTTTCTTCTTTGCCATGTTTATAAATAATAAATTGGATTTGTACTTTTTTCTGATAAAATGATTGCAAAACTAGTGAATTTTTTTGTAAGATAGTCAACCAAAAGATTTTTTGTAAACTGTTCACTTTCATAATGTCCAACATCAATTAATAAGATTTTACCTTCAGCTTTAAAAAAATCATGATACTTAAAATCTGCACTGATATAAACATCTGCTTTTTTGTGAATTGCATCAGCAATTGCAAAACTTCCAGAACCACCCAAAACTGCTACTCGCTTTACTAATTTTCCTGTTTTATTTGAATAACGAATTCCATTTGTTTTGAAGGTTTTTTTTGTATGCTTTAAAAAGTCTTCCTCTGGCATGGGTTTAGGTAAATCTCCTATCATACCCATTCCACTAGCATCATCATCTTTGGGAAGTAATATGCTGTTGTTTGATAAACCTAATACCTCACACATTTTTGCACTCACGCCAACTTTACTATTATCTAAAGCTGTATGTATAGCATAAATAGCAATATTGTTTTGTATGGCTTTCATGACTACCTTTTCAACGTAAGAGTTTCCGTTAATTTTTTTCAAACCACTAAAAATTATAGGATGAAAGCTTACAATTAAATTACATTTTGTTTTAATAGCCTCGTCAACTGTTTCCTCTAGAGTATCTAGTGTTACCAAAACTCCCTTAACTTCAGTAGTTTCATTTCCGATCAATAAACCCACATTATCAAAATCTTCAGCTTGGTGTAATGGAGCTATTTCCTCCAAGTAATCACTTACATTCTTTATGGTCATATTGATCTTATTAATTATGGATGTTACCTATAAAACTCTAAAGTAAACTTACATGAGTTAAAATAACATTCTCAAAGTTACTATTTTAATTTAAAAATGTTTAAAATATTTCCCTTACTTTTTTTTCTATGAACGAGTTTAAAAATAGAAGAAAAATTTTATTGTATTTTCGTGCTATTATCACACTTTCAGGGTTTGTCATTAAAAAAATAATTTGTGAGTCTACTACGATTTTTGCTGTATCCATTTTCACTCTTATATGATTTAGTTACGCGTATTCGAAATCTTTTTTATGACCTTGGTTTTTTTAAATCTAAATCGTTTAGTATTCCAATCATAGCTGTTGGAAATTTAAGTATTGGAGGAACAGGAAAGACACCTCAGATAGAATACTTGATTAAAATTTTACAAAATAATTATAAAATAGCTGTGTTAAGTAGGGGGTATAAAAGAAAGACCAAAGGTTTTATTTTGTTAAATGGCACACATACTTCAGAGGATGTTGGTGATGAGCCTTTGCAGTTTTTTAAAAAATTCTCAAAAATATATGTTGCAGTCGATGAAAATCGTGTGAATGGTATTCTAAAGCTACAGCAAAAGCAATCTATTGATGTTGTTTTGTTAGACGATGCATATCAACACAGAAAAGTAAAAGCAGATTGTTATATTTTATTAACCAAGTTTGATGACTTATATACTGATGATTTTGTTTTACCTACTGGGAATCTTCGTGAAAATAAAAGAGGAGCTAAAAGAGCTCATATTATTATAGTGAGCAAATGCCCTATTGATCTCTCGTTAGAAAAACAACAAGACATAAAAAGAAAATTAAAAGCTACTTCAAAACAGCACGTCTTTTTTTCTAGCATTAGTTATCATAACAAAACCTCAGGTAATCTCAACATACCTATAGACTCTTTAATTAATTATGAAATAGTACTGCTTACTGGTATTGCCAATCCAACACCATTGGTTTCATTTTTAATAGCAAAGGGTAATAAAGTTTATCACTTAAAATATTCAGATCATCATAACTTTACTTCAAAAGAAATTGATGCTATTATGGCTAAGTATACTGCATTAACTTCCAAGAAAAAAATACTTTTAACAACTGAAAAAGATTACATGAGATTGTCTAATAAAATTTCTTCTTTGAGTTATCTTAAGATGTCTACCAAGTTTTTAGAGGGTGACAATCAGTTTATCGCCTCTGTGAAATCATTTACAAAGGTTCTTGAGTAAATTTTAAAGCCAAGAGAAATACACCCAGTAGACGCTTTTACTTCTTGTAGTTTTTTGGGAATTCAACAAGTATGGTAGCTCCTTTTTTTATGTCTTTCCAATGTTTTTCATCAAATTGAATACCAATTATACCACAGGTACTTACATGATTAATTGGTTTACTTCCAAATTTATTTACAAAAGTATTAATGCCATGATCATGACTAAAAATTATAGCTGAATCAAAACTGTTATCGAGAGCCCTTACAGTTTTTACAAGATATCCATCACTAAAGCTATACAATTCTTTTTTAATTTTAAGGTTTGAAAGCGGGTAGTTGAAATTTTGACAAAATATAACACTGGTATGAAGTGCTCTGTTAGCTACACTTGAAATAAATACATCAGGTTTATTAATTTTTTTAGACAGAAATTTAGACATCAAATGGGCATCTTTAATACCTCTTTTCTTGAGAGGTCTATCTATGTCATTAATTCCCTGATACTCCCAAGAGGATTTAGCATGTCTAACAATGTATAATGTTTTCAAACAATTCTATTTTAGAATAGTAAATATAAAAATTAAGGTTCCAATCTTTCAATTTTCCATGAAAAATCTTCTTTTAACGTATAAAGAATTCTGTCATGCATTCTATTGGGTCTACCTTGCCAAAATTCTATAGCTATTGGTTTTACTAAAAAACCACCCCAATGAGGAGGTCTTGTGATTTCTTTTCCTTCAAATTTTGCTTCAAACTTTTGAAGATTCTTCTCTAAAATATCTCTAGATGCTACAACCGTACTTTGGTTAGAGGCCCAAGCACCAAGCTTACTTCCTGTTGGTCTAGATTCAAAATATCCATTTGATAAATTTTCTGATAATTTTTCAGCTTTACCTTTAATGATAATTTGTTGTTCTAGTGCTGGCCAAAAAAAAGATAAACAGACTTGATTGTTTTCTTGAATAGCTTTTCCTTTTTCTGAGTTATAATTCGTGTAAAAAATAAATCCTTCTTGAGAGTACTTCTTTAGAAGTACGATCCTACTTTTAGGATATCCATCTTTACCAACAGAACTAAGAGACACCGCGTTTGTTTCCTCTACAGTTTCAGATGCATCTGCATTTAAAAACCATTTCTGAAATAATTCTAAAGGATTTTCAGGGCAATTATTTTCTAATAGCTCTTGCTTTTCGTAAGATTTTCTGTAATTACTTAGATCCTTTGCCATTCAATACTTATTATATAAGTAAAAATACGAAGGATTTTAAAATTCAAAAGTAAAAAAATCAAGTTTTTGAAGATCTTTTTTGTTGAATTCCAAAATCCATTATGATATTTTTTTAGTTAACGACTCTTCTTGTAGGTAATTTATTTCCTTTATTAAGTAAAATTAAGCCAATAAATGTGTAGCACCCATTTAATACTAGAACAAAAAATTCAAAATCAAATTCAAAATAATTAATAGTTATATAGTTGGTTAATAATGTTAGTAAAGGAGAAATAATACAAATGAAGGGAACAGCTTTATCTTTAACTTTAAATTTTGTAAAAAGTCCGAATGCATATAATCCTAATAAAGGGCCATAGGTGTAGCCTGCAAATGTGAATATTTTTGCAATAACACTTTCATCTGCAATAAAATACTTGAAAATTAAAATAACAGCTATTAGTATAGCTGAAAATAAAACATGTATTTTTTTTCTAATATTTTCTTGTTTTTGAGTACTTTTTTTCTTGTCTATTTCTAAAATATCAATACTGAATGATGTGGTTAATGAAGTCAATGCAGAATCTGCACTTGAATAGGCTGCAGCTATTAAGCCCAATAGGAAAAACATTGCAGTAGCCAAACCTAGAGTTCCTTTTGTGGCAATAATTGGAAAGAGTTCATCTTTGTGAGCATCAATTCCATTTTGCTGAGCATAATCTGTCAGTAAAACGCCTAATGCCAAAAAGAAAAAATTAACAATGACTAAAACTATGGTAAACCAAAACATGTTTTTTTGTGCATCTTTTAAGTTTCTACAACTTAGATTTTTTTGCATCATGTCTTGGTCCAAACCTGTCATGACAATGGCTATGAAAGCACCAGAGAAGAACCTTTTCCAAAAATAATTTCCAGCTTTATAATCTTCAAAAAAGAAAGTTTTGGATAATTCACTGTCAGCAACATAACTAAATATATTTGAAATATTCATTTCATTTGAAATGCTGTAAATACAAACACCAACAGCTATAAGCATAAACAATGTTTGAAGTGTATCAGTCCATACAATAGTTTTAATTCCTCCTTTAAAGGTATACAACCAAATTAATAAAATAGTAATGGTAACAGTAAGCCAAAAAGGAATTCCGAATTCATCAAACAATAGTAATTGTAATACATTAGCCACTAAAAATAAACGAAATGCAGCACCAATAGTTCTAGACAATAAAAAAAAGGATGCTCCTGTTTTGTAGGAATATCTTCCAAACCTATCTTCAAGATAAGTATAAATTGAGGTTAGATTTAATCGATAATACAAAGGCAATAAAATTAATCCAATAACAGCATATCCTATAATATAGCCCAGTACCATTTGCATATAGCTCATGCTTTGATCTTCTACCCAACCGGGAACAGAAATGAAGGTTACCCCAGATAGTGAGGCTCCAATCATTCCAAAAGCTACTAGATACCAAGGTGATGAATTGTTAGCTTTAAAAAATGTATTATTATTAGCCTTTCTGCTTGTAATAAATGAAATAAATAGTAATAGACTAAAATATCCAGTAATTAAGAGTAATATGTGTAATGGTTTCATTGATGTGCTAATTCTATTTATGATTACGAATATATGTTTTTTAGATTTTAGAGCGTAAAAAATAAACGAAAGACTGAAAAGATAAATTATACGATTATCTTTTCAATTTTTCATGAATTCGTCATTCATAATTCGTAATTTTACGTTCATGGATTTTTCATCAAAACTTCTTGAAAATGCAGTTAATGAAGTAGCGCGTTTACCAGGTATTGGTAAAAGAACTGCGTTACGGTTAGTATTACACTTATTGAAACAACCTGTTGAAAATACTAACTATCTAACAGAATCTCTCAAGGTATTAAGAACAGAAGTAAAAACCTGTGAGAAATGTCATAATATATCTGACACTATATTGTGTGAAATTTGTAATAATCCCAAAAGAGACGCTTCAGTGGTTTGCCTCGTCGAGGATATACGAGATGTTATGGCTATTGAGAACACATCTCAATTCAGAGGTTTATACCATGTTTTGGGGGGTAAAATCTCACCAATTGAAGGAATAGGGCCTCAAAACCTAGAGATAGAAAGTTTAATAGAAAAAGTAAAAAATAATGAAATTAAAGAATTGATTTTTGCTTTGAGTTCAACAATGGAGGGCGATACAACTAATTTTTATATATTTAAACAAATTGAAAAGTTTGGAGTGGCTACCTCTACCATTGCTCGTGGAATATCTGTTGGTGATGAGTTAGAATATGCAGATGAAGTTACATTGGGAAGAAGTATTGTAAATCGAATACCCTTTGAACAAAGTATGAAACTATAAGTTAATTATTGCTGAGATGTAAACACAAGTTTTAAACTGTGTTAATTTTCCCAGTTATTTTTTTTTCGAATGTTCTTGTAAAGTTTAATTCCGAGCATTAATAATAGGCCGAATAAAATAATGCCTACAACTCCCCATATCCAGGAGATGGTACTTTTTAAAACCACTAAGAATACAATTGCAAATAATAAAATAGTAGCTACTTCATTCCATATCCTTAATTTGAAAGAAGTAAATTTCACGACACCCTTTTGTTGTTGAATAAATACTTTATGACATCCAGCATGGTAAAAATATAAGGCTAAAACAAATGACAGTTTAACGTGCATCCAAGGCATCAGTAAATATGAGGGTTCTAAATAAAGCATCCAAAAGGCAAATAAACCAGCCAAAACTGCAGATGGCCATGTAATAATATACCAAAGACGTTTACTCATGATCTTGTATTGAGTTTGTAAAATATCCTTAATTGGATCCTCTTTTTTTTCTGCTTCAGTAAAATAAATAAAAAGCCTAACGATATAAAATAAGCCAGCAAACCAAGTAATTACAAAAATAATGTGCAATGCTTTAAGGTACGAAATATCCATTTTTATAATTTATGTTCAAGATTCAGAAATAAATAAGCTTGTGTGTTATGAAAACATAACGGTTATTTATTTTCCCAATTATTTATCCACTTCACCATAACATCTACCCAGTCATCATTGTCATTCATACAAGGAATATGTTTGTAATCTGTACCTCCAGCTTCTAAAAAATCCTCTTTTCCTTCCATGGCAATTTCTTCCAGGGTTTCTAGGCAATCAGAAACAAAAGCAGGCGTAATTACAGCTACTTTCTTTTTTCCTTGTTTTGGGAATTTTTCTAGTTCGAAATCAGTGTATGGTTTCAGCCAAGGATCTTTTAATAAACGAGATTGAAAAGAATTACTATAAGTTCCTTCTGTTAGGTTTAAATTTTTTACAATGCCTTTAGTAGTCTCAAAACATTGATGTCTGTAGCATGTATGATGAGCTACAGAGTTACGTTCGCAACAACTTCCATCTAATTTACAATGATTATTTGTTGGATCTGACTTTCTGATATGTCTTTCAGGGATTCCATGATAGGAAAATAATATATGATCATATTCAAAATCATTTAGGTGACTTTTTATATTATCGCTCATTGCTTTAATATACTCAGGTTTGTCATAAAAAGTTGGTAAAATATCCATAATTACGTTTGGATACTCTTTTGCTACAATTTGTTCTGCTTTAACTGTAACTGTTTCATAGGAAGACATCGCGTAGTGAGGGTATAGCGGAACCAATAAGATTTCGTCAACTCCTTGATCTGTAAGTTCTTTAAATCCTTTTTCCATACTCATGGAGCCATATCTCATGGCTAAACTAACAGGGATTTCAACCTTTTTGGTAACTTTTTTAGAAAACCGCTCGGATATCACAACTAAAGGAGATCCCTCATCCCACCAAATTTTTTTATAAGCTGCTCCAGATTTCTTTGGTCTAATTTGTAAAATTATACCTTTAATAAGTAAAAAACGTTTCCAATAAGCAACATCTATTACGCGTTCATCCATTAAAAACTCTCCCAAGTAACGTTTAACGTCTTTTGTTTCTGTAGTATCAGGTGAACCTAAGTTAATAAGTAAAACTCCTTTCATTTTTTGCTGAATTTATTTCAGTGACTTTTTATTAATTTTATTTTAATTGATTTGTTACTTCGTATAAAGCGATACTTAAACTATGAATTACATTCATAGAAGAATTTTTTCCAAACATGGGTATAGCTATACTGTGATCCAATATGTTTATATTTCCAATGCCATTTCTTTCACTTCCCAAAAGTAACACGATTTTTTTATGATTTTTAAAATTAAAATTTTGAATATCAATACTTTTATCAGTAATTTCTATGCCTATAATTGTATTTCCTTCATCTTTTAATTGCTGAATGGTTTTTTCAAAATTAGCATAGGTGTTGTATTCTAATTGTTTAATTGTATTTCTTGCGGTTCTTTTTACAATACTATTAGTAACCGCTGGAGAATTTTCATGTAAATAAATTTTTGAAACCCCAAAACTTTCTGATACCCGAAAACACATTCCAATGTTTTCTGGAGTTCTAATAGCATCACAAACAATGGTAATTGGAAATTGTTTTTGTTGATTTTTAATATCATAATGACTTAATTGTTTCAAAGCTTTTGATGTTTACTATTAAAAAAAATTATTAGTTATTTAAAGACATTACATATTTCTTTGGTGTGGTTCCAAATTTTTTCTTGAAAGCTGCTATAAAATGACTAGATGAGCTATAACCAACTTTAACTCCTACCTCATTTACATTATGCTGATTACTTTCTAAAAGACGTCTTGCGTGTTCCATCTTATAATCAAATAAAAAGCTAAAAACAGTATCTCCGTAAATTTGTTTGAAGCCTTCTTTTAATTTTTTTATGTTTAGTCCAATTTCATTCGCCAGTTCTTGTAGGCTAGGAGGCTCAGCCATGTTAGAAATTATAATATCTTTTGCTCTCCTGATTTTTAGGACATTTTGTTCATCTACCAAGAACGGGCAATATTCTCCTAAATTAGACTCATCTATTTGGAAATGAAGGCTCAGTAGTTCGTATATTTTTCCTTTTATGTATAAATCTCTTATGGAGCTATGGATGCTGGAATTAATAATTTGATTTAATACTAGTAAAACCATAGGTTTTATTTCTACATCATCATAGTATTTTTTATTACTATTTTCTTTACTTAAAAAGGGAATATAGCTGGCTTCTTTAGAAAATAAAGAATGAAATTTTTCTATTGAGATTAGAAGAGAAACAAGAATTGTTTTTGGGTATATTTCTAAATTTATGGGTAAATCTCTTTGTGGATTGTAAAGCAGTATTGAATGCTTATCTAAAACATCAAAAGAATAATTACCATTGTTAAATAGAAATTTAGAATTTCCTTTAAGACAAAAATGCATTTGTATAAAAGTACTATCAATATTTCTTTCAAACCGAAGTGTTTCATCACTACTGTTTTGAAACTCAAGTATACGAAATCCATTCTCTAAGTTAATTTCATCGAATGAACTTCCAGCGACATTTTTTAGCATATTCAAATAATTTTTTAAAACCACTACTATTTAGAATGATTCTACACAATAAGGTTTAAACACATTGATATCACTGCAAAAATACAATATTATTGATGTTTTTTTTATAAAATACATTTAAAAATCAAAGAACGATATAAATAGTACTTTTAGCGACATTTTTATCTGTAATTACTTTTTACTTTTGAACTTTCTTTTAATTGTTTGAATGAAATTAGATTATCACAAAAGAAATTTATACAATATTGGAGTAAGTTATAGAAAAGCAGATGCCCACACACGAGGTCGTTATAGTTTATCAAAGCCAAAACAAATTGAATTATTAAAAGAAGCTAAGAGTATCGGTTTTGATGGTATTTTTATCCTATCTACTTGTAACAGAACCGAAATCACAGGTTTTGCAGAACATCCCTCGAAACTTATTGAATTGTTATGTAAATATTCTGGTGGTAGCAAAGAAGAGTTTGCTCGAATCTCCTATGTTTTCAAATCCAACGAAGCAGTAAACCAATTATTTAGAATAGGTACAGGACTAGAAAGTCAAATTTTAGGTGATTATGAAATTGTAGGTCAATTAAAATTAGCCTTTAAATTAGCTAAGAAATACCAAACGATTAATGCGCACTTAGAAAGACTTTTAAACTTAGTTTTACAAGCCAGTAAGAAAGTGAAGAATACAACTCAATTGAGTTCAGGAACCACTTCTGTTTCTTATGCAGCTGTTCAATATATTATTCAAAATGTTCCTAGTTATGATCAAAAAAATATTTTGGTTTTTGGACTAGGAAAAATGGGGAAGCACACGTGTAAAAATTTAGCTCAGTACACAAAAAATAAATCTGTATGCTTGATTAATAGAACAGAAGAAAAAGCAATTTCTTTTGTCAAAGAGCATTCAACTATCAGGAACTCATCAATAAATAATCTTACCCAAGAAATAGCGAAAGCTGATATTTTAGTAGTATCAACAGGGGCAGATACTCCCACAATTTCAAAACAACATTTTTCTCCTGAAAAGAAAATTTTAATTTTGGATTTATCTATGCCTGAAAATGTTGATTCTTCTGTTAACCAATTTAAAAACGTAACTTTAGTTAACGTAGATGAATTGTCTAAAATAACATTAGAAACTTTATCGACAAGACAAAAAGAGGTTCCCATAGCTGAGAAAATTATTGAAGTTTATAAAGAAGAATTTAATGATTGGTTACACAGCAGAAAATTAGTTCCAGCCATAAATGCTTTAAAAGAGTCTTTAGAAATAATCAAAAAAGATGAAATTAATTTTCAAAAAAAGAAAATTAAAAACTTTGATGAAACTCAAGCGGAAATTCTTACCAATAGATTTATACAGAAAATTACAACACAGTTTGTAAAACACTTAAAAGAAGATGAGACATCTGTGAATGATAGCATTCAGTTAATGTCTAAAGTTTTCGGAAATTCATAACAATACCCTATGCGGAAAATCATTAGAATAGGTACACGTGATAGCGAATTAGCGTTATGGCAGGCCAATAAAGTTCAACGAATGTTGAATGAATTAGGGTATGAAACAGACATTGTTTCTATAAAATCTACCGGAGATATCATTCTCAATAAACCCATTTATGAATTGGGAATTACTGGAGTTTTTACTAGAAATCTTGACATTGCATTGTTAAATAATACTATCGATATAGCTGTGCATTCTATGAAAGATGTTCCAACTGTTTTACCTGATGGAATAATCCAAGCAGCAGTTTTAAAAAGAGCTAATTATAGTGATATAATTGTTTTAAAAGATACTGAAGAGTTTTTTGCTCGTAAAGAAGCTATTATAGCAACTGGTAGCTTGCGAAGAAAAGCAATGTGGTTGAATCGTTTCCCTACTCATACAATTGTTGATTTGAGAGGAAATGTTAATACTCGACTTAAGAAGTTAGATGATAATAACTGGGATGGCGCTGTTTTTGCAGCTGCTGGTCTAGAAAGAATTGGGAAACGTCCTAGAGGAGCAGTTAATCTATCCTGGATGATTTCTGCACCAGCTCAAGGAGCTATCATGGTAGCTTCATTAGCTGAAGATGATTATATAAAAGATGCATGTGAACAACTTAATCATTACGAAACTGAAGTATGTGTTACCATAGAACGAGATTTTTTACATCGTCTAGAAGGCGGGTGTACTGCACCAATTGGAGCAATTGCCTATGTAGATGAGAAAACACAAGAAGTTAATTTTAAGGGAGTACTTCTAAGCAAAGATGGAAAAAAGAAAATTGAGGTTGCTAAAACTGCACCCTTAAATAAACATCGTTATTTGGCACAAGATTGTGCAGACTATGTTATTAATCGAGGAGGTAAACAATTGATTATAGATGATATTGACGTTCAAGAAGAATCAGTTGCTCGAGTATTTTCAACAAAATCATTGGCTGAGAGTCAAAGAAAATTATTTCATAACAATATTGCTTCAGAAAGTTCAGATTTTGTTAAAGTTAGATCAAATAGAATAGCTCCAAAAGTAGTGAAAGATGGTATTGAAAATGTGATTATCACCAGTAAAAATGGTGTAGAAGCATTGCTTGATAATTTCACAAAAGAGGAATTAAATTTCAAAAATATCTTTTGTGTTGGCAGAAGAACTAAAAAGATGATCCAACAAAAAATTGGACTTGTAAACCATACTGAAAAGAATGCCGAGAGGTTAGCTCAATACCTTAGTAAAGAAATGAAAGGGAATTGTGTTACTTATTTTTGTAGTGATCTACGCTTAGACACTTTAACCAATATATTAACTGAAAATAAAATTAAAGTTAACGAAGTTGAGGCCTACAAAACTATGTATAGCCCTGAGTTAGTTTCTGAAAATATTGATGGGGTGATGTTCTACAGCCCCTCTGCAGTGAACAGTTACCTTCAAAAAAACACTACAGATAAGGTGGCTTTCTGTATCGGAGCATCTACGGCTAAGGAGGCCCAAAAATATTTTGAAAAAGTAGAAGTTGCACAAATACCCACAGTAGAAAGTGTAATTGAATTAGTGAATTTGCATTATGTACAATAAACCAAGGAGACCAAGAAGAAATCGGAAATCAGCTGCTATGCGAGCTATGGTAGAGGAAACCACTTTATCAATTAATGACTTTATTTATCCAATATTCCTCATTGAAGGATCAGGTCAAAAAGAGGAAATATCTTCTATGCCAGGAATTTACCGGTATTCGCTTGACTTGTTATTGAAAGAAATTCACGAATGTGTAGAAATTGGAATTAAAGGGTTTTGTATTTTTCCCTCCCTTAAAGAGGAAAAAAAAGACAAATATGCTACAGAAGGATATAATAAAAATAGTCTTTACATACAGGCATTAATGAAAATTAAATCACAGTTTCCAGACATCGTATTAATGACTGATATTGCAATGGACCCTTACTCAAGTGATGGACATGATGGTCTACTGGAGAACGGTAAGATTTTAAATGATGAAACTCTAGAAATTTTAGCTAAAATGGCACTGGTACAAGCAGAGGCTGGTGTAGACATTTTAGGACCATCTGATATGATGGACGGTCGTGTGGGTTATATTAGAAATGTGTTGGATGAGGCAGGATATACTCAGGTATCAATTATGTCTTACACAGCAAAATACGCAAGTGCTTTTTATGGGCCATTTAGAGAGGCTTTAGATTCAGCCCCAAAATTTGGGGACAAAAAAACCTATCAAATGAATCCTGCTAATGCTAGTGAAGCACTCATTGAAGCTGATTTGGATATTGAAGAAGGTGCTGATATGATAATGGTAAAACCTGCCTTGGCATATCTTGATATTATTAAGTCTCTGAAAGATAATTATGATGTACCTGTTACAGCCTATAATGTAAGTGGTGAATATGCAATGATTAAAGCTGCCTCCGAAAAGGGATGGTTAGATGGTGAAAAAGTGATGATGGAAAGTTTGTTAAGTATCAAAAGAGCTGGAGCTGATATCATTATCACATACTTTGCTAAAGAAGCTGCAAAAAAATTAAGTAAATAAAAATTTTCCTTAGCTGCTCTTGGGAAATTCTAATTATTTCTTGATGGCTTTATAGAAGAAAAAATAAGATACAATGGGTTTTAAAAAATCTCAAAAACTTTACGAAAAAGGATTAGTAAATCTAGTAGGAGCTGTGAATTCTCCTGTAAGAGCATTCACGTCTGTTGGGGGAAACCCTTTATTTATAAAAAGAGGAAGAGGCTCTCAAATTATAGATGTTGATGGAAACAAGTATGTAGATTTAGTTTTATCGTATGGACCAATGATTTTAGGTCACCGTCATAAAAAAGTTCAAAAAGCTGTTCACAAGGCACTAAAAAATGGTTATTCGTTTGGAGCTTCAACAGAAAATGAAATAACACTTGCAAAAATAGTATGTGATGCATTTCCTGGAATGGATAAGGTAAGATTTGTAAATTCTGGAACAGAAGCTGTTTTAAGTGGTGTTCGACTAGCTAGAGCCTATACAGGTAAAGATAAAATAATTAAGTTTTCAGGATGTTATCACGGACATCAAGATTCGTTATTAGTTGCTGCCGGTTCTGGATTAGCCACTTTAAGTATTCCTGGAAGTAAAGGTGTACCAAAAGAGGCTGTAAAAAATACGTTAATAGCTACTTATAATGATTTAGATAGCGTAAAAAAACATTTTGAAAAACATTCTGACATTGCAGGTGTAATTATTGAACCAGTAGGAGGGAATATGGGAGTTGTTATTCCTCAAAATGGTTTTCTAAAAGAGTTAAAAGACTTTTTGCATACCAAAGGTGCGCTTTTAATTGCAGATGAAGTAATGACAGGTTTTCGTTCTAAGTTTGGAGGCGCGCAAGAACTTTTGGGTGCAGAAGCTGATATTACTTGTTTAGGAAAGGTAATAGGAGGTGGTTTTCCTGTTGGAGCTTATGGAGCTAGAAATGAAATAATGGAATGTGTTGCTCCATTGGGTGGTATGTATCAAGCAGGAACATTAAGTGGAAATCCAATTGCAATGGCAGGAGGAATATCGACCTTAAAAGAGTTGAAAAGACAAAACCCATATGAGAAATTTAGTCATATTGGTGAGAGAATAGAGACAATCTTATTAAATGCAGGGAAAAAGTATGATGTTGATGTAACGGTGAATAGATTTGGCTCTATGATGAATCCATTTTTCACCAAAATAGCAGTTACAAACTTTGATCAAGCCCAAACTTCAGATACTAGTAAGTTTGCTATTTTCTTTTGGGAAATGATAAAAAATGGAGTATTTCTTCCGCCCTCTCAATTTGAAGCTTGGTTTTTATCCTCTGCCATTTCTGAGGAGGATATTAGTAAGATTGAAAAAGCAGTAGACAAATCATTTCAGAAAATTCAAGAAAGTCAATGAGAATAATAATAAGCATATTCTTATTAACATTGGTTGGTTGCAAATCAACGAATACAAATATTATAAAACCGAATGAAGTTTCTTTCAAAACAGTTTCTATAGGAGTGCTTTATGGTGATGGTACGGAAGGGATTTTAGAAAGTAATTTTAGCATTCGAAATGCGAAAGATTGGAATATTTTTTTAAATACTATAAATGCTTCTAGTCATTTTTCAAAAGTAGCTATTGATTTTTCTAAACAACAACTATTATGTGTTTTTGATAGCATTAGAAATACTTCGGGGTTTAAAATAGAAATTGAAAATATTTTCATAGAAAAAAGAGGTTTAAAAACAATTTACACTACAAGTAAACCTTTAGCTACAACAATGGTAAATATGGTTGTCACTCAGCCTTATCACATTGTAATAATAGACAAACAAGAAGAATCCATAACCTTTATAAATAAAGATAACTTACAATAAGATGATAAAAAACGATTTATTTTTAAGAGCCTTGAAAGGAGAAACAGTAGATAGGCCACCAGTATGGATGATGCGTCAAGCTGGTCGTTATTTACCAGAGTTTATGGAGATTAAAAAGAAATATGATTTCTTTACACGTTGTAGAACCCCAGAATTAGCCTCTGAAATTACAGTACAACCCATTCGAAGGTACGGTATGGATGCTGCCATATTATTTTCAGATATTTTGGTGATTCCTCAAGCAATGAATATAGAGGTTGAAATGAAGCCAGATTTTGGTCCTTACCTCCCTAAACCAGTCAGAGATCAAAAAGGAGTAGACAATGTTATTATTCCTGATGTGAATACTGAATTGGGTTATGTGATGGAAGCAATTAAAGCTACAAAGGAAAAATTGAATGATGAAATTCCATTAATTGGTTTTGCAGGGTCTCCATGGACAATATTATGTTATGTTGTTCAAGGACAAGGCTCTAAGAATTTTGATAAAGCTAAAGAGTTCTGTTTTACAAATCCAATAGCAGCTCACCAATTGTTGCAAAAAATCACAGATACAACTATTGCTTACTTGAAAGCAAAAGTAATGGCAGGAGTAAATGCTGTTCAGATTTTTGATTCATGGGGTGGAATGTTGTCTCCCACAGATTATCAAGAATTTTCCTGGAAGTATATTCAGCAAATTATTGATGCTTTAAAAGACTTTGTTCCTGTAATTGCTTTTGGAAAAGGATGTTGGTTTGCACTTAATGAAATGTCAAAATCTGGAGCAGCTGCTTTAGGAGTAGATTGGACCTGTTCGGCAAGAAATGCTCGTTATTTATCTGGAGGAAATATTACACTTCAAGGTAATTTTGATCCCTCTAGATTAATGTCACCGCCAGCAGAGATAAAACGAATGGTTCATCAAATGATTCGTGAGTTTGGAAAAGATAAATATATTGTAAACTTAGGTCATGGAATATTACCAAATATTCCATTAGAAAATGCGAAAGCATTTATTGATGCTGTAAAAGAGTATAAAGAATAAAATGCTGGTTTGGGATGTCTTTAAAGGGATTCGTTTTCGACAACTTAAAAAGTTAATGTTGTTTTTGTTTAAGCATCCATTTTTTTTCATTTCCACTATAAAAGCGACTTTTGATGTTTTAAGAATTTCTCAGAGAGAGTTTCCTAATACACATGGGTTCAACAATAAAGCCAATGCCTTTCGCCATGCTTTATGGAATATTTTTATAGCCAAGCAATGTAGTTTGTTCTCAAAAAAAAGTTACGAAGTAATTTTATGGACTAAGGAGTTTACAGATTGGCATGAAGATTTTTCACCTAATGAAGCGCTCCCAAGAATAATGGACCTTCATAATAATTGTATTGGGAGAGAGTTGTTTCTTAAAACACCCAAAAGTACTCAAAACCAATGGGTGATTCTGTTGAAGGAACAATTAGAATATGCTGTTCAAATAGTCTCAGTTGAGGATGTTGAAAATTATCCAAGACAATTAGTGTATCTTGAGAATTAAAAGATAAGATTTGTAATTATAAAAAATAAAAAAATGCCTCACTTTATAGTAGATTGTTCAGAAAACATATTAGAACTAAAAGATCCTAAAGAAATTTTAGATGAGGTTTTCGAGTCTGCTTTTTCTTCAGGTCTGTTTTCAAGAGATGCTATTAAAGTTCGTTTAAATCCTTTTAAACACTCTTTGGTATTAGGGGGTGATTTAGATTTTATTCATGTTTTTGGAAATATTATGGAAGGAAGAACACCGGAACAAAAAGCGGATCTCTCAAGAAAAATCGTATCTAAATTAAATCAATTATTTCCGGAAGTTCCAATTATTTCCATGAATATTAGAGATTTAGAAAAATCTTCATACATTAACAAAACAATGCTTTAAAATTATGATTTCTAATTTAATTGGTGGCCTGAAAGCTTATTTAGAAGCTTATGAAGTCATTTCTAGGTTAAAACTTTGGAGATTTTTTATGATCCCTATGCTTATAAGCGTGGTTGTTTTTTTAAGTATAGTATTAATTTCTATCAGTTTTTCAGAAGTTATTGGTTTATATATTTCAAGTTTTTGGAGTTGGGATTTTGGTAAAGAAACTATCAATACTATTAGTAAAATATTGAGCGGTATTATTTTAATATCAATAGGATTAATAGTATTTAAACATCTTATTATGATTCTGTCAGCTCCTTTTATGGGCCCAATTTCCAAGAAAATTGAAGATGATTTTACAGGGGTTACATCAAAAACACAAGTTTCTTCGTCCTCAACTCTTATATTAAGAAGTATAAAGATTAGCAGCCGGAATTTATTCAGAGAACTATTGTTTTCACTTCCAATTTTATTATTGGGCTTAATTCCATTCATTGGATTTTTCTCTTTTATTTTATTGTTTTTGATGCAAGCTTATTTTGCAGGTTTTGGAAATATGGATTATACATTAGAAAGACATTTTAGCTATCAAAAAAGTATTCAATTTGTAAAAGTAAATAAAGGAATAGCCATTGGGAATGGTCTTGTATTTATGTTATTTTTATTAATTCCTTTTGTTGGAGTAATTTTTATTATTCCTTTTTCTGTTACTTCAGCAACAATAGCTACAGTAAAAATAATTAACCAATAATATTTTATGAAAGATCAGTTTTATAAATATATAGAAAGCCTACAAGATCGTATCACTTCAAAAATTGAAGAAATAGATGGGGCAGCAAGATTTAAAGAAGATATTTGGAAGCGTAATGAAGGTGGAGGCGGAAGAACTCGTGTCATAGAAAATGGTGCTATTTTTGAAAAAGGGGGTGTTAATATATCAGCTGTTCATGGTGAATTACCAGAAGTATTAAGAAAACAATTTAACGTAGATGAAGGTGATTTTTTTGCCTGTGGATTAAGTCTAGTCTTACATCCTAATAATCCATTTGTACCAACTGTTCATGCCAATTGGCGTTATTTTGAAATGTATGACTCGCAAGGTGAAATTGTAACTCAATGGTTTGGTGGAGGGCAAGATTTAACACCCTATTATTTATTTAATGAAGATGCAGTTCATTTTCACACGGTTTGTAAAAATGTTTGTGATCCATATCAAGAAGAATTTTATCCAAATTTTAAAAAGAATTGTGATGACTATTTTTGGAATACTCACAGAAATGAAGCACGAGGTATAGGAGGATTATTTTTCGATTATTTGAAACAAACAGATGAGTTTTCGATTCAAGATAGATATGATTTTGTAACAGCAGTAGGAAATAGTTTTTTAGAAAGTTACGTTCCAATAGTTGAAAAGAGAAAAAATATGACTTATGAAAAATCACATAAAAACTGGCAAGAAATACGAAGAGGACGTTATGTTGAATTTAATCTAGTTCATGATAGAGGTACATTATTTGGTCTAAAAACTAAGGGCAGAATTGAAAGTATTTTAATGAGTTTACCACCTTTGGTTCAGTGGAAATATAATTATAGTCCTAAAGAAGATTCTGAAGAACAAAAGTTAATAGATGTTTTAACAAATCCAATAGATTGGGTTTAAAGATTTATTCCTAATTTTATAAAAAAAATATGAGAAAATATTTATCACTACTAACAGCTATTTCAATCTGCCTCTCTGTTAGTTCTCAGGAAATTACTAAAAAAGTTACATTACTTTGGGACACCTCTTACAGTATGATTGATAGAAATTTAGATAATGATTTAGATTATTTAAATGAGTATTTTTTTAAAAATTCAACTACAGAAGTTAGCCTTATTAAATTTAGTAATGATATCATTTTAACCGAAACTTACGGTATTAAAAATAGTAATTGGTTAGCTTTAAAAAAAGAACTTAAAAATACAACGTATGACGGTTCAACTAACTACAACAAATTAATAGTTTCAGCATCAGATGAGGTTTTGTTATTTTCTGATGGATATACTTACGATTCAAAACTTCTAAAAATTACAGCACCTCTCACAGTTGTATCTAGTAATAAAGAATACAATACAGATTTTTTAGTCTCTATTACAAAAGGCTCTAAAGACAAGTTTATTGATTTAAGAACTATCCAATCTAATACATCTGCATCATCAGAATTTAAGACCATTAATGGGCGGGTTAGTGATGAAAATGGATACCTTTCGGATGTTACTGTTGTTTCAAGAGGAAACAACACACAGACTTTAACTGATAGTTTAGGTAACTTTTCAATTAAAGCCCAGAATAGGGGAATTTTAGAATTTAGATATGTAGGGAAAAACACCATTTTATCTAGAGCTTCAGATAGCGCAACAAAAAATATTTACATGACTGACGGTAATATGGTACTTGATGAGTTGGTACTTGAGAATAATAAACAAGAAGTAGTAGATAATGGATATGGTAAACTAGATAAAAAAAGACTAGGGTACTCTATAGAGACTTTAGATGGAAATAAAATAATACCTTCAAATACTGATGTAAAAGATGCTGTAGCTGGTAAATTTGCAGGTGTAAAAATAGGAGCTAATGATGATTTGAGTCAGTTTGTAGGAAGAGGACTAGGTACTACTATTTTAGGAAATCAGTATGGTCTTGTAGTTGTTGATGGCTTGGTGATTAAACAAAGTAACTCTTCAAGAGGTGGAGGTTTTATAGCTGATACAGGTTTTATTGATCCAGAAAATATTGAGAGTGTTACCTATTTAAAAGGTTTGGCTGCAACAAATATTTACGGAAGTGATGGAAGTAATGGGGTATTACTCATAAAAACAAAAACAGGTTCGTCAAGTTTTAAAAAGAAAAAGAAAAGACAATTAGGGAATACACCTACTTATATAGATGATACAGAAATTGAAGAAATTATTGATAAACCCTACATAAAAGAAATATCACAAACAACAACTATTGAGGAGGCTTATAAAACGTACCTTTCTCAAAGAAAATTATATGGTAAGGATGTCAATTTCTTTTTTGATATGGCTTCTTATTTTAAAAATTGGAATAACTCTTATATGATTAAGAGAATATTATCCAATGTTTTAGAAGTACATAAAAGTTTAGATATTGAAATTTTAAGGATGTTGGCCTATAAATATGAGGAGTTTGACATGTTTGATGAATCTGTTGAAGCTTATGAACAAATAATCTCCTTAAAACCATCAGAATCTCAGGCCTATAGAAATTTAGCTTTAAGTTATCAACTCAACAAGCAATTTACAAAAGCCCAGGAGGTTCATAATAAAATATACAATAATAAATATACTGATGTCAATTCATTTTCTGGATTAAAGCAAACCATTAATTCAGAATATAAAAATTTAGTAGCCTTGCACAACTCAACTTTAGTTGCTGCCGATATTCCTGATTTTTATAAAAAAAATGCAGAGTATGATACACGTATAGTGTTCGAATGGAGTTATTTTGATGCCCAATTTGATTTGCAAATTGTAAATCCTCAGCAAAGATATTATACTTGGTCACATACACAGAATGAGGAGCGTTCTAGAATTATAAAAGAAACCGCTCAAGGTTATGGATTAGAAGAGTTTTTTATAACTAAAAAAGATAAAGGAGAATGGTTATTTAATATCACTTATTATGGTAAAAAGACAGGTGATAATTCTATACCTACTTACCTTAAAATAACAGTTTATAATAATTTCGGAAGACCAAATCAAACAAAAAAAGTAACCGTTAAAGAATTAAATGATTTGAATAAAAAAGAAACTATTTTAAAACTCAAAATTTAATTTTTTTAATGAATAATTATCATATTATTAATAAAATCTTCAAAATGGTAAATTATTTATTTAAAATTTAACTAAAATAGAATATTTATTAAATTTAATTTATTTTAAACATCTTTTTTCAATTCTAATAGTTATTCTTTTATCACTCATTTTTCGTATTTTCGCAATCTCAAAACCAATGTACAATGGCTAAGTTCGAGTTAAAATTACCTAAGATGGGAGAAAGTGTTGCTGAAGCAACAATTACATCTTGGTTAAAAGAAGTTGGAGATACCGTAGAATTAGATGAAGCAATTGTAGAGATAGCCACAGATAAAGTAGACTCTGAAGTCCCAAGTGAGGTGGAAGGAATACTAGTCGAAATTTTATTTGAAAAAGATGCCATTGTTGCTGTAGGTCAAACTATAGCTGTAATTGAAACTAATGGTGGTGATGAAACTTCAAATCAATCTTTTGAAGAAAAAGTAGAGGTTACTGAACACGTTGCTGAGGTTCAGCAAACGATAGAGGCTGCCTCAGAAATAAAAAAATCACCTATTTTAAAAACATCAGATTCGGGTAAATTCTTTTCACCTTTAGTGAGAAAAATTGCAGAAACTGAAGGTTTGTCTATGGAAGAGCTAGATATGCTCTCAGGAACTGGAAAAGACGGAAGAGTAACTAAAAATGATATACTCTCCTATATTGCAGATAGAAATAATTTACAGCCAGTAAAAGCCATAAAAACTGAAACTATACCATTAGATACCTCTGATTTTGTTAAATCAGCTCCAATTTCGGTTAATGGTGAAGATGAAATCATAGAAATGACCCGTATGGGTAAATTAGTCTCCAAACATATGGTGGCTTCTGTTCAAACTTCTGCACATGTTCAATCTTTTATAGAAATTGATGTTACAAATATTGTAAAGTGGAGAGCTAAAGTGAAAGACGCGTACTTTACAAGAGAAGGCGAAAAATTAACGTTCACTCCTATCTTAATGCATGCAGTAGCAGCTACAATTAAGAAGTTTCCTATGATAAACATTGCTGTACAAGGTGATACTATTATCAAAAAGAAAAACATCAATCTAGGAATGGCAGCTGCACTGGCTGATGGTAATTTAATAGTACCTGTCATAAAAAATGCAGATCAATTGAACCTTGTAGGGATGACAAGGCAAGTTAATGACTTAGCATCAAGAGCAAGAAATAACCAACTAAAACCTGATGAAATTCAGAACGGAACCTACACAGTTACTAATGTTGGTAGTTTTGGATCTGTTATGGGTACACCAATAATTAATCAACCCCAGGTTGCGATATTAGCTCTTGGAGCTATACGTAAAGTCCCAGCGGTTATTGAAACTTCTGAAGGAGATTTTATTGGGATTCGACAAAAGATGTTTGTATCTCATTCTTACGACCATAGAGTTATTAATGGTGCATTAGGAGGAATGTTTATTAAAACATTAAAAGAAACTCTTGAAGCTTGGGACATAAATCAAGAATTTTAATAAATAAAAATAAATAAAAAAATGAAAAAAATGAAAAAAATGAAAAAAGTACTTATTGCATTATTAGTTATTACAACATTATCAGCAACTGCTCAAGAATCTGTTTTATTACGCCTCAATTATA
>Ga0209602_1000631_pt1 | contig 33521 bp, 30 predicted proteins | sample COGITO_mtgs_1205_3_FD_184810 | JGI IMG/M metagenome (GOLD analysis project Ga0209602, IMG submission 184810) | Pelagic marine microbial communities from North Sea - COGITO_mtgs_120524 (SPAdes) (version 2) | ecosystem: Environmental > Aquatic > Marine > Epipelagic ...
GATAGGATAATTACAGGACAGAAGGTAGCTGCAATACCAGACCAACCAAAAATCATAATCCAAAAAACTTGCCTGTCTGGATATAGATTATATAATAAAACGGCAATACCAAGTGCGGCTAGTGCCATAATAATAGTAACCCCTCTTGAGAAATTTGCTAAGTCCTCATCTTTTAAATCTGGTCTAAATATTTTTTGATAAAAATCTCTCGTAACAGCACTAGAGGCTAGTATGAGTAATGAATCAATGGTAGACATAATTGCCGAGAGTACGATAGCAATAAAAATAGCCACTAAAATGGTGGGTAAAAACTCATTGGTAATCATGCTTAGCACATCTTCTCCTCCAGTACCTAATATAGTTTCTGGATCTTGTCCTTGCTCCGTGAAATAAATTCTAGCAAGAATACCGATGGTAACTGCAGCGGCATCTGTTAAGAGCGTGAAAAGTAGCGCCACCCATTTTCCTTTATCTATTTCATGTTCGCTTTTAATTGACATAAAACGAACATACACTTGTGGTGAGCCTAAAAAACCAAGCCCAATCATAGAAAACCCTAGTATGGTAAATAAGTTCATCCATGGGTCCTCACTTCTTCCCATGAGTTGTGTTAAGGTTGGGTCTATAGCATTAAGTCCTTGGGTAATGCCAGCTCCATGATCCATAGAGAACCAAACCACTATAGGAAGTAATACCAAACCAAAAAACATCAAAACACCTTGAAACATGTCTGACCAAACAGCCGCTACAAAACCTCCAATAAATATATATACCAGTACAATACTAAAGCCAACAAGTACACCAATACGATAATCAATACCCAGCATAGACTCAAAAGCGATGCCCGTCACATCCATTTGTGATGCAACGTAAATAACAACAAACACTACAAGAACAGAAGCTGCAATTACCCTTAGGGTATTTGTAGAGGATTTAAAATGTACGATAATCAATACCCAGCATAGACTCAAAAGCGATGCCCGTCACATCCATTTGTGAGGCAACGTAAATAACAACAAACACTACAAGAACAGAAGCTGCAATTACCCTTAGGGTATTTGTAGAGGATTTAAAATGACTTTGCAGATAATCTGGTATGGTTATAGACTTGTAGCTGTCTGACATTCTTTTAAACTTTTTTGCCATAAATTGCCAGGAAATAAAAACACCAAGAAGTTCACCGGCCACTACCCAATATCCAGAATACCCCGCTATGGCACCCATTCCTGTAAGGCCAATTAAAAGCCATCCAGATTCTCCGGTTGCTCTGGCAGAAAATGCAACAGCCCAAAAGCCCATCTTTTTTCCGCCCAAATAATAATCACTCATGCTCTTTACTCTTCGAGAGGCAATTATTCCTATTAAAAATAGAATAGCTACATAAATACCTAGCACGATAATTTTTGTGATCATTTTTTATTTTTTTAATTAAGTACTCCCTGCAGTATGCCGGGGAGCATTGTATTACTATTTAGTAATATCTCACAAACTACATATGATCCCCAAAGAAGATAGCGTTCATTAATAATTTATTTGTACCGTACCAAAAAGCTCTAAAATTAGTGTTGTCTGTAAAATAGAGTACATTTCCACGCCCAAGTTTTGCTTTTTTAAAGGGGACCGTATTTTTTAATAACTCCAGATTTGGCAAAGAAATATAACCGCTAAGCAGTGGACTAGCAGTATATTTTATAGGATTATTATAGCTGTTTTTATCTGCCTCTATAAATAGAGTGGTATTTCTAAAAACAGGAAGATTCTTATTTTTGTATCCAAATGCAATAGGGTGGGAGCGGTCTAGGGTTGTTTGGAAAATAGCTCCTCCAATATATTGTGCACCGTTGTAGTTTGATCGTTGTTCAAAACTTATATCAGTGGCCGTGGTTTTGTTGCTTTTAAATGTCATTTTCATGAATTCATTTTTTTCTAACCACTTACCAGCGCTTTTATAGCCAATAAGTGTCCCGCCGTTTTGAACCCATGTTTTTAATTTTTTAGCAGCATCTTTGTTTAAAGCATTGCCTCTAGTGGCTGGCATTATTATATCTGTATACTTGCTAATATCTACTCTTCTAAAGTTTTTTGTGTCTAGTTTTGTGATGTGCATGTCATAGCGCTGGTCAAACAAGTGCCAAATTTCTCCAGCATCATAAGGGTTAATACCATCACCAACAAGCATGGCCACTTTTGGAAGCTTTAGTGCTTTGAATTGATTGCTTCCTAGATTTACTTTTTGAGTTTGTCCAGAATTTGCAGGGTCTATAGTAACTCCTGTTTGTGCAACTATTTCCTCAATTGCCTTTGCTATATCTTTTGACGAAAGGTCTTGATTTTGAACAGGAATTAATATGGTTCCGTAATCATACTCCTTGTCTTGACTGGTAAAGGGAGTCATACCTACTTTGGCCCGTATTCCTTTTTTTAAAAGCATGTTAAGGGCTTTGGGCGTATAGTAATCATGCCATTGCATTAGATAGCCATACTCAGAGTATTTTGGAGCATTGGCACCTGGTTTTGTTAAGGTTGTTATTTTCTCTCCCACCTTATCAGTAGGTATGTTTTGATTATAGTCTAGATTAAAGGCTAATGGGAGTGTCCAAGCGCTAACATCATAAAATAAACTGTCTTTAAATTTGGTTCTTTTTTCAAACATGGCATTTATAAGTCTGTGCTGTCTTTGATTTTTTGGCACTGCATAACTACCCTCTTTTGTGTAGCGCTTCCCCTTTGAGGTGAAATCATTGGCTATTTTATGCACCTGGATGTTTTGGCGCATTAGTATTTCAGCTAGATGATAGGCTTTAGAGGGGTCTTTTTCATCTCCAAATACAATAGCGTCAGCCTTTGCAGCTTCTTTGAAAGCTTGCTGGTAAAACTTTTGTTGGTAGGATAGTATTTTTTGACGCATAGCAACGGCTGCCTCTAGAGTTGAGAGTGCTGCTGTAAATTGATTGCGAATAGTAAAGGGGAAGGTTAAGATGCCGTTCACGCTTTCTTGGGCATGACCTCTTGAGGATGCCTGTTCAAATAAAATACCGATACTTCCATTGATATCTGGAAAGGTGGATCCTTTTCCGTAATAGAAGTCATCAAAACTTTCTTTAGAGTAATAAAAGCTGCCAATTTTGTCAAAGGCAGTTGCGTGATAGGTGCCAATTTCTCCTGTTAAGTCTTGATTTTGTTGAGGTGTTAATGGATGTGTTCTCGATGGAATACCGGGCTGAAAAAAGAAACTAGAATTGGTTCCCATCTCGTGGTGGTCTGTCAAAATATTAGGCATCCATTTATGGAACGTTGCAATACGGGCTCGGCTTTCTGGTAATTGTACTGGCAGCCAATCTCGATTCATGTCAAACCAATAATGATTGGTGCGCCCACCGGGCCATACCTCATCATATTCTCTGTCATTTGGATCTGGATTGATGTTTTTACTTTTATTAGTGTTGGCCCAATATGCAAAGCGCTGCAGCCCATCTGGGTTGTAAGATGGATCAAATAAGATAACGGTGTTATTAAGTAGTGTGTCTATAGCTGGTCCTTGTGCTGCTGCTAGATAATAGGCTACTGCCAGCGCTGCGTTAGATCCGCTAGGTTCATTTCCGTGGATAGAAAAACCTTGTTGCACAACAATAGGCATCTCATTGATATTTGTAGTACTAGGTTCTTTTTGAGTTAACTCAAGATGCTGTTGCCTAATGGTTTCAATGTTTAAGTGGTTGTTGGCAGAGGTGATGGTTAGCAGCAGTAGCGGCCGGCCTTCAAAGGTAGCGCCTCTGTCTTCTATGGTGATTCTATCACTGCTGCTTGCCAGAGTGTACATGTATTGTACCAGCTTGTCATGGGTGATGTGCCAGTCTCCAACTTGATGGCCTATACTGCTTTTGGGAGTTGGAATATTTGGATTATAGCTAACATTTGTTGGAAGATAATAATCAAGGTTTACGCTATAGTCTTGTGCGATATTTTTTGAGATTCCTAGTAAGAGTACTACTACTAAAAGAGTATATTTTTTCATTGGTGTTTGTATTTCATTACCTAGTAAAAATACAAAATCGCCAACATTTAGAGCCTATAAAAATGAGGATAAAAAAAACCGACCTTAAATGCTAGGTCGGTTTTTTATTTATAAATAGTTATTTAATGTTTATATATCATCAAAGTCTAAATCTGTAAAGTTTGTTTTTGTAGGTTGATCTTCGCTAAGGTCTGAATCTTCAGATATCTGCGCTGGTTTGTCTTCTTGTTTTGTATAGTCACTGCGGTGACGCTCACTAATTACTTCTTCCCCTTTTTCTTTGATAACATAATCTATCATTTGTTCCAGGTTTTCTTTAAACTCATGAAAGTCTTCCTTGTATAGATAAATCTTGTGTTTTTTGTAATGAAAAGAACCATCATCATTAGTAAATTTTTTACTCTCTGTAATGGTTAGGTAATAGTCACCAGCTTTTGTAGCTCTTACGTCAAAAAAATAAGTGCGTCTTCCAGCACGCATTACCTTGCTAAATATTTCTTCTTGCTCCATCGAATATTTCTCGCCCATAATTATAAAAATTTCTGATATTTATTTCTACTCAAAAATCATAAAAAAAAATAAAAGCCGCAACTTAAAGTTAGATTTCTTTTTCGGTACGCTGTTTTAAGTATAATTCTTTATAGTATCCAGGTGTGTTTACCAATTCATTGTGAGTGCCTTGCTGTATAACGCGACCCTCTTCTAAAATCATAATTTTATCGGCATTTTTGGCAGAAGAGACTCTATGGCTTACAATAACGGTAGTTTTATTTTGAGAAATACGATGTAAATTGCTTAGTATTTCTTCCTCTGTTTCTGTGTCTACTGCAGATAGGCAGTCATCAAACAATAAAATAGCAGGATCTTTTATAAGTGCTCTGGCTATAGACACTCGCTGTTTTTGCCCGCCACTTAAAGTGATACCTCGTTCCCCTAATATAGTTTGGTAGCCTTTAGTAAATCCTGTAATATTTTTGTGCACGGCCGCTAAGGTTGCTGCTGCGATTACTTGTTGGTCTGTAGCGTCTTGTTTTCCGAATTTTATATTCTCGCTAATACTCTCGCTAAATAAAAAAGCATCTTGAGGTACAAAGCCAATACTACTGCGCAAACTTTGTAAATTAAGATCTTTGATTGGGGTATTATCTATAAAGAGCGTCTTCGGCTCGGTGTCATACAAACGAGCAATGAGTTCTAAAATGGTGGATTTTCCAGATCCGGTATTACCTAAAATGGCAATAGTTTCTCCGGGCTTTACCGTAAAAGAAATGTTTTTTAATGCCTGAATGTTTGTATCATCATAGGTAAAACTTACGTTCTTAAAAGCAATGCTACCTTTTATGGGTGTTGCTGTTTTTGATGTGTTAACAATTGCAGGTTCTGTTTTTAGAAATTCATTGATTCTTTTTTGAGAAGCCTCAGCTTGTTGTATCATAGAGGTTACCCATCCTACAATTGCTACGGGCCAAGTAAGCATATTTACATAAATTAAAAAAGATACAATGGTTCCAAAATCTTGAATTTCGCCACTAATAAATTTAGAACCTCCTATGTAGATAACTAGAATGTTGCTCGCCCCAATTAAAAGCATCATTAGAGGAAAAAATAAAGCTTGAACTTTTGTTAAATCTATGTTTTTTTCTTTGCTGGCTTGAGAAAGACTCTCAAATTCTTGCGTTGTGCTGGGCTCAATACCATAGGCCTTAATCACACCAATACCACTAAAACTCTCTTGTGTAAAGGTAGTAAGTTTAGATAAGTATTCTTGCACCACAGTAGAGCGCTTATGAATGGCAATACTAAGTCTGTAAATCATTATAGACAACACCGGCAAAGGAGCTATTGCATAAAGGGTGAGCTCCGGGTCAGAGAGAAACATATAGCTAATAACTACTACAAACAGTGTAATGGTTGATGTACTATACATAATGGCAGGGCCAATATACATACGTACCTTACCAACATCTTCGCTTATGCGGTTCATTAAATCTCCAGTACGGTTTTGTTTGTAAAAGCCTAAAGATAGTTTTTGGTAGTGCTGGTATACTTCGTTTTTTAAATCAAACTCTACTTTTCTAGAAACCACAATAATGGTTTGGCGCATCACAAAAGTAAATACTGCCGCCAATAGAGTTGCTCCGAGTAATAAAATAATATTTATAAGTAATTCTTTTTCTACAGTTGCAATATCTGTAATTTTGCCATTAATCTTTTGTTCTACGATAGTTATTGAGTCTCCAACTTTCATTGGTATTGCCAATTTGAAAACAGCAGCAATAACTGTAGTAACAAGACCTAGTAATAATCTGCCTCTATATTTGTGTAGGTACTTATTTAGGTACTGGAGTTCTTTCATGCAGCGGAAGAGGATTTATTAACAAATTCGCATTTTAGGCTTAATGTCTTTGATATATGCACAGTAATATAGTATTTTCGCGTACCCTTTTTAAGGATTTGAAAAAATAAAACCTATGAAAACAGAAGTTGTTTCAACTAAAGATATAAAAAATCTGGGTCCAGTTTTTGGCCAATTATCTTTTCAAGATCATGAGCAAATTGTTTTTTGCAATGACAAAGATACAGGATTAAAAGCAATAATTGGCATTCATGACACGACCCTAGGACCTGCTCTTGGAGGTACTAGAATGTGGCAATACAACAATGAACAAGATGCTTTAAATGATGTGTTGCGTCTCTCTAGAGGGATGTCTTTCAAATCTGCAATTACAGGGTTGAACCTAGGTGGCGGAAAAGCTGTTATTATTGGAGATGCCAAAACACAGAAGACACCAGAACTTATGTTGAAATTTGGTGAGTTTGTCCATAGCCTGGGAGGTAGATACATAACGGCAGAAGATGTTGGAATGGCCACCAGTGATATGGATTTAGTAAGAACAGTAACACCTTATGTTACTGGTATTAGTGAAGAGAAGGGTGGCGCCGGAAATCCATCACCAATTACAGCATACGGAACCTTTATGGGTATGAAAGCTTCTGCAAAGTATGCCTTTGGCACTGACGATCTTGAAAATAAAGTAGTATACGTTCAAGGAATTGGAAATGTTGGTGAAGCCCTTGTAGAACACTTAAGTAACGAAGGTGCTAAAGTATTTATTAGTGATATCAATCAGGCGCGTCTAGAGCAGGTAAGAGACAAGTACAGTGTAGAGATTTACACAGGTACTAATCTATACACCGAGCAGATGGACATCTATGCACCTTGCGCTTTAGGAGCTACTTTAAATGATGCTACAATTGGTCAATTAAAGGCCAAGGTAATTGCCGGGGCTGCAAACAATCAATTGGCAGATGAAAATAAACATGCTGTGTTACTTAGAGAAAAAGGGATTGTATACGCGCCAGATTTTTTAATTAATGCCGGCGGTATTATTAATGTATACGCAGAGCTAGAAAACTACGGTAAGCAGGAGATTATTCGCAAAACAGAAAATATATACACCACAACTTTAGAGATATTAAATAAGGCTGAACTTGAGGATATTACAACCCATCAGGCCGCTTTAAATATTGCGCAAGCAAGAATTGATGCAAGAAAAGCAGAAAAAGCCTAATCAGTTTTTTTAAAGTATTATCTTTGCTCTTCACTATATAGGTTAGTGTATTTTAGTACTATTTCTGGTTACAGAAATTTTAATATCAATAATTTTTTAAGTTCTTTCATACTATGCTAACACGAAGACACATACGGGTAAAGGTTTTGCAATCTATATATGCACTGCGCCAGAGTAATAACCCAGATCTTGAAAAGCAAGAGAAGTTTTTGTTTTATAGCATAGACCAAATGCTTGACTTATACGCTTTGTCTTTACAGCTACTTGTTGAAATGAGAAAAGCGGATAGAAAATTCTTGGTAACTTCCCAGCAAAAACATTTAGCAACCAGTGAGGAAAAGAATTTCAGCACTACCTTTTTAGATAATAAGGTGTTAGATTTAATTGAGCAAAATGAAGATCTATCAAACTACATTGAAAATAAAAAGCTTAACTATTGGGATCTAGATGGTGAGTATGTAACCATACTACTTAAGGATTTAAGAGCAAAAGACTTTTACAAAGAGTATATCCTAAAACAAAACACAAGCTTCAAAGAAGATCAAGACTTTCTAGTAAGTCTTTTCAAAAAAGTGATTGCTCCTAGTGACAAGTATTACGAATATATCGAGGATAAAAGACTTACCTGGGTAGATGACTTCCCTATAGTGAATACTGCCTTGGCTAAGATGTTGGCGAAAATTTCAGAAAAAAACGTTCGCACCATACTCTTGCCTGAATTGTATAAAAACCAGGATGACAAACAATACGCCAAGCAGTTGTTTACTAAAGTTGTTCTTAACGATGAAAAGTTAAGCCAAGAGATTGAGGGTAAGACCCCTAATTGGGATAAAGAACGTATTGCAGAAATGGATATGATTATCTTAAAAATGGGTATTGCTGAGTTTTTACATTTCCCGTCTATTCCAGTTCGTGCCACTATTAACGAGTATTTAGAAATTTCTAAGGAGTACTCAACTCCTAAGAGCAGCATTTTTATTAATGGAATTTTAGATAAGCTAGTCAAAGAATTTGAGACTTCTAAAAAGTTGAATAAAATTGGGCGTGGACTTCGATAGTCTATAAAAAATACTTAATTTAGCCGCACTTAAAAATCTTTAATTATTTATACTATGAAAAATTCAATTTTAGCAATAGCTGTAATCGCATTATTTGCATTTACATCTTGCAAGAAAAACGCTGCAGATAGCGTAGTTGAGACTAATGTTACTCAAGCAGCAGATCGTGATTCTAAAACTGGTGAATTTCCAGTTATGACATTTGATGAAAAGCAATTTGACTTTGGTGAGATTACTCAAGGTACTCCAGTAGAGCATATCTTTACTTACACAAACACTGGAAAAAGCAACCTAGTTGTTGTAAACGCAAAAAGTAGTTGTGGATGTACAGTACCAACTTTCACAAAAGAACCAGTTGCTCCAGGTGAGTCAGGTGAGATGTTAGTGAAGTTTAATGGTAGTGGGAAAAACCAAGTTAGCAAAACCATAACCATTACTGCAAATACACAAGCAGGAAAAGAAACACTTATGATCAAAGCTTTTGTAAACCCTAGAGAGGGAGCAGCAGCTGTACCAGGTGTTTCAAAATAATATAAAATAGAAAAATTATTATGGGAGATTTAACCCAAATGTTACCTTTACTTTTGTTATTTGTTGTGATGTATTTCTTTTTAATACGTCCGGGTTTACAAAAACAAAAGAAAGAAAAAAAGTACCTAGAAGCACTTAAAGCTGGTGATAAAGTTGTTACCAAAAGTGGCTTACACGGTAAGTTGCTTAGTCTTAATGATGACGGTACATGTGTAATTGAAACAGGTGCAGGTAAAATGAAATTTGAAATTTCTTCTATCTCTATGGAGATTAGTGCAAAAGTAAATACTACTGTAGCTAAGAAATAATTATCAATATTTATTCTATTAAAAAACCTCTAGTTTGTGCTAGAGGTTTTTTTATGCGTATTGATTTTTTGATATACTATTGTTATTGTTTTTCTTCTCCAACAAGTTTCGCAATGTTAATAATTACCTCAATAGCTTTTTGTATACTCTCTACAGGAACATATTCAAACCTTCCATGGAAATTGTGTCCACCAGCAAATATGTTAGGACAAGGCAAGCCTTTAAAGCTAAGTTGAGATCCATCTGTTCCTCCACGAATAGGTTTAATTAAGGGCTTAATACCAGCTTGCTCCATTGCTTTTTGAGCGATGTCTACAATATGCATTACGGGCTCTATTTTTTCGCGCATGTTAAAGTATTGATCTTTAATCTCAACAGACACACACGGTTCTCCTAATTGAGAGTTTAATTCATCGGCTAGCTTGAGCATCATTTCTTTTCTAGCCTCAAAATGTTCTTTATCATGGTCTCTTATGATATACTGCAATTGGGTACTGTCTACCTCTCCAGTTACACTATAGAGATGGAAGAACCCTTGTCTATCTTGGGTGTGTTCTGGTGTTTCAAGTCTTGGCAGAGAATTAATGTAGTCTGTAGCTATGTACATGCTGTTTACCATCTTTCCTTTGGCATATCCTGGATGTACTATTTTTCCTTTTATAGAAACTAGTGCGCCGGCGGCATTAAAATTTTCATATTCTAATTCTCCAACTTGGCTTCCATCCATTGTGTAGGCCCATTCTGCCCCAAATTTTTCGACATCAAATTTATGGGCACCACGACCAATTTCTTCATCTGGAGTAAACCCTACACGAATTTTTCCATGTTTTATCTCTGGGTGTTGCACCAGGTATTCCATGGCGCTAACTATTTCAGTAATACCAGCTTTGTCATCTGCTCCTAATAAGGTAGTCCCGTCTGTGGTAATAAGAGTTTGCCCTTTGTATAATAATAGGTCTTCAAAATAGGAGGGAGATAGAATGATGTTTTGCGCCTTATTTAAAACAATATCGTTCCCATCATAATTTTCTATGATTTGAGGCTTTACATCTTTTCCAGTAAAATCTGGAGTGGTGTCAAAATGTGATATAAACCCAATTGTAGGTACTTTATGTGGCACATTACTTGGCAATGTGGCCATGATGTATGCATTGTCATCTATGGTAACATCTTGTAAACCTATGTGTTTTAGTTCTTCTACTAAAGCATTGGCAAGATCCCATTGTTTGGCAGTACTGGGAGTGGTATCACTTGTTGGGTCACTTTCTGTATCAACTGTAACGTAACTTATAAACCTATCTATTAGGTGCTTTTTATCTATCATAATATGCGGCGTTTGTTCTTGAAATTTCTTAAAAAAATCGCTCGTTAAAAATAAACATATTCACAATAACTAGTATTGACTTTATACCTTATTTTTGTAGTAAGATTTTTCGCTATGTATAAAACTATTTTACGTCCTTTGCTTTTTAGTTTTGATCCAGAAAAGGTGCACTACTTTACTTTTTCTTTGATTTCGCTATGTATAAAACTATTTTACGTCCTTTGCTTTTTAGTTTTGATCCAGAAAAGGTGCACTACTTTACTTTTTCTTTGATTAAGTTGGCACATCTCATTGGTCTTGGAGGGTTGTTTAGAAGTCTCTACCAAATTAAACATCCTGCATTAGAGAGAGAATTGTTTGGACTGAAATTTTCTAATCCAGTAGGTCTTGCGGCTGGCTTTGATAAAAATGCTGTCTTGTATAATGAGCTAGCAAATTTTGGTTTTGGTTTTATAGAAATTGGTACTACCACACCTTTAGGCCAAGAAGGAAATCCTAAAAAGAGATTGTTTCGTCTCAAAGATGATAAAGGCATTATTAACAGAATGGGCTTTAATAATAAAGGTCTAGATAAAGCCATAACTGAGCTTAAAAAAAACAAAGGAAAACTTATAATAGGAGGTAACATAGGTAAAAATACCCAAACACTTCCAGAGCACTATACCCAAGATTACCTTACCTGCTTTAATGCGCTCCACCCATATGTAGATTACTTTGTTTTGAATGTAAGTTGTCCAAATGTGGGTAGCCATGCCAAATTAAATGACAAAGAATATCTAGAAGAATTAATAGGGGCAGTACAACAAGCAAATAAAAAATTTGCAGTTGAAAAACCAATTTTATTAAAAATAGCCCCAGATTTAAATACCACACAGTTAGATGAAATTGTGACACTTGTTTTGCAAACCAAACTCGATGGTGTTATTGCAAGCAATACCTCTACAAATAGAGAGGGACTTTCTCTCTCTCAAGAAGAATTACAACAAATTGGTAATGGAGGTTTAAGTGGCCAACCAATTAAAGACAGAAGTACAGCCGTTATAAAACACTTGTCCACAAAAAGTAACAAAGCATTTCCAATTATTGGAGTAGGAGGGATACACAGCCCAGAAGATGCTTTAGAAAAAATAAATGCAGGTGCAGATTTACTGCAGATTTACACAGGTTTTATCTATGAAGGACCTCGTCTAATAAAAAACATAAATAAGGCTATTATTTCTCAAACCGCATAACAAAAAAAAATGTTAGAAACCCTTCTTTCGTTTGTTGTTGCTACCTGCATTTTAGCGCTAAGCCCTGGGCCAGATAATATGTATGTATTAACTCAGTCTTTAGTTAATGGAAGTAAAAGCGCTCTAGCCACAACGGCAGGGCTTATAAGCGGCTGTATTGTTCATACTACTTTGTTGGCTTTTGGAATTTCTGCAGTTATTACAAAAAGCCCATCTCTTTTTTTTGGTATAAAAGTGCTAGGAGCATTGTATTTATTATACCTAGCCTATGTTGTTTATAAGAGTGATGCAACCCTTGATTTTTTAGAAAATGCACCTAAGAAGAGCTACGGTCAATTATTTAAACAAGGGGTAATCATGAATTTACTAAACCCAAAGGTAATGCTCTTTTTTCTTGCCTTATTTCCTCAGTTTTTATGGGAGCCACAAACAGATACTGTGCGCCAATTTTTTATTCTTGGGGTTACTTTTATGGTGGTAAGTTTTATTGTTTTTGCAACAATTGCTTTGCTAGGAGGGAGTGTTTCTTCTTTTTTAAATAAAAACAAACACACTGGAGTGTTTCTAAAGTGGTTGCAGATTTTGGTGTTTTTAGCAATTGCAGCTTTTATACTAGTACCGTAATGTTACTGTGCCAATCCAAACTGGTTTACCACAAGAGTGCATTTTGAGCTGCATGAAATATCTATAGGTGCTGCCCATTGTGTTCCTTGGATTTGTTGGAGTGTGATTCCTGAAGTGTTTTTTTGAACCTCAAATAAAAATGCGGAGCCATCAGCGGCTTTTTTATTGTTTGCAACACCATTTACCCCTATTAGTGTGCTATTGTCTTGTACTGTGATTTTTTTCCAATCACACCCCCCATTACATGCTAGGGTAGTATTGTTACCGTCTATTTCAATAGTAATTGAAAAACTAGTAGCTGTATTTGCGCTTAATTGAGCCGTCACTTGAGATGGTAGGGCGCATAAAGCAACAAAAAACAATAATAAAAGGGTAGGTTTTACAAGGGTTTTCATAGTATTTTTCTTTTGGTAAATATAATTAAAAAATGACAACTAAAATTTCTAGCAAAAAGTAATACCTCACTTTTGGTTATCTACACTTTTTACTTTTATCTTTACGAAGATGCAAGACGTGAAACTTATAGAATGTCCAAGAGATGCCATGCAAGGTATTAAAGATTGGATACCCACCCACAAAAAAGTTGAGTACATTCAATCTCTATTGAGTTGCGGCTTTGATACCATTGATTTTGGTAGTTTTGTATCTCCAAAATCCATTCCGCAAATGGTGGATACTGCCAAGGTTTTATCTGGACTAGATATGTCTTCTACCCAAACCAAGTTACTGGCAATTGTAGCTAATGTAAGAGGAGCTCAAGCTGCTGTAGCACATCCAGAAATCACGTATTTAGGCTATCCATTTTCTATTTCAGAGAATTTCCAGATGCGTAATACCCACAAAACTATTGCACAATCTATAGCTACTCTTTCTGAAATTTTAGAGCTAGCTGCTGCTTCAAACAAACAAGTGGTAACTTATCTTTCTATGTGTTTTGGAAATCCTTATGGAGATCCTTGGAATGTTGATATTGTAGGTCAGTGGGCTCAGAGGCTTTCCCAGATGGGAGTTACTATTTTATCGTTAAGTGATACGGTAGGAACCTCAACTCCAGAGAGTATTTCTTATTTGTTTTCAAATTTAATTCCTAAATACCCCAATATTGAGTTTGGAGCGCACCTGCACACAACGCCAAGCGCCTGGCATGAAAAGGTTGACGCTGCTTATAAAGCAGGTTGTAGAAGATTTGATGGGGCAATTCAAGGCTTTGGCGGTTGCCCAATGGCAAAAGATGAGCTTACTGGAAATATGCCCACAGAAAAAATGTTAAGTTACTTTACCTCTCAAAAGGTGAAAACTAATATACGCACCATGAGTTTCGAAAGTGCACACAATACCGCAAGTGATTTATTTAATAAGTATCATTAAAAAATAAAACCCCTAATGAATAAGGTTATATCCTCAAAAAGTTTACAAATGTTTAATAACATGCACAAATCCTTCTTTGGAGTGTTGTTTATGTGTGGTCTTTTTTCTTTAGTAGTAACTAGTTGTAAAACTACGAAGCTTTCACAGGTCCAAAAACAAAACACTGTTACCGTAAAGCTCATACAGGTTAATGATGTATATGAAATTGCGCCTCTGGGCGGCGGCAGATATGGAGGTATGGCCAGAGTAGCACATATTAGTGATTCTATTAAAAGACAATTTCCAAATAGTTATCTGGTAATGGCGGGAGATTTTTTAAATCCCTCGCTTCTTGGCACCCTTATAGTGGATGGTCAACGAGTAAAAGGACGCCAAATGATTGAAGTAATGAATGCCATGGATTTTGATTTGGCCACTTTTGGAAACCACGAGTTTGATATCAAAGAAAATGAGTTGCAGCAGCGCCTTAACGAAAGTGATTTTAATTGGGTGTCTGCCAATGTGTTTCAAAAAAGTGGGGAATCACTTGAGGTGTTTCATAGCATAAAAAAAGGGGATAGTATTGCAATTCCAGAGACCCTTTATTATGATGTAGGTGTTCTTGATAATTCTAAAGTGCGTATTGGTTTTTTTGGTGTCACCATAGATTCTAACCCAAAAGATTTTGTGTATTATAGTGATTACTTATTGGAGTCTAAAGCTGCAGTGAATACTCTTAAAATGGCAGGCAGTAATATCATTGTTGGGTTAACACATCTCAAACTAGCTCAAGATATTCAGGTGGCAGAAGCTTCACCTAGTATAGATTTTATTATGGGAGGTCATGAGCATAATAATATGTTGGTGCCTACAAGTGGAGCAACTGTTGCTAAGGCAGATGCCAATGCAAAATCTGTGTATGTACATACCTTAGTCTATGATTTGGTTACAAAAACATCGGCTATTTCTTCTGAATTAGTTCTTATCACAGATAAAGTTCCTTCCTTGCCAAGGGTTCAGAAAGTGGTTTCTAAGTGGGATGCAATTTTAGAGCAAGAAATTAAAACCGTTGTAGATAACCCTAATGAAGTTATTTATAAAGCTGAAGATTTTCTTGACGGTACAGACACTCCCACTAGAAGTACCCAAACCAATTTAGGGGTACTAATAGCCCACGCCATGAAGGAGAGTTTTAATACTCCTGTAGATGGAGCACTTGTAAATGGCGGCTCTTTTAGACTAGATGATGTTTTGCAAGGAGATATAGTGAGTCTAGATATATTTAGGGTATTGCCCTTTGGTGGAGGTGTTTTAAAAGTAGCACTTACTGGAGCTCTTCTTCTAGAGGTGTTAGATTTTGGACTTGCCAAGGCAGGAACAGGAGCGTACTTGCAACGCTACGGTTTTGATCAAAAAATGGGAGTTTGGTATATTAACAATGAGGCTTTAGATGCTTCACAAACCTATAACATTGCTTTTAGTGATTATCTTTTGAAGGGTTTTGATATTCCTTTTTTAACGCCAGAAAATCCAGGTATCATAAATATTTATAGCCCAACAGAATCTGAGCCTGCCTATGATATTCGCAGAGCGGTAATTACATTTCTGAAATCTCAAAACTAAGAAACATGCCAAAGTTTATTACCTATTTTTTGTATACTGCTTTAGGAGCTCTTGTTATTATGCAATTTTTTGCTCCAAAGAGCAATAGTGCTGGATATCAAAGCGTGGTTTTTTTTGAAGAACAGACAAAACCATCACAAGAAATAGCAACTATTTTAAGAGATAATTGCTATGACTGTCATAGCAATCAAACAAATTACCCTTGGTATAGTGAAATTACTCCTATAAATTATTGGCTTGAAGAGCATATTGTAGATGGGAAAAAACATTTTAATGTTTCTGATTGGGAAAAATACAGCGCAAGAAAAAAAGATCATAAACTAGAAGAGTTGGTTGAGTTTGTTGACTCTGGAGAAATGCCCCTTGACTCTTATACCTGGATCCACGGAGATTTGTCACAGAAAGATGCCAAATTATTGATACAATGGGTAGAAATTCTTCGTATCGGCTATCAAAAAGAAATTGCAGGTTTACTGAAATAATAATACCACCTTGGGTATGTTAACTTGATTTTTTTTCGTTTTTTTTTACACTTCAAATTATTCTTTTTCAGGCAGTTAATCTCCTCCGCTATTTCTTTATTTAAATTTATTCTAAATAAGCTTGTGAGAACTAAAACATGTTTATATTTTTGCGTTTTTAAATCATCTATTTATATTAAGTCTAAATAAAAACAAATGAAGAGTCTATTATTATTTTCAGTATTATTTATGGTGTCTGTAGTCTCAGCACAAACACAAAGAGACTCAATTACCTTTGATCCTCAAAAACAGTTGAACGCTGCACAGTCTATTCTTTCTGGAAATTTCGGAAAAAAAGTCACATTAGGAGGATATGGTGAAATTACCTACAATCAGCCAGAGGCATTAAACGGAGAATTGGATGTCCAGCGTTTGGTACTATTGGTAGGGTATAAGTTTAATGATAAGGCGCAATTTGTTACAGAAATAGAATTTGAACATGTAAATGAGGTCTATGTAGAGCAAGCTTTTGTAAATTATAGCATTGGAGATAATACCAGCCTACGAGGTGGACTGATGTTGGTGCCAATGGGTATTGTTAATGAATACCATGAACCAACAACTTTTAATGGTACAGAACGTCCTTCTATAGATAATGTGATTGTACCCACAACATGGAGAGAAATTGGTGTAGGGGTTACAGGGCGTTTTCCTGAAATTTCTTTAGGATACCAAGCCTATGTTTTTAATGGTTTTAAGTCTACAACTCCAGATGGAGAAGGTGGTGTTAATGGTGTATTGAAAGGTAGTAATGCACTGCGTGGCGGTCGTCAAAAAGCAATTAGATCTACCATAGATTCTCCAACACTTTCTTTCAAGGCAGATTACTATGGCCTGCCAGGATTACGTATTGGCCTTTCTGGATATTTCGGAAGTACCCAGGCAGCAGATGAAATAGAAACTCTTGAAGGAGCAAACATTGGAATTTCTATGGTAGGGCTAGATGCTCGGTATGCTTTTAAAAGATTTTCAGCAAGAGGTCAATTCATTTATGCTTCTTTAAGTGGCTCTCAACAATACAACACCCTAACTGGACGAGATCTAGGAAGCGCTATACAAGGGTTTTATGTTGAAGGTGGTTATAATCTTTTATCCCTAAGAGCAAAACAACGCCTAATTGCCTTTACTAGGTATGAGAACTATGATACTCATGCAGCAACACAAGGAGCCCTTGAGAGAAATGCAGCCTATAATAGAACAGATATCACGGCAGGTTTAAGTTATCATATAGCCTCTGGTGTTGTATTAAAGGGAGACTATCAATTTAGAGATAATAAAAGCGATGCCCAGGTAGCCAACAGAGCCAATTTTGGAATCGGGGTTTGGTTTTAAAAAAATCAATTTATTAATTAAAAACAAGGGTTCAAAATTCTTTTCCAATTCAGAACAAACAAATACCTTTGCATCATGTTTAAAAAACTACTTTTTATTTTTACTCTTATAGCTGTTTTGTCGGGTTTTTCAATTCCTTCAAAAGTGACTAAAAAGGCAGATAAGGCTATCAGTAAGTTTTATGAAACAACTGATTTCACAAAGCAAGATATCCTAGTTTCTGAAGTATTAAATACTAAAACCAAGACAGACTTTTCACAGGGTAGGTTGTTTGAAATATCTTCAAACGAAGTCTTTTTGGGCTATGGATATCTTGGTAATGCTCCAAGTAAAACCGCCACCTATGACTATCTTATTTTGTTTGATAAAAACTTTGTGATTACCAAAAGTAAAGTTTTGATTTACCGCGAAGAATATGGAGGAGAAATTAGTAGTTCTCGTTGGTTAAAACAATTTACGGGAACCGTCATTGGAGCAAACACTTTGGTGTATAATGATGATATTATACCAATAAGTGGTGCAACAATATCTGTACAGTCTATGACTTTGGCCATCAATAATTTGTTGTCTAGTTTACAACAACTTCAAAAGCAAAACGTGCTATAATGGAACTTCACGGTCTTTTACAAACATTTCCAAAATATGTAAAACTATTTATCGCCTCTTTTGTAGTTGTGTTATCTATAGGCTACAGCACAGGACTTTTGTTTGTTAGGCAAACCCAGAGTGTATCTCCAGATGGTATTGAACAGAATTACCTTGGAAATGAAGATATAGAAAATGTAAAGGTCATGAAGTTTGAAAAAGGAGCTCGTGAAATGCTTACCATTATCCATACCCACATTTTGTCAATGTCTTTTATATTCTTTTTTTTAGGAGGGCTTTTGGCCATGACCTCAATCCCAAAAAGATGGAAAGCTTTTTTAATGATTGAGCCCTTTTTCTCTATACTGATTACCTTTGGTGGTATTTATTTTATGTGGATGGGTGTAATCTGGTTGAAATACATCGTCATGCTTAGTGGTGTTTTAATGACATTAGCCTATTTTGTGAGTGCTGGAGTTGTTCTTTATGAATGTTTTAAAAATAAAAACACTTAGTGCTGTTGTGTTTTTGTTAATTTAAAAATGGCATTAAATTCACAATAAATAATAGTATATTTACACGCAATTAAACACTAATAACGTTGTTGTCTTTTCAGCGTTTAATCTTGATTGCAATGACCGCACACGAAAACAAAATTATTGGAGAAGGCCTTACCTACGATGATGTACTTTTAGTACCTGCTTTTTCTGAAGTTCTACCTAGAGAGGTCTCTATAAAAACCCAATTTACTAGAAACATTACCTTAAACGTACCAATCGTTTCTGCAGCTATGGACACTGTTACAGAAAGCGCAATGGCTATCGCTATTGCAAGAGAAGGAGGCATAGGTGTTTTACATAAAAACATGACTATTGACCAGCAGGCCGCAGAGGTACGAAAAGTAAAGCGTGCAGAGAGTGGTATGATACAGGATCCTGTAACACTTAAAAAGGACAACACTGTTGGCGATGCACAAAAGACAATGCGAGAGTATCGTATTGGTGGTATTCCAATTATAGATGAGGCAGGAAAGCTAATTGGTATTGTAACCAATCGTGATTTACGTTTTGAAAAAAACTATGAAAGAAAGTTGGAAGATATCATGACCTGCGAAAATTTGGTAACTGTTGCCAAAGGAACTTCATTACAAGAGGCAGAGGCTATTTTACAGCAAAATAAAATTGAAAAATTACCAGTTGTTGAAGATGACGGAACCCTTTTAGGGTTAATTACCTTTAGAGATATTACAAAACTTACCTTAAAGCCAACGGCCAACAAAGACACCTTTGGTAGGTTGCGTGTTGCTGCCGCTCTTGGTGTTACCCCAGATTTAGTACAGAGAGCAGAGGCTCTTGTAGCCGCTCATGTAGATGCTGTTGTCATAGATACAGCCCATGGACACACAAAAGGTGTGGTACGAGTGTTGCAAGAGGTAAAGAAACGATTTCCAACCCTAGAGGTAGTAGTGGGTAATATAGCAACTCCAGAGGCTGCAAAGTATCTGGTTGATGCTGGTGCAGATGCCGTTAAGGTGGGTATTGGTCCTGGATCAATTTGTACTACACGTGTGGTTGCTGGTGTAGGATTTCCACAGTTTTCTGCGGTACTAGAGGTTGCTGCAGCTATTAAAGGCTCTGGTGTTCCTGTTATTGCAGATGGAGGTATACGCTACACAGGTGATATCCCTAAAGCTATTGCTGCTGGTGCAGATTGTGTTATGTTAGGATCTTTACTTGCGGGTACAAAAGAGTCTCCAGGAGAAACCATTATTTTTGAGGGTAGAAAGTTTAAGAGCTACCGCGGTATGGGTTCAGTAGAGGCAATGAGACAAGGTTCCAAAGACAGATATTTCCAGGATGTTGAGGATGATATTAAAAAATTAGTTCCTGAGGGTATTGTGGGGCGTGTGCCTTATAAAGGGGAGCTTCTTGAGAGCATGACACAGTTTATTGGCGGTTTAAGAGCTGGTATGGGATATTGTGGGTCTAAAGATGTTGCTACATTAAAAGACACTGGAAGGTTTGTTAAAATAACCGCTAGTGGTATTAATGAGAGCCACCCCCACGATGTAACTATTACCAAAGAGTCTCCAAATTATAGTAGATAGAAACAAAACATTTTATATAAAAAAAGCCTAGAATACATATTCTAGGCTTTTTTTTGTTTGGATTTGATTACTGTTTTATTAGCTTGGTTTTTTTAGCTGGTGCAGCTTTTTGCTTTACAGCTTTGGTAAAAGTAGTGGTGGCAATGACAGATCCCCATCCTAGGTGCATCTCAATGCCATTGTCTGCCTCGGTAAAAGCAATAGAGAAGGCTTCTGTTTCACCTTTAGTGATTGTAGCTTGCATTGTAGCTACATCATATTTTTGATTGTAGTAGTAGGCTCCCCATAGGTTAATTTCACTGTTAATAATCACGGTCCACTCTTTCTGGCCAGGGATTGTAAATAAAGAATAGGTTCCTGGCTTAATTAGTGTTTTTCCAGCCATCATTGGCTTGTAAAATGTAATTTGAGCTGCTTCATTAGCGCCTGTCCTCCAAACTTCACCAGTTGGGGCTAGTTTAGATAATGCTCTTCCTTTTAACTGTGGTCTAGAATAGGTTACTTTCACTGTTTTATCAGAGATTTTATAGCTAGTAGGATATGAAGCCACGTCCATAGGGCTTTTGTCTAGTTTTTTAAACTCTTGAGAAAAGGTTAGTTGGCTTGTCATTAAAGCAAATGCACAAAAAAGGATTATTGATTTTAAATTTTTCATGTTGTTTTTTAAATTTTTGTTGAGGTTTTTTATGATTCTGTAACAAAGTAGGTCACAGAGGTCTTTTAAGTTAACGTATTATCAGCTTTTAACTTAATCTTGCTCAGAAGGTGGTTTTACATCAACTGTTGTATTTTTTTTCAAATTTGGATAGTTTTCTTCTCTTTGTTTCCTGTGAGAATAAAAAATATTCCAAAATGTTAACCCTATGTATATAGAGAATATGATAGCACCTATTACAAAAAATCCTAAATTCATGTTGTTCTTCTTTGTCTAATTGCTATTGCAAACAATAATATAGTGCCTGGCCAATGTGCAGAATATTGAGCCTCTTCTGTCATACCCATAATACCATAGCCTACCGAGTATAATAAACAAAGGAATGCTAAGATTATTGGGTACCATTTTAAAATAATTTTTTTCATTTTGATATTCTTTTTGTTGTTTGTGTGGTCAAATAATTTTAAAAACGTTTCATTAATTTTTTAATGAAATAATTCTTACTGCAAGCTACAGGTTTTCTTTATAAAAAATAGCATGGTTTTTCACAATTATTTGTTAATAACTTAAGGGCTAAAGCCTCTATAATTACTAGGTTTTCCTGTCTGTTTGGTTATATTTGTTTGAGTCCTAAATTTCAAGACTAAACACGGTTTTTTTAGCCATTGTTTTTACTTGTAAAATTGGAGAAAAATACAAACATTTTGAATTTAAGTATTTATGAGCGAAGAACAAAATAAAGGTAATTACGGTGCAGATCAAATTCAGGCCCTAGAGGGTATGGAGCATGTTCGCATGCGTCCATCGATGTATATTGGAGATGTAGGTGTTAGAGGATTGCATCATTTGGTTTATGAAGTTGTAGATAATTCTATTGATGAGGCAATGGGCGGGTATTGTGATACCGTTAATGTTTGGATAAATGAAGATAATAGTATTACTGTAACAGATAATGGTCGTGGTATTCCTGTAGATATACACAAAAAAGAGGGTGTTTCTGCACTTGAAGTTGTGATGACTAAAATTGGAGCCGGTGGTAAGTTTGATAAAGATTCTTATAAAGTATCTGGTGGTTTACACGGGGTAGGTGTTTCTGTTGTTAATGCCTTGTCTGGTGCTTTAAAAGCAACAGTGTATCGTGAAGGTAAAATTTATGAGCAAGAATATGAGCGCGGAAAATCAATGTATCCTGTAAAATCTGTTGGCACAACAGATTTTCGTGGAACGATGGTTACTTTTAAGCCAGATCACGAGATTTTTCAACAAACATTAGAGTTTAACTATGACACCTTAGCAAATCGCTTAAGAGAACTTTCTTACTTAAATAAAGGTCTTACTATAACTATAGAAGATAAACGTGTTACAGAAGAGGATGGGGCCTTTAAAGGAGAGACCTTCCACAGTAAAGAGGGTTTAAAAGAATTTATTCGTTTCTTAGATGGAAATCGTGAGATGTTAATCGGCGATGTAATCTCTATGGAAGGAGAGAAAAATGGTATTCCTGTGGAAGTTGCCATGGTCTATAATACCTCTTACACAGAAAACCTTCATTCTTATGTAAATAACATTAATACACACGAGGGAGGAACACATCTAAGTGGTTTCCGTCGTGGGTTAACAAACACACTAAAGAAGTATGCAGATGCTTCAGGGATGTTAGATAAATTAAAGTTTGATATTGCTGGAGATGATTTTAGAGAAGGATTAACAGCTATTATATCTGTAAAGGTTGGAGAGCCTCAATTTGAAGGACAAACCAAAACAAAATTAGGAAACCGTGAGGTAACCTCTGCTGTGAGTCAAGCTGTTTCCCAGATGCTTGAAAACTATCTAGAAGAAAACCCTATTGATGCCAAGGTGATTGTTCAAAAAGTAATCCTGGCAGCAACGGCAAGACATGCAGCCCGTAAGGCTCGGGAGATGGTACAACGTAAAACCGTAATGAGCGGTGGTGGTTTACCAGGAAAATTAAGTGATTGCTCTGAGCAAGATCCAGAAAAATGTGAAGTTTTCTTAGTCGAGGGAGATTCTGCAGGTGGTACAGCAAAACAAGGTCGTGATAGAAAATTCCAGGCAATTTTACCCCTGCGTGGAAAGATATTGAATGTTGAGAAGGCCATGCAGCATAAAGTGTTTGAAAATGAAGAGATACGAAATATATTTACAGCCCTTGGTGTAACCATCGGTACAGAAGAAGATAGCAAGGCGTTAAACCTTTCTAAGTTAAGATATCATAAAGTAGTCATTATGTGTGATGCCGATGTGGATGGTAGTCATATTTCTACTTTAATACTTACGTTCTTTTTCCGTTACATGAAAGAACTGGTAGAAAATGGATATGTATACATTGCAACACCACCTTTATATTTAGTTAAAAAAGGTGCCAAAAAACAATATGCCTGGAATGATGCAGAGCGTGATACATTTATGAAAGAGTTTGGAGATGGTAGTAAAATCCAAAGATATAAAGGTCTTGGAGAGATGAATGCAGAACAATTATGGGATACCACCATGAACCCAGACTTTAGAACCCTACGTCAAGTAGTTATTGATAGCGGCGCAGAAGCAGATAGAGTATTCTCTATGCTTATGGGTGATGAGGTACCGCCTCGTAGAGAATTTATTGAGAAAAATGCTGTATATGCCAATATCGATGCATAAAAATATTCTTCCAAAAAGCAAAGCAATACACTGTATCGCTTTGCTTTTTTTATTTCCTGTGATAGCTGCTGCTCAAAATACATATCTTACAGATGTAGAAGATTTTTTGGTAGACATGCTTTTAATTAGTAATAAGTATGTCTCTCCAGCTGCAGAGGCTGCAGTATACCAATCTACAGGGTCTTGGTATAGTTCTGCCAAGAGTTTAGATTTGTTTGAGGTAGATGTGTCTATGCACGTAAATGCCTTGCCTGTTTCTGATGCTCAAAAATCATTTGTAGTAAATGATTCAGACTTTACTCGTCTGAATATTAGAGATGCCCAAACCGCCCAAGTGCCAACGGCTCTAGGAGGAGAAACCAGTGTGTTTTATGATTTTACATTAGGCGGTGATGACTACGAGTTACAAACCTTTGAGGGTGCAAATCAACAGGTTTTTTATTATCCATACCTGCAAGGCTCTATTGGCCTTTGGGGGCAAACAGAGGTAACATTACAGTATGTCCCAGAGGTAAAAATTGATGCCTCTGGTTATAAAACCTTTGGAGGTGCCATAAAGCATAACATTAGTCAGTATTGGTTAGGTGATACTCCAGATGCGCAGGCGCTTCAAGTAGCGGTGCAAGTGGTCTACTCTTTATTTGATTCAAAAATTTTCTTTGACGGTTTTGAGATTACTTCTACAGATCCAGATCAAGATGCATTGGCTGTTATTAATTCGTTGACTGTTGATGCTAATGCTTTTACGGGGCAGCTGATTGCCTCAAAAAGAATTAACAAATTTGAGTTTGTGGGCGCTTTGGCTGTTTCTGCAAATCAGTTTGATTATACAATGGGAGGAGAGGGAGATTTTTTATTAGGGCTTTTGAATGATGCCTTTACTGCCCTAGAGGATACCAGTTCTATGCTGCGTGGTAATATAGGTGTGAATTATCATATGCATAATTGGTATTTGGCGTCAAACGTGACTATAGGGAAGTTTATAAACACCAATTTATCAATACATTATAAATTATAAAGAACTCCTTATATTTCTTACTTATAGTTGTATTTTTGCATCGAAATTTTTGAATCATCAAATTTCAAAAAAACATTAAATTAAGTTTAATTCGGTTTGTATATCAAACACAAACCATAAATAAAATTTCCGCCATCGCGGTACATAGATATGAAAGTAACAGTTGTTGGTGCAGGTGCCGTAGGTGCTAGTTGTGCAGAGTATATTGCAATTAAAAATTTTGCAAGTGAGGTCGTTTTATTAGACATTAAAGAAGGATTCGCAGAAGGTAAAGCCATGGATCTAATGCAAACAGCTTCACTAAATGGTTTTGACACCCGTATTGTTGGGTCTACCAATGATTACAGCAAAACAGCAAACAGTGATATTTGTGTTATTACAAGTGGTATACCTCGTAAGCCAGGTATGACTCGTGAGGAGCTAATTGGTATTAATGCAGGTATTGTAAAAATGGTTGCTACTAGTTTGGTGGCACATTCTCCAGATACGATCTTAATTGTGGTTAGTAACCCAATGGATACCATGACGTATTTGGCGCATAAAGTAACAGGATTACCAAAAAATAGAATTATTGGTATGGGTGGAGCTTTAGATAGTGCTCGTTTTAAGTACCGTCTAGCAGAGGCTTTAGATGCTCCTATTAGTGATGTTGACGCAATGGTAATTGGAGGTCATAGTGATAAAGGGATGGTTCCTTTAACACGTTTGGCTACAAGAAATAGTGTTCCTGTAACACAGTTCATATCTCAAGAGCGTTTGGACGCAGTTAGAGAAGCAACCAAAGTAGGTGGTGCAACACTAACAGGTTTACTGGGTACTTCTGCTTGGTATGCTCCAGGTGCTGCAGTGTCTGGTCTAGTGCAAGCTATTGCTTGTGATCAGAAAAAAATATTTCCATGTTCTGTACTCTTAGAAGGTGAATATGGGCTTACTGATTTATGTATTGGAGTTCCTGTAGTTTTGGGTAGAACAGGAATCGAAAAAATTGTAAACATAGATTTAAGTGATGCTGAAAAACAACACATGCAACAAAGTGCTGCAGGTGTTACAAAAACTAATGGTTTGTTAAGTTTCTAGTACCACTATTTTAATCTTATTATATTGATAAAGACTGTAGCAATACAGTCTTTATTTTTTTATATTTGCCAGTATGCAAACAAAATGGTATTTACGCTCCTTTGTAATTCTAGTTGTCCTTATAGGGCTTACTCTAGAGCAAATCGCGCAACCTAATCAACAAATAGTTGTTGAGTTTGCTGGTGATAGTATTAGTCTCTCTAATGCTCAAAATACCATAGCAGCTGTAACAAATAAGTTGCAAGCCATTGGTGCCAAAAGCATAAAAGTAAAGCAAGGTGCAAATGGTGTTTTAACGATATCCTACTACAGTACTATAGATACAGAAGCTGTAAAGGGTATGCTTTCTTCAAACAAAGAAGTGCTTGAAGGAGTTGCCTCTAATGATAGTTCTCCCAAAAACCAAGCCCCTCCTTTTGACACTTCATCTGTCTACAAGCTAGATGTCTATGAAATCCAGCAGCAGTATGATATAGCGCCAGATTTAAACGGGCTAGTACATACTTTTGAAGGTAAAACCCATAGATACTTCATCGCAAAGGTGTATGGTGCTATTGGTGGCAATCAAATTGCGCAACAAAATAAAATCACTACCGTATCATTTATAGCACAAGGTGCTGTTTCATTAGTTCTTACTGATTTTTCTTACAAGATTCCACAAGTAAGAGCAGGCCCAATAGTGTAAGAAACTGTAGCGCTTATTTTCTTTAAAAGTTTCGGTAGTACACCTTACTGTCTTTACTCAGCTACACATCTTAACTTCGCTTTTTTAGTGTTTTTTGATGCCAGAGAACAAATTCAACTATTTTTATTTTTAATACATAGTGTCAAATCGGGCAATACTTTTTATATTCGCCCGACAAAAAATTGACAATAAAACAACAACAACATGCAAAATAAAGGACTCATTACAATGTTTGCGATTTTGTTTGGTTTGGTAAGTTTATACCAATTATCATACACATATCTTGCAAATACAGTAGAAGACAGTGCAACTCAGTATGCAAATGCAAAGTTCACTAAAGATCAACCAAATCAAAGAGCAGCTGCAGAGGCAGCCTATCTTGATAGTGTATCTAGTTACCCAATAATGATGGGTATTGATTACAAAACTGCTAAAGAAAAAGAGCTTAATAAAGGACTTGATTTAAAAGGTGGTATTAATGTTATTCTTCAGATTTCTGTTCAAGACATCTTAAAAGGATTGTCAAACAATACTAAAGATCCTGCCTTTAATCAAGCACTTGCAAATGCAGGTGAATTACAAAAAGATTCTCAAGACACTTTTTTAGAGTCTTTTTATATCGCTTTTGAAGCCCTTGATGGTGATAATGTTCTGGCATCTCCAGATATTTTCTTCAACAAAGGATTGGAAGATGATATTAATGCTACCATGACCAATGATGAGGTAAAGAAAGTAATTAACAGAAAGATTGATGAGTCTATAACATCGGCTTTCGAAGTACTACGTAAGCGTATAGATAAATTTGGGGTAACACAACCAAACATTCAGCGTTTAGGAAACTCTGCACGTATATTGGTAGAATTACCAGGCGCTAAGGATAAAGAACGTGTTTCTAAGCTATTACAAAGCACAGCGCAACTTGAGTTTTGGGATGTGTACAAGAGCGAAGAAATGGCAGGGTTTTTACAACTTGCAAATAATAAAGTAGCTGAGCTTGCAAAAGCAAATGAGGCTCCCGATACCCAGGTTGAAAAACAAGATACACCAGACACACAAAGTACTGTTGATGATTTACTTGCTGGAGAAGAAGTAGAAGAAACAGAAGAGGCGCTTGAAAAAGCAAATCCTTTGTTTTCAAAATTAGTTTCTCCTGGATTTAATGGTCGTCCTGTACTAGGAACCTTTAAATTAAAAGATACTGCTGTTGTTAATTCTTACCTGCGTATGTCTCAAGTAAGAGCCTTATTACCGCAGCAACAACGTTTCACTAAGTTTGTTTGGGAAAAGCCTGTAGAAACTGAGCTAGTAGACGGTACTACAATAATGACTTCTGGCCTGTACGCTATTAAAGGTAATAGAGACATGAGAGCTCCACTAGCTGGTGGTGTTGTTACAGATGCTGCTCAAACCTATGACCAGTTTAGTAATGCTGCTGTTTCTATGCAGATGAATGGTAAAGGAGCTAAGATTTGGGAAGAGATGACCAAAAATGCAAATAAAAATTCATCACAAATTGCTATTGTCTTAGATGATATTGTGTACTCTGCACCAGGAGTTACCTCACCAGGAGGGATTGCTGGAGGTAGAAGTGAAATCACTGGAGACTTTACCATCGCAGAAGGACAAGATTTAGCAAACGTTTTACGAGCGGGTAAATTACCTGCCTCTGCAGATATTATTCAGGCAGAAGTTGTAGGACCAACTCTAGGGCAGGAAGCCATTACAAGTGGTATGATTTCTTTTGGTATTGCACTACTTCTAGTATTGTTTTGGATGGTTGGTTATTACGGTAAGGCCGGAGCTTTTGCTGATGTTGCCCTTATAGTAAACATTGTATTTATTTTTGGAGTACTTGCAGGTCTTGGAGCTGTATTAACCCTGCCCGGTATTGCCGGTATTGTACTTACTATTGGTATCTCTGTAGATGCCAACGTACTTATATTTGAGCGTATTCGCGAAGAGCTAGCAAAAGGGAAGTCTCAAAAAGATAGTATCAAGGATGGTTTTCAAAATGCATTGTCTTCTATTTTAGATGCCAATATTACAACAGGACTAACAGGTTTAATTCTATTGATATTTGGAACTGGACCAATTCAAGGGTTTGCAACTACCTTACTTATAGGTATTCTTACCTCTTTGTTCACTGCAATTTTTATAACAAGATTATTTATTGATAGTTATACCAAAAACGGGAAGCCATTGGCATTCTCTACGCCAGTTACAAAAAACTTGTTTAAAAATGTGAATATTAATTTCTTAGGGAAACGTAAGATAGCCTATGTGATTTCTGCTATTTTAATTACAGTAAGTATTGGATCTTTGGTAACAAACAGCCTTGATCAAGGTGTTGATTTTGTTGGAGGTAGAACATACACTGTTCGTTTCGCTCAAGATGTAGATGCATCAGCGGTAGAACAAGATTTAATTGCGCAATTCAATAGTGCAGAGGCCAAAACTTATGGCGCTAATAACCAGTTAAAAATTACTACAAAATACAAAGTAGGGGAGACTGGATCTGAGATTGATAACGAAGTACAAGTGAAACTATACGATGGTGTAAAATCATACCTTCCACAGGGTATGACTTATGATGAGTTTAGAGAAGATAATACGGCAAAGATTGCTGGTATTATGGAGTACTATAAGGTGAGTCCTACTATTGCAGATGATATCAAGAAAAATTCTTTTTGGGCTGTATTTGGATCTTTATTTGTAGTGTTCTTGTATATCTTAGTTCGTTTTAGAAGATGGCAATTTAGTTTGGGAGCTGTAGTAGCTGTATTCCATGATGTATTGTTGGTGTTAGGAGTTTTCTCTTTAACGCAAAATATTATGCCATTTAGTATGGAGATTGACCAGTCATTCATCGCTGCGATATTAACAGTAATTGGATACTCATTAAATGATACCGTGGTTGTTTTTGACCGTATTAGAGAGTACTTTAATGACAATCCAAAATGGGCATTTAGTAAAGTAATTAACAGCGCATTAAATAGTACATTAAGCCGTACGTTAAATACCTCTTTAACTACATTAATTGTACTGTTGTGTATCTTCTTTATTGGAGCAGAATCTATCCGAGGACTTATATTTGCCCTTATGGTAGGTGTTGTAGTAGGAACCTACTCTTCACTGTTTATTGCAACCCCAGTGATGTATGATACTGTGAAGAAAAAAGCTAGTGACTTACTTGAAGTTAAATCCCAAGAGGTAGAAGCATAAGCTACTATTTTTAAGTATATATAAAATGCCTTCTGGTTTTCCAGAAGGCATTTTTGTTATTATACATGTAATAGGGCGGGGCTGTGGCTGGTCAAAAAAGAAATAGCATACCGCTATCTAAAGGAAGTTGTTTGCGTTAGATTTAACCTCATTGAGTTTCAAAGCCGCTAGAGGGTAGTTTGTATAGTGAATGCTTTTTATAGTCTCACTAGTGTTTTGTTTAATAACACAAAGCCTGCAATCATTTATAAAGCTTATTTATTGGGTGCCTATCTTTGTGTTTTCTTTACAAAGATTAGATAAAGTTGTAAGACCTAAAACAACTAACTAGCCTAAGATAAGGGGTCGCTGTTGTATGTTTTTTTGTAGGATTGAACCATAAAATAAACACCGCACAAAACAAAAGGAATACTAAGCCATTGCCCAGTATTTAAAAACCAGTCTCCTCTGGTATCTACTTGGGCTTCTTTCACAAACTCTACAAAGAATCTGACGGTCCATAAAAGCACTAAAAACAATCCAAACAAAAATCCAAGCTGTTTGCTTTTGTCTGTTTTCCAGTAAAAGTATAAAAGGGTTAAAAACACAAAAATATAACCAAAAGATTCATACAGCTGTGCGGGGTGTCTAAAAGGAACACTTGCCAATATTTCTGCAAATTCGGGATTGTTTGCTATTGCATCATAGGCTTTGTTTGGGTCTTTAATTTTTGTGATAATTGTAGCTTGTCTTTCTCCAATACTGTCTTTTAAGAATTGCACTCCCAGCGGGAAATCGGTAACTTCTTTTCCGATAATTTCAGAATTAATAAAATTTCCAATTCTCACAAAAATGGCGCCACTTGCCACAGGTATCACCACGCGGTCAAGAATCCAAAGCATTGGTTTTTTAATTACATTTTTACTATAATAGTACATAGCAACAATCACTGCAATAGCTGCCCCATGAGATGCCAATCCTCTAAAACCTGTGTACTCAATCTCTGGCACAAACCTGAAGGGTAAAATAATAGACAATGGGTCTTGAAACACAAGCTCGCTTTGGTAAAAAAGTACATGGCCAATACGTGCTCCAATTAAAATTGCGAGCACCATATATATAAAAAGACTGTCTAAGTTTTTTTCGCTTTCTTGCTCTTTTTTGTATATTTTTTTAATGATATACCACCCTAAAGAGAAGGCCACCACAAACATTAAACTATAAAATTGGATTTTAAAAAAACCAAGGTCAATCCCATCTGTTGGATTCCATAGTAGTGTTAGTGCTTGCATAAAGTATTGATTTGTTATTTAGTAAATATACTATTTTATTGATTTTAAAATTCTAAACGGTTCTATTTCTTTGGAGGTACTGGGTCGTGTCCATGACTGCCCCATGGGGCACACCGGGCAATTCTTTTTAAAGATAACCAGCTTCCTATTAAAACACCATGTATTTTTAATGCTTGTAGTGCATAATTAGAACAACTAGGAGTGTATCTGCAGGTTGGGGCAAATAATGGAGATATAAATCGCTGGTAGCAACGAATAACAAAAACTAAAGGTGCTATTAGAATGTTTTTCACCAAAATAAGTGTGCGGTTTTTTTCTGAAACACAACTATTTTCAGAATGTTTTAGCTTAAAGAAAACGAAGTTCCTTCTTTGCCATCTTTTAATTGTATGCCTACCTGTTGCAAATCATCACGTATTTTATCGCTAGTTGCAAAATCCTTGTTATTGCGTGCTTGGTTGCGCAGTTCTATTAACAATTCAATGGCTCCAGATAGTTTATCGTCATTTCCTGCCTCCATGGAAGTTGTATCTGTAAGGCCAAGCACATCAAATATAAACCCATGCATTGTATTTTGTAACACCTGTAAATCTTCTTTGGTAATTGATGCTTTTGCTTCTTTTAGTGTATTTATATGCTTAACGGCCTCAAAGAGTTGTGCGATTAATATAGGGCTATTAAAATCATCATTCATGGCATCATAGCAGGACTGTCTCCAGGTAGTTATATCTATACTAGAGCGCTCGCTGTGAGAAATATCACCTATGCTTTTATAGGCGTCCATTAGTTTATTATATCCCTTTTCACTGGCAACTAAGGCATCGTTACTAAAATCAAGGATACTTCTGTACTGGGCTTGATACATAAAAAATTTAGCAACCCCAGGAGAAAATGCTTTACTTAACACGGTATTTTTTCCAGAAAATAATTCAGCGGGAAGAATATTGTTTCCTGTAGATTTTGCCATTTTCTTACCATTTAGGGTAAGCATATTGGCGTGCATCCAGTAATTTACGGGAGATTTTTTATGAATGGCTTCACTTTGTGCTATTTCACATTCATGGTGGGGAAATTTTAAATCCATACCGCCTCCATGGATATCAAATTGTTGTCCAAGGTATTTTGTACTCATGGCTGTACACTCTAGGTGCCAGCCAGGAAAACCTTCACTCCAAGGAGACGCCCAGCGCATGATATGTCCTGGGTCCGCTTTTTTCCAAAGGGCAAAGTCTTGGGGGTTTTTCTTTTCAGATTGCCCTGCCAAAGTTCTTGTGTTACTAATCATATCCTCAAGATTCCTACCACTAAGCTTTCCGTAATGGTGGTCTTTATTGAAAGTAGTAACATCAAAATATACAGAACCATTTACTTGGTATGCATAGCCTTGTTTTATTATTTGTTCTATAATTTCAATTTGTTCTATGATGTGTCCTGTGGCAGTGGGTTCAATACTTGGTGGTAAGGCATTAAACTTTGCCATAGTTTGGTGAAAATCTACGGTGTATTTTTGCACCACCTCCATAGGTTCTATATTCTCCAACTTAGCTTTTTTTGCTATTGGATCTTCGCCGCTCTCTCCATCGTTTTCTAGATGTCCTGCATCTGTAATGTTACGTACATACCTAACTTTATAATCAAGGTGTTTTAAGTACCTAAAAACCAGATCAAAAGATAAAAACGTTCTACAATTTCCCATGTGTACATTGCTGTAAACAGTGGGTCCACAAACATACATTCCTACCGCTCCCTTGTTAATGGGGCTAAATTTCTCTTTCTTTTTTGAAATAGAATTGTAGATGTAAAGTGTTTGTGTTTTGTGTAGTGCCATTTTTTTGTTGCTAGATGCGTTTACTTTAAGTAAGCTTCTGTGTATTATCAATTACTATTGAGCATGCTATTTTCTAAAGTATAAAGCTACTAAAAAGAAGTGTCAAATTTGATATAATCTAAAAACTCTCTTTTAGTGTTTACATTTTTAAAGGCGCCACCAAACTCACTAGTTACCGTGCTGCTATCTACATCACGAATTCCTCTTGAGTTTACACACAGGTGTTTTGCGTCAATCACGCAGGCAACATCTTGGGTGTTTAAAACTTTTTGCAGCTCTTTTACAATTTGCATAGTAAGACGCTCTTGTACTTGTGGTCTTTTTCCAAAATAGTCAACAATTCTGTTCATTTTACTGAGTCCAACAACCGTTCCGTTTGATATGTATGCAATGTGTGCTTTTCCAACAATAGGAAGTAAATGATGCTCGCAAGTAGAGTACAGGGTAATGTTTTTCTCTACAAGCATTTCATTATACTTATATTTATTTTCAAATGTTGAAGCTTTTGGTTTTTTGTCAGGGTGTAAGCCTCCAAAAATTTCATTTACAAACATTTTAGCCACTCTTTTTGGAGTGCCTTTAAGGCTGTCATCGGTAAGATCTAGGCCCAAAGTATTCATGATGTGCTCTACATCTTGAGTAATACTGTTTATTTTATCTGCATCACTAATATCAAAAGCATCAGCTCTTAGCGGAGTTTCTTGACTTGAACTTTGGTGGTCCAAATGATTTTCTTCTGAGACTTGAAGCTCGTTTTTTATTCCCATTTCTTATGATTTCTAATATCTTAAATACAGATGCAAAGATAATAAAATACCTATATGCAATCTACCTATTAAGGGCCATTATTTTATGGTATAATATAGTTGCTTTTTCATAAAATTTTCTTAATTTTCGAACGTTATTTATATGCTATGAAAAAACT
>Ga0209602_1000634_pt1 | contig 33443 bp, 34 predicted proteins | sample COGITO_mtgs_1205_3_FD_184810 | JGI IMG/M metagenome (GOLD analysis project Ga0209602, IMG submission 184810) | Pelagic marine microbial communities from North Sea - COGITO_mtgs_120524 (SPAdes) (version 2) | ecosystem: Environmental > Aquatic > Marine > Epipelagic ...
AAAGTTCGATTTAAAAAAAAACGTGTTTTTTAAAAAACGTCTGAACGAACTTAGAAAAAGCTGCTACATCTGCTACATCTGCTACAAATAAGGTTAAGTGTATGATATTAAAGGGATTAATTTGTAACGTTTAGCTGAATTGTTCCTGCTACAACCTGCTACAACCTGCTACAAGTGAAGCGCGAGGCGTGGATCGTGAAGCGCGATCTTCTTTTCTTAGAACGTTTCATAAGATTCTCCCGTTATAGCTTCATGGTGTGATGGTGAAAGGACTTGAACCGCGCTTGGCTAAGATATTCATGACAAGGTTCCAAAGCCCAAATCGGAAACAAGGTTCAGCGCAATTAAAAAGGGAATATGGTCTGTTTTATATATGATGAGGGAGATGCTGAAAGGGCAGAGACCACTCAAAATTTTCTAGTAAATCTGGCTGAATTGAGCTATGTTACATAACATAAGATATGTTACATAGGAAAGGAAAATGCCAGTCGGAAAAAGCGGTCGAATCGTTATTGAGATAGATCCTGAACTTAAGCAGGAGCTCTATCAATCACTTGGAAAAGAAGAGTCCAGTCTTAAAGAATGGTTTCTTAATAACGTTGAGGGATACTTGTCGGGTAAGTCACAGATGCCGATGGATTTTGAACAAGACAACTTGTTTAAAACTACGGAGGTGTCATCTTGAAATTTAGTTCTGAAAAAGTCGCGTTCGGTAGGCATGAAACTTTTCATCTCAGATTTTCTTGGCTCTCTAAAGGGTTTGCTGCCTTTCAGAGAAATAATGAGGTTTTTGACGATGCTGATTCGGCTACGGTTACTCTAGGTGTAGGCAAGAATATGGTTGCTTCTATCCGCTACTGGATGAGAGCTGCCCAAGTGATTGAGCCCATAAATGACCATCCAACTGAGTTAGGGGAATATCTATTTGATGGTGAGGTCGGTCAGGACCCATTTCTTGAGGATCCTGGCACGTTATGGGTATTGCATTGGTTGCTAGCATCAAATACTGAGTTAGCGACCTCAATTGCTTGGTTCTTCAGTAAGTACCATAAAACTAACTTCGACCAAAATGAGTTACGTGCTGCTTTGTCCACTTACTTGAAAGAAGATGTAAAAGCAAACCGCAGGCCGGCATCCTCCACTTTGAAAAACGATATTTCTGTTATAGCTCGGCTTTACGCTAAAACGAGTGGAGCGTTATTGGCAGAGGACGCCCTTGATTCGCCTTTATCGGAGTTAGGCCTGATTGTCGAAAACGGAAAGTCCTCTTATACCTCTTTATTTTCGGATCAGACCGATCTTCCAAGTGAGGTAGTTGGATTTGCAATATTACAGTTAATGTTAGAGAGAGAATCTAAAATATTGCCCGTTGAGGAGTTAATCCATTCCGCTGAGAACTATGTTTCACCAGGTTCGGTATTTCGTTTGAATGAGTCCTCTTTTATGCTAAAACTAGAAGAGCTGGCGCGTAATTATCCTGATAATTTTGTACTTAGAGAGACAGCTGGTCTTCGCCAGTTATTTATAGATGATTCACTTGATCCAATGGACCTCCTCTCTAATTATTACAATAAAAGCAAAAGGAATTTGGAGGATGCCGCATGAGTATCGCCTCCAAAATAAAAGTATCTGCAACTTACACGCGTTCGGTGAATCTTGAACGTGACTCTCAGAGTGAAAGCGCTGATCTTGGTTATATTCCAACATCTCGCGCATTGCGAACTTTAGGGATAATAGCATCTCGGTTTCAGGTCAAAGATCTACCTCGAGCCTGGTCATTAGTTGGTCCTTACGGCTCAGGTAAGTCATCTTTCGCACTCTTCCTATCTCATCTTCTGACTGCGCCAAACTCTAAGAAAGCTGAAGCTGCTCGGGAAATATTAAAAAGAAGTGACACTGATCTAGAGAAATTATTTGCTAGTGAGACGCTAGGTACAGATGGCTACTTAGAAGTTTTAATTTCGGGTACCCCAGAGCGACTATCCCTCAGATTTCTTCGTGGCTTAAATGATGCAATGACAGCGCATTGGCAAGGCCGTAAAGGGAAGAAGCCTAAAGTATTTTTAGAGATCCAAAGATACACGGATATTGGCGAGGTCTCAGTTTCTGAGTTAATTGAACTTACCAAATCATGCCAGTCAGCGCTTACAAAAGTAGGCTGTCCCGGCATGATGATCGTGTTCGATGAGTTTGGGAAGTTTTTGGAATATGAATCTAGATTTTTGGGTGTCAATGATGTGTTCTTACTGCAAGCACTAGCTGAACATGCACATGCAGGTCATTCTACGAAAATAATACTGCTTGTCCTGCTTCACCAATCAATCGAGCAATACGCTAGGGGTGTTGGCGAATCTTTAAAAAATGAGTGGGCGAAAATTCAAGGACGTTTCGAAGAGGTCCCATTTCTAGAATCAGCTGAACAAACATTGCGTGTTGTGAAAGCAGCTATTAAACATGAGTCGTTTGATGCAGATTCAAAAAAACGTATTAGTAAAGATGTATCAAAAGCAGTCGATTCGTTATCTGAGGAGGGCGTTCTCCCTGCTAGTCTGAAGAAAAAAGAGGCGATGGATCTTTTTGAGGGTCTTTATCCGTTGCATCCGCTAAGTGCCATGATTCTGCCGCAGTTGTGCCAACTAATATCTCAAAACGAGCGAACTCTTTTCAGTTATCTCGGAAGTAGAGAGCAAAATGGCTTTAAGGACATGCTAGAACGTTGTTCTGAGCTAGGAGATTTTATTACTCCAGACCATATTTTCGACTATTTTTTGACTAATCAACCCGCGGTGAATGGTGATTATTTAACGCAGCGGAGATGGGCAGAATCTGTTTCTGTAATAGATAGGATTCACAACGCAACAGATAACGATATGGCTGTGCTGAAAACGGTTGGGCTGATTAATTTGCTCGGTAATCGCGGGAGTATGCGGGCGTCTGAAAAAACGATTGGTGCTGGGTTTGGTGAAGCGGGTAAAAAGTCGTTAAAAAGTTTAACTAACTTATCTGCTGTTGTGTATCGCAAGTTTAATAATGAGTACAGAGTTTGGCAGGGAAGCGACTTTGATCTGGAATCTGAGCTGCAAAATCAATTAAATCAACAAGGGCCCTTTTCCCTTGCAGAAAAGTTAACAGATAATCAGTCATTTCCCCCGCTTGTAGCGCGTAAATATAGTATTGAAAATGGAGCACTAAGATACTTCAATTTAACATTTGTAGATGCCTTGTCATATGCAAAAGTTACGGCCCAAAAAATCCCTCAAATTTTTATATTTTTATCATCAGGACAAGATGATAAAAAAATCTACAATGAAAGAGCTTGTAATCACCTCTCTGATTTTGGACTGGTTGCCCATCATGATGGAGGGCAGTCATTAAAAAATCTCGTCTCAGAGAGAATAGCGCTAGAGGCTATAGGAAGGACAGCTAAGCAATTATCTGAAGATGCCGTAGCTAAAAAAGAGTTTGAGTCACGCCTATCTAGTATTGCTCAAGCTGAGACACGGCATGTAAATCAGCTCATTAGTAATCCACAAAACAGTAGCTGGACTTTCAAGGGCAAAGTGCTCCCTGTCCAAAATCGACGAGAGTTTCAGGCTACACTCTCGCAAGTGTTAGAGCAGATCTACCCAAAAGCACCCATTGTCTACAATGAATTAATTAATCGCGACAAACCATCTTCACAAGCTAATGGTGCGCGCAATAAATTATTGAACCTTATGGTCTCTCAGGCGAGTAGGCCAGATTTAGGGATCCAGAAATTTCCTCCTGAAAAAGCTATTTATAGATCAGTGCTAAGAGAAACAAAAATCCACCGAGAAATTAATGGTAAGTGGGCACTTTGCAAGCCACCAAAAGGGAGCTCGCTACTTCCTGCTTGGGAGAGGGTTGAAGAGTTTCTCGCATCTACAGACGATGCTGCCAAACCCTTTACTGATATCAATGCTGAATTAATATCACCCCCCTATGGCGTCAAAGCGGGTTTGTTGCCGCTATTATGGCTTTCAGTTTACCTAGTGAATCAGCACGAGCTAGCGCTATATGAGGAAAGGCAGTATATCCCCGGATTCAATCAAGAACTGCTTGAACGGTTTGTTAAACGACCAGACCAGTTCAGTGTTCAGCGTTTTAGAATTGAGGGATTAAATGCATCGATATTTGAGGAATATTCGCAAGTTATTAGTGGTGGCAAGAAACCAGAAACCATATTAGATATAGCCAAACCACTTGCTAGTTTTATGGGAGATTTGCCCGATTATACAAAGAAAACGCGTAATGGGTTGTCTGAAAAAGCAATTGCATTCCGTGCTGTCTTTAATCTTTCTAAATCACCAGAAAATCTTATTTTTGAGGGTTTACCTAAAGCGCTGGGCTATCAAAACTTGAGAAATCAAGAAGGCGCATTAGATGGATTCTCTGAGGATTTAAAAGATGTATTGCGTGAGCTTGGAGGTGCCCATGCGAGATTACTCAAAGAAACAAAGAGCCGGTTTGCAGAAATATTGGGTTTGAACAGCAGTATCAGTCTCGCGAAGTTACGCGAACAAAGTATGGGCAAATGTGCTGGATTGGAAAATTATACGCTGGATACTACAGGTGTACGCGGGCTATTAGTTCGAATTAATCGAGAAGAGGGTGATGACGAACTTTGGTTTGAAAACATACTTATGTTTCTTGGTGGTAAACCAAGTAAAAAGTGGACTGATACAGATCGTGATGAAGCAGACTACAAATTAGCTCAACTTTCACGACGGTTAACCGAGCTATTTAGACTTGCAATAGAGGATCGTAGATTTGCTGAGCAAACTGACACTGACTTTAATGTTTACATGCTCAAGTCTTTGAAAAAGGGAAGTGATTTTATTGATGAATTTGTAGCAATTGATGATTCCCTTGCAGAGCATTCTAAAAATATTAAAGATGAGCTAAACTCTGTACTGGGTGGAGTAGAAAGCAATAAGTTTAAACTTGCTGCTCTTGCTCAAGTAGTAGATGAGTTTTTACACGAAAAGAGAAAAGCTGAAAGTAAATCAAGCGATACAAAAGTTGATCTTAAGTTAACGGGCAAGGAGGCGCAGGCATGAGCCATTTCAGTGAACTGATTACCAGCTCAGAATCTGACGTTCGCCATGTTCTAGGCTTATCCGGAGGAAAGGATAGTGCCGCTCTTGCCATATATATCAAAGATCAATATCCGGCAATTCACAAAAAAGTTGAATATTTCTTCTCAGATACTGGTGCGGAGCTGACTGAGGCCTATGAGTTTTTAGACAAACTAGAGACTTACCTTGGAAAACCAATAGTACGTTTAGGAACCGGCCGAGAGTTTGATCATTGGCTGAAAGTCCATAATGACATGCTTCCATCAGCAAGGGCTCGCTGGTGCACTCGCACAATGAAAATCAAGCCGTTTGAACAGTTCGTGGGAGATGACCCTGTCATCAGTTATGTAGGAATTCGCGCGGATGAAAATCGTGAGGGCTACATAAGTTCCAAAGAGACCATCAAAGCAGTGTTTCCATTTATCGACGATGGCCTTGTTAAGGATGATGTTTTCCGTCTTCTTGAGGACTCGGTTGGCATCCCTGAATATTATAAATGGCGATCTCGATCAGGTTGTTACTTTTGTTTTTTCCAGCGGCAAGATGAATGGCTAGGGCTTAAGGAGAACCATCCCCAGTTGTTTGAGAAAGCGAAAGAGTATGAGCAACGACAAAGAGAAAGATATGATCTCGACATTGCCGATAAGCGGTTTGTTGGGTCGGGTAACTATACATGGAGTCAGGCCGGTACTCTGGATGAAGTAGTAGCAAAAGCAGAAAAGCGCAGAGCCGAGAAAGGAATTATTGCCTCCTCAAATGATATAAGTAGTAACCGCTGGCAAGATATTCTCAAGGAACAGGATGATGACGATCCAGAGGATCAGGCGTGTCTAATATGTTCGCTTTAGAATTAAATATTTTAAACATTTAAGGTGAAATAATGAGTCAAGAATCAAAAAGTCCAGTATCACCAGCCCAAGCTTTGCAATCAATGCGAGATTCAGATTTTGATTGCTACAGCGCATATGCAGAGGCTATTGACAACTCGATTCAGGCAAATGCCACTGAGATAAACATTCAATTTGATACGGAGAAGCGCAGAGGCAACTACGAGCATATTAAGAGAATAGCTTTTATTGATGATGGAGATGGTATGGATCAGGATCTAATCCATAATTGCTTGGTGCTAGGTTATTCCAGTCGATTTAATGATCGGAGTGGTATTGGAAGATTCGGTGTTGGAATGACAATGGGTGCGATTCATGAGTGTCGCCATGTTAGTGTTTTCTCAAGGGATAAAGATCAAGGGGACTGGCTTACCACCAGTCTTAATATTAAATCATCTGATGATGGAAGTGTTTTGATTGATCCTCCTAAATCTTCAAAATTTCCTGATTGGGTTACTGATTTAAAACCAGTTGGATCAGGAACTGCTGTTGTTTGGAGTGACTATGACAGGCAGGTAGAAAACGGTAGGAAAATTATCGACGAGTGCAAAATCTATTTCGGCAGAGTTTTTAGAAATTTTATTTGGGATGGATTGAAAATTTTTATAAATGGAGAGCTTATTAATGCAATCGATCCTCTCTATGTGACGATGAAAAATACAAAGTTTCCAAAAGATACTCCAGCTGCTCTAGCTGCTCCAATTCTTTTAGATTGGACCATTCCTGAGGATATTGCTGAATATGAGGGGCAGAAAGACACTATTACGATAAAGTTGAGTTTGCTTAATGAGGAAATTCGAGGTTTCAGAGGTTCCGGTGATAGAGTGGACGTTAAAGATAGATATATCGATAGAAATCAGGGAATTTCAATTACACGGAAAGGTCGTGAGGTTGCCTATGGCCCAATTCCATATTGGCCAGGCAATGAAAAATGGTTTACTCAGCCCGATAGATATTGGGGTTGTGAGATTGAGTTTAGTCCGTTGTTAGATAGAGTATTCCAAGTCAAAAACATTAAGCGTGGTGCCGTACCTGTCCATGAGTTAAAGGTGGCGATTTTTGAAGCAATCAACCCCACAGTTCTTAACTATGTGAGTGAAATAAAGCAAACGTGGGACGAGAAAGCCGAGAAAAAAGAGGCTGATGAAAAACAGAAAGGTGAGCATGATTCGGGCCACAAAGAAGCTGAAAAAATTGCTAAGAAGAAAAACATTGAGGATACATCTAAACCTGTTGTTGATCCTGAAAAGGCGGCACAAGAGCTAATAGATTCAATTACGAAGTATCAAGATTCTACGGATAAGGATGCAATAATCGCAGGTTGGAGGTCTCAGCCATATACAATTGAGTCAGATACCTGGAAGGGCAAAGAATTTATCGAATTGAAGCCTCTTGGCGGTAATGATGTGCTTCTCTATAACCAGTCTCACCCCTTGATGAAGAGGCTTGGTAAATTAGAAGAAAAGATTACTAGTGATGAAAATATCGGATCCATTGCTATTGCATCAGAATTGAAAACAGTCGTTGATCTGCTACTCCTGTCATATGTCAAAGCTGAGTCAAAAATGTCTAAGGATGATGAGACGATCGAGTTACTTGAGGATCTTCGAACGAATTGGGGTATGTTTGTTAATTCGTATATTAATGATATGGGTAGAGATTAGTCATGGAAATTGATGATGAGAGCTTAATTTTAGTCGCGGGGTCGAAAAAGGCCCCACTGATATGTCAGCTCAGTAGCTATAAAGAACTGAAGTTAATCGATGTCCGGAAATATTTTACCAACAAATCCTCAGGTGAGTTAATAGCTACAAAGAAAGGGGTTTCTCTCACAAGAATTCAATATGAGGCGTTATCTGAAGTATTCCAAGAAAAAAATGAAATCATTGAATCATGGTTTGATAGCAGTCAAACAATGCAGGAGACTAACGCAAAATCACTCCAAGAAAGCAGACTTAAATCTGATGAATATAAAGTTGAAATTTCTGAGTGGAAGGGCTCTGAAATGTCGCGATATGAGCAAGTAGGAAGCGTATCTGTCCTTAAATTGAATCAAAACCATCCTTGGATAATGACCTTGCTTACTTTGATTCCAGATTATCGCAATAATGAAACTTTTCTTCATATTTGCTCACTAATGCAAGCTCACCATAAAGCCCAAAATTTGATAGATTCCAAAAATTTGGATGCGCTGGAAATTTCAGAAACCATAGAGGCCAACTGGGGTTTATATTCTAAAATCTCTGGCAAGGTCATTAATAATCATGCTTGATAAGCTTACAAAAAGGGAAATTCAGCAATTAATTGGTACTGAGCTATATAGCGACATAGAGGAGTTTTTAGAAAAGTTATATCAGGAAGAGTCCGAGCTTTTTGAAACAAACAAAAAAGCTAGTCAAATAAAACTGTTACTGAGCCTGTCTCAAAATCCAAAGTTGTATAAACCAAGTTTTTGGCGTGATTGTCTTTTGCGGTGTACTCCAAATGAAATTCAAAAGTTAAAAGTTGTTGGGATAGATTCTGAACTACCTAGTAATCAGCTTGTTGAAGAGTGTCTAAAGTTTGAATATGACAAGTATGACTTACCATACGTTGAAAAGACTGAAAATGAGAAATTACGGCCTGCAATTAAGATTGCCTCGGCTCCAATTTCTCCATTTAAGACGCTGAAAGATTTTCAAACGAGAATCTTCTGGGAAATTGTCAAGCATCTAAAAATACCACGAAGTAGATTTATAGTTCAAATGCCAACAGGTTCAGGGAAAACCCGCACGGCCATGGAGGTAGTATCTCATCATTTCAAAAGCGAGCAGAGCAAAAATGTAGTGTGGTTAGCCCACTCAATAGATCTAGTTGAACAAGCTGCTGCTGGTTTTGAAGAGGTGTGGGAGCATCTAGGGACAAATGATATCGAGCTGAGAATCATTGATGGAGGTCGTAATGGGCTAATTAATCTCGGAGAGAAGCCAGCGTTAATCATTTCGACATTGCAATCTATGGGAGCTTTTCTGAAGTCTGAGCCAGATAGATTTGAAGTATTTTCAAAATCATGCTCGCTGCTTGTAATAGATGAAGCGCATATGAGCTTAGCGCCTAATTACAAAACATCAATTGAAACAATATTAAGGCATGGATCTCAGTTGATGGGGTTGACTGCTACTCCCGGAAGAAGTGTTAGAGCTACAGAAAATAATGAAGCGCTTGCAGAATTGTATTTCCAAACCCCAGTACGATTGATTTGTCCAGATGGAGGAAATGTCTTTACCTACTTAAGGAGAATTGATGTGATGGCGAAAACATCGATGCAAGTTATCACAGGTTCGCAAGATGCCTTAACTCCCAGAGAATTAGAAAAATTCCAAGAAGATTTATCTCTTCCCAGTTCAGTTATGGAGCGGCTAGCATCCAAGGATCAACGAAACCTTGAAATCATCTCTAAGATAACTGAATTGGTTAAGTTAAATGCCGATCGGAAGATTATTTTGTTTGCTTGCAGCGTAAAGCACTCTAAATTTTTAGCAGCAATATTAAAGTTCAAAGGGATAAAAGCGGCTCATGTTGATGGAGAAACTAGTCCTTTGAATAGACAAAAAATCACAACAGATTTTAGATCTGGTGAGCTCAATGTGTTGACAAACTACGGCGTGCTTGCGACAGGCTTTGATGCTCCTAAAACAGATGTCGTTTTCATAGCTAGACCTACTGACTCGATTGTTCTTTACAGCCAAATTATTGGTCGAGGACTTCGAGGTCCAGCAATTGGAGGCACGGAAGAGTGCTTAGTTATTAATGTGGCTGACAATATCGATGGTTTACCAGATTACAATCGCATCTATGATTATTTCGATGATTACTATATTTAAAGAAATATAATTGGATTTATTTAAATATGTTGCTTTTTTCTGCAGATTTCACTGAGGAACTTACCTCAGCCATTAAAAATTCTTCTGACGAACTTGTAATTTGTTCCGCGTTTGTCAAAGAAAAAGCAATTAGCCATCTGCTTAAAGTTATCCCCAGTAACGTGTCAGTAACCATTGTGGCTCGTTGGGCAAAGCAGGATCTTACCCTGGGAGCATCTGATCTAGAGGTCTATAAATGGTGCCAAAATAATGGCTATCGTTTCGGTATCAATAGTAATCTTCATGCTAAGTTGTACTTAGTGGATCGCAGTCTTATTTTTTTAGGAAGTGCCAATTTGACCCATAGAGGTCTTAGCATTTCTGGTGTGGGTAATGTTGAAATTGGCACAAGATTAGATCCTTCCGCGACTGATATTGAGAAATTCAAATCCTTTATAAATAACGAAGTCGTTTGGGTTGATGATGATATGTTCAAGCAACTTGAAGCAGAAGTAACTGCCAGTGAACAAAAAAATAATGAGAGTCATGATCTTGGGTGGTCGTCGGCCATCAATGAAATATTAAAACGAAAAATCTCTCATTTATGGGTGTCGGAGCTTCTCTTTACTGGGCCAAGAAATCTTCAGAGACCAAACTTCGAATCCTCAGAGATAGTTCATGACTTTGAATTACTTAACCTTACGATAGATAATTTTGATGAAGATTCTCTCAAACAAGGATTTTTAGGGACACAATTATATCGATGGGTGAGAGATACTATAGGAATTGATAATGAGGTGCGTTTTGGCTGGTTGACTAAACAGCTTCATAATGCGCTACTAGATGATGTAACTCCTTACCGCAGTGAGGTAAAGGAGTTCATAGTGACATTGTTTGATTGGTTTAAATTTATCCCCGAGACTTTTGAGGTTACAAAGTTTAATGTCTCGGAAACAGTTCGAATTAAAAAGTAAGGTAAGTACTATGAGTATTACTTCAGATCAACTGGTAGAGGGCAGCACGCTAGTTGCTATAAATCCTCAGTCTGATAGGACTCGGAGAATAATTGTTAAGGGTGTGATAGAGAAGTTACTGACAAAGGCTAAGGAGCACCCCCATGGACTACTTGTGCAACTTGAGACTGGTGATATTGGTCGTGTTAAGGAAATTTTAGGCGATTCAGGAGTAAAAAGAGAACCGGTTGTTGCTGAAACTTTTGAGGCGGTTGAAAATCTGGAAGATATAATCACTCAAGGCGAAAATCATTTTGTGGAGTTTAAGACAAGTTGTCTTTGGAGTCAGTCCCTCAATAGAGATGCTATTCTCCAAAAAAAGATCACGCAATTTGGGACAGCAACTTCTAAGGTAATCATTTCTAAATCGATTGCTGGATTTTTAAATGCGGATGGCGGGACCTTAGTGATAGGTGTCAAGGAAATTAAGGATACTGATGAAGTAGAAATCGTTGGTATCAATTCAGAAATACCAAAGTTGAAAGATAAAACACTAGATGGATACAGACGGATGTTGATAGATTCGATTGTTAGAGTCTATATGCCGTCCTTTGTGATGAACAGAATCATTGACTATATTCATATATCATTTCATGACCTAGGTGACAAAACAGTCTGCGTTTTGAAAATATCAAAGTCCGATAAGAGAGTTTTTCTGAAATTAAATAGTGAAGAGGCATTTATGGTGAGAATTGATGCTTCGACCAGACAAATCATAGGCGAAGACCTTGTCGAATACTGCTTGAATCGGTTTTAGTCTATCTGAAAAATGAGCTTATTTTGTAAGGGGGTAGGCTCGTAGTCCCCTACATAATCAAAGAAATCTATATCTAACTCACGCAACTTGATTTTTATCCGCTCCGTAAGCAACGGTACTTCCTTTTCCCAGTCCTTGTAACGCATAAGGCTGACCTTTCCTGATCTTATATGTGCTTTAATTAGTTGTATTTCTTCGATGTCACCATACAGCTGCAGAGCACATCCTATATATATTCTTAAGGTTGGGGGAAGGTCATTTAGAAAGTCCTTGTGAAATGTAAAGCTGTGACCTTCGGTATATTCGCCACACTTTATTTGTTGTTGAGCAGCGACACAGGCCTCTTGTATCACCTCTGGGTTCCCTACTGAAAAGAGAATTTCACGGGCCTCTTCCTGTGCTGAAGTAATGGATTGGAAAAAGGATTTTATGTCTCGCTTTAACCCATCGGGCATTTGACTGTAGGCTTGCCGTTTATCAAAGAGACTGAGTGCGAAGTAGACCAATAAATCGTTTCTCCTAGCTTCTTGAGCTGTGCTAAATAATGTTTCGCCATAGTGATTGCAAAGCGCTTGAAATGCTTTCATATGCGAGCCTGCTATTCGTCGCATTTCTTCGCTATGCTCGAACTCACTATTGGCAGGGATACGTCCAATATCTAGAGTGGTATTCCAGAAATCGTCAAATATTTCTTTGTTGTTCTCAATTGTGGAGGCAGATACTGTTTTCGGAGTCGATTGACGTTCACGAACTGTATATTGTTTCCAGTCTCGCTTTACATGCTGCCTTTCCAGAAGAAATATTTGCTCTTCAAGTTTGTCTTTAAATACGATAAAGATACCTTGTCCAATAGCGATTGCACTCTCAGCTAAAGTTGTTTCTAAATAGCCTTTAATTTCAGACTGGGAATAGTACTTTTGAAAGGTGTTAATACTGGTAACGACACCATCTTTGTATGGTTCATATTGGCGGATAACAGACTCACCTGCGACCATCACGGAGACAATCAGAAATTTATTGGTGTAATCCCAAGCCCTTTTTAAAGTGGTGTCACGTTCGGCTCTATCTTCGATAACATTTAGCACGAAACCTAAATTAACAATATCACTGGGAAGCAAATCTGCGTCAGGTCGATAAACTGGGTCCCAACCAATGCAGTCAAGTCCATGTGATTCTAATTCGGTTAAATCATCACCTTTTCCGCACCCATAATCTAGAATATTGTTCTCTCCATCGAGATACCCGTGGCGAGCCAATAATTTCATAGGTGCAGATAATTGATTCCGATCAATAGCCGTTTTATGACGTTCTATTTCAATAGGGGCTGGCGAGTCAGAGCTGTTCATCATTGACGTATCATGTTTAGGCTTTAATCTTCCTGCCTTATCAAGGTTATAGCCTTTGCTAGCGATTAGTCGTTCCCAGCTTTGCTTGAATCCAATAGTTCGAGTATTTTTGTAGAGGCCAATAGATTCTCCCTCTTCAGTGACACTATAAAATTCATCTACTCCAGGATAGTCAGCTCGTACGAAAGTTTCCTTTCTATGAAGTATGGGAGGGTTAGATGATTCTTTATATGATGCTTCTCGCACCGCTAGTTTGGCCAGGTCTATGGTATAACTGTGCTGCAATGCTGGATATCCATAGGAGTCAAAAGAGGGATAGTTCAAGAAGGATAATTTAAAATCTCGTTTATTAAATTTAATTATATTCCATGCATCGTCCCCAATGCTCAACGCTTCAGCGATCTTAATGGTTGTTCTTGCAAGTTTTTCAGGAACATCTGATAGTGATGTAATGTGCACATAAATTGAGTCAGGCAGTGCTTTCCCTATTTTGATTTGAGCAACAAGATCTCTATATTCTGTAAAGTTCATAATAGCTAATCAGTACAATTTTTATTTAATAGCGTTATATTTTTTAAGAAAAATAATTACCAATACGTTTGGCTATTAACCAGGTTGATTTACAATCTCCCTCATTGTACTTTACTAACTCATCAGCATAGCTTTTTTGCTTTTTTGAAAAATTTCTCCATCTTGTATGAGTCACACAGGCTTTATCAATTCTTCTGCACGCTTCGGCTGCACCTAAGGGAAAAGGTGGGTAGGGATTCCTCTTTTTATAGAGAGCGGCCAAAAAATCTTCGAGTGATCTCTTAGATGCTGACTGTCCTCTTCCAAATGTTTTTTTACGGTTGGCATAACGACGAGCAACCGGAAGTAGATTATGAAGTCTCGGTTGGATCATTTTGAAAATGTTAGCAGGAAGATATTTCTTTAGGATAATTTCTTCATGGATAGACCAGTAGACTATATGTTGCCCTGTGGCATTTACCTCTAAAGCTAGTTGTTCAAAACAATCAGAGAAGTCTGCGATACCTGCTTTTTTGAAAAAATGATTACGGACTACTTTCCATAGAGGAGAGAAGAAAACACAAGAATGCTTTCCACCAGTTCTTGTTTGGTTTGGTCGGAAAAATCCAGCCATGTGTGGCGCTGGGATAGTCTTATCAAGCTTTTTTCCTTTACCTTCAAAGTCAAGATATATTGCAGCTCGATATTCAGCCGGTGATAGAGGTTCTGCAGGCATAAATATTCCTTAAAAAGAAAATTTCTTTTATCTAGCGATTTAAAACACATGCCTAGTTTCTAAATCAGCGTGGTCAATCACTCCGTTTTATATTAATACGGCAAATTGATAAGGTTTGTCAAAACCAGGAATTCACATTAAATTATTTTGGACCCACTTGACAACTTCAATTCGAACCCCTTATGTTAAAAAAGGATTTTAACTAGGAGAGTGAGCCAATATGCCATCAAATATTATCAATCTAAGCACCAAGCTAGCGGCGCGTGAAGACTCTCGCATTCTGACTCCAAAGCAGGAGTTAACGATTGAGTTGAGGAACGACTACAATGAAAAAGCACGTCTACGAAGAGCGATTGAGTTTCATAAGGTTGCATATAAGCATCGTGTGAAGGAGTATAAAGAACTTGCTGAGCGCATTGAGCTTCAGGAAGAGAAGTTGTTGAGGGGTTGAGCTTTATAAAATATTCCGCAGAAAAAGTGAGTGCGGGGAAAAGGTCTATGAATACTCAAATTTTACAACTTGATACAAAGGTGACTGAGGATTTCATTAATGGTAAAGCAAGTTCCAGTGGCCCAACTCGTTCCACAAGAACACATTTGTTCTTAAATGACCTTCTAATTGCACGTCGTGATCCAGACGGGCAAGTCTATGCTGTTAGAAAAGGAATGAATGCAGAAGCCGAGTCTATACTGAGAGATACAGGTTTTTTAAAAGAGTGAAAACTTTCTTCCAAATCGTCATATTCTCAATACTCGGTGGTTTTCTTAGTTACTGCATGGTTAAAGGTTCGTTGGTAGGCTATCTGTGGCTAATAGACACAGAGCTTGCTAGTGACCAAAGATATTGGATTCATCAACAAGGAGACTTAGTTTTTTCAGTAGGAGCTCTATTAAGCCTAGTAGGTTGTTTAGTGATAAAAAACTCAGATAAAAACAGGTAGCATTTAATGTAACAAAGGATGTAACAAAACCGAACTTCATTGGTTTCTGCATTTACCGATCTGATGACGACCATATCATCTCAGCGGTTTTTGCATTGGAAGCCGAACATACGATTTCTAATGGTAAAGGCAGAATTTCACATTATTATTGGACCTAAGGTTTTTGTAGCACGCCTGTACTATTTATAAGACATGATTTGTTAATTATCATATATTATCAAGTTGGTTTATAAATTTACCATATTCACATTCATCATTGTGGGCGGGTTGCTCGTTAGATGTTAACAGTTTCTTAATATCTATTAACGCTTTTTCTATCCAGTAGTCTGAGCCTTCGTATTTCAAAATTGAGGTATCAAAGTGCATGATTGCTTTAGCCGTGTCTTCGACATTTATCATTCCATCGTAGCCAACGTGTAAGCCATCGACATATAAGAAGTACCCTATATCACTTACTTCAAAGCCTTTGCGACGCATTACCCACTGATACATATCCATTTGACGCTTATAAGCAATCTTCCATTTACCATCTAATGATACAGGTTCAGGCTCAGCTCTTTGATTAGATGTACTCTTGTAATCAACAATATGCAATTCATCAGTCTTAGTATTCTGCCAGACATCATCTAACCCACCTCCAAATAGTATGTTTGTCTCTTCGTGGAGAGTGTTAAAGTGATGATCATCCTTACCAAAGCTTAATGAATTTTCCCAACAGGCCATGTCAGGATGATGGAAGGGAATCAAATGACCCAAACCATTAGCTATCATAATAGGGTGAGGTTCGTTCCCTCGATATTTATCAAAGTCTCGTTTTAGTAATTTATCGGTATTCGAATTCAATAGAAAAGCGGGCATACCAGGAAACTTAACTCCTTTTGCTCTATCAAGCCAAAAACATGCGGGACATCTTATGAATGCCTCAACTCTACTACGACTTAGCTCATAAGGACTCTCGTGACCAGGTTTATATGTACCGCGATGTCGTGCCATGATGATCTCTTTAGATGTCTTTTGATAATTAATACTTCGTTACATATTACGAAAAACAGGACCAAAAATTCTAGCATTAAGGCCTATTCCTTAACAAATTAATATGAATTAACCGCTAGAGGTGGCCTTAAAAGTTGCTTTGCACTTAAATTTTTTATAGCATCTATGCAGAAGTAGTTCGTTCCAATGAAGAATGAGGAGAACATAATGGCGGGTTTATCTATTACAGGACAGATAAAGGTAGCTACACTTCAAAAAAAGTTTCTCAAGGAGTTTGGTTTGATGCTCCGAGTATATGATGGTCGAGCTTTGGCTGAGACAGACCAGACTCTTGCGCAAGCCCGCAAACACAAGGGCAGTGGAGGTGGTCTCTCGGTAGCAAAGAATATGAAAGTTGGCAATCTGGAGAAAAAATTTGAAGTTGAATTTGGTCTCAAAGTGCAAGTGGCGGGTTCCGATGATAGCTACCTTTGCAATGACGACCTGACTCTTAACGCAGCCCAGCTAGAAGACGAAAAAAAGCTTATTCGAAAACAAAGGAAATTGCTACGCGAAGAGAATAGCAAAAGCAACGCTGTTGCTATTGACGATGCTGATAATGAATTGGATACTGATTCAGATGTTGTCGTTGCTGAGGATCCCATTGACGTAGAGGCTGACATCGTCCCTGCCGAAGAAGTGCTTGGATCTCATGTAGACGAGACCAGTACTCTCATGCAAGAGACATCTTTAGATGAACTTTCCGAAACGACTAGTACAAAAATAATCCAAGCGGACCAAGATACTTTGACTGTGGATAATTTTGATCTGAAGACCGGCGACCATTTGGATGAAAGCAACGTAGTAAGCCAATCGCAGCAGAATGAAACTGACGCAACCGATGAGTCTTGTGGGATAAAAGAAGTGCAATTGTCTGATTTAGTTGTTGCAACTGAAAGCATAGATTTGCCGAGTAGCCAGGAAGCATACGAATTTAAGGAATTCGATCTTCGAGACTGAATTCTGATTATCAAAAACCTAAATACAGAGGAATTAACATGAAGTTATCAAAAGCGACTTATTCAGGGCCCGACTCAGACGGTGATCTAAGTTTCGATATAGAGGCTCAAATAGAAAATAGTACTGAAAGCGTTGTTGAATTGGTAAAAACGAGCTTGATCTTGGTGAATTCTGAGGGCGTTAGTGTTGCTGGCAGCAATGATGACGAGGAAGATGTGTATATTGACAGCAATGAAACTGCTTCTGTTGATATACGCGCGCCGTGGAGCGCCAAAGCCAGTGGTTTCTCTGATGGCCTCGAAGGCATGAAGGCAATTGTAGATGTGCAACTCTACAGAAGGGAATTTCATAATCTAGGCGAATTCGATCTTCCAAAAGATCACAAAACCGCGACATATGTGAAGAAGGGCATAGATATAGCGGGTTTAGTTAAGATTATTGGTGCGACATGCATTCGAGAAAAGGCAGATGACGACGGCGATATTCGAATAACTATGAATATCGGCATAAGAAATATTAGCGACATTTATTTCGAGCGTGTTACCGCAAAATTCGCGATATTTGATCAAGAGGGCGCAGAGGTCGACAGATGTGAGGAATACCATAGCCTCGCCCCACACTCTGGACATTCGCTTGAACCTGGAATGTATGGAGTCAAAGCTGGAAGATTAAAGAACTGTACTGGAAAGTTAACGATTCATGTTTACCAGCCAGTCGGGTTTCATTCTGAAACGGTTGTGGTAACGAAAGAAGACGATGATTAAGAATCAGAGTCCGATTTAGACTCGGGTTATTTTGTTAATGGAGTTTAACGCAGACAGCACCTTAAAAGAACTTTTGGTTTTTTTAAAGGATGCCTTTGGTATCTTGGTTCACAGTGCAAATAATAAAGGTCTGCCGCCCCCAAAGACGCAAATATTCAAAAGCTCCAACTTTAAAAAAACAAATAGGGAGCGCTTCAAGTCTTTGAAAATAGACGACCTTTCGACGATTGGTGAAATTAAGTCTTTACTGGAATCTCGTGCTGGATTGTATGTAGATTTTAGAAATAACAATGGAATTAAGCTGTCAAGTGAAGTCAGTTTGAGAGAAGCAAAGGACCTTGCTGTGTCTCCACGGGGCGATTCAAAGGTTCTTGAGACAGCCTTAGAATCTGCAGTTTCTTTAGCAAAAAATCAGACTCTTAATGCGGATTTGGATTGGATATACCGAATTCTTAAAAACACTGCCTACGAACTAAAAACTAGTAGAGACAAGGTGTTGATGGCCAAGGCATTGGTAGAAATTTGTGAATCCTCTCCAGACGTATCCGTTAATGTATTGAGTGATATCGTCAATATTTTCTGTAATACAGATAGTGATCGCTTGGTGGTTATTAGCGATATGTCTCAATCGAATTCAGTAAGGGCAGGACAACTTGTAGCCACTATTAAAAGTGGCGAAAACTGAGCACATGGACCAAGAAATGGTGATGGAGGATTGCGACCCTCTCACCGGTTAAACTCTATCAAAATACAACTCAGAGAAATTATCCTTTACTACAATAGAATGATGTGGAAACACATATATCGATCAAAAAGCAATTGTGCCGGATAATAAGGGGGAAACACTATGGCATCTTATAAAGTATATTTCGTGTTCGAGTGCTCACCAGACACTCATTGGGGGGAGGAAACTGATGACGAAGTTATTATCTATGGCGTTGAATATTATAAAGACGGAGAAGACTGTTTAGATGATGAGGGAGAAGAATCCACAATAGATTCATGGGAGGACGCCGTTGATGATATCACTGCGAAATGGGAAAACGACTCTTTGAGTGAATATGACTACATAGACCAGGTTAAAAATAACCCCCGTAATAATGGTAAGACGGAATTTGGGGATGGTACTGGCGATGTCAACTTTGAGGCGACTAAAGTCGAAATTTATAGTGATAATAATTGGGAAAAAGTTGAGGAAGTGATTTCAGGTCTCTAGCCATACTGTCATCTCCAAGACTTCTCTAGAGAAAAAATTTGAAAAATAATAGCCTTCGGTTGTGAGTAGTTGTGAGATGTAGGTTTGCCTGAGATGTTTGGGGGTATTGAATTATTAAAATCGAATATGAAGTGACTATTTATTGGAAAAGCTGGTTCAACCAAGTGAGCAACGTGTTGGTTGTTCAATGCGACACTAAGCGACCCAGCAGGTCGTTGGTTTGGGTATCATCATGGTAAGGGAGTTTTTGAACTTGAAACACAAGCGCATCGGTTATCTTGAAATTTTGGGGTGATTATGAAAGTTTTATATATAGATATGGATAATGTGTTGGTCAATTTTCAGTCTGGTATCAACGCAATTTCAGAGGAAGACAGGCAGCAATATGAGGGCGACTTAGATGAGGTGCCCGGAATATTCTCAAAAATGCAGCCTTATGATGGCGCCATTGAAGCGTATCAAAAGCTTGCCCAGCACTTCGATACATATATTCTTTCGACTGCTCCTTGGGAAAACCCCAGCGCATGGTCTGATAAGTTACTTTGGGTTAAGAAATACCTTGGACAGACAGCACACAAGCGGCTTATTTTGAGTCACAACAAGAATCTTAATGCAGGAGACTTTCTAGTGGACGATAGGACTGCAAATGGCGCAGGTGAATTCGCAGGAGAGCATATACATTTTTTGTCTGAGCAATTTAAAGATTGGGATGACGTGTTGAGTTATCTTTTATTGAAAAAATGAGTTTAACCATTGAGACCAGTGCAGATTGTTCACCATGCAGGAGCTATCGTAAAAATAGATCATTGTTCGTTTTATTATTAGTGTTTGAGAGTAAACAAATAGTGTTACTTGAACTGCATTACGATACATCACAATTTACGCCATGGGTCATAAGTGAGAAATCTGAGGAAATTGTTATTGCGATTACTTTAGGAAAAGCGGTAGCCTTTTGCATAGGTATTTTTAAAGGGTAGGGGCTAAGTTCATAACTAGCGACCTTAGTAGCAATAAATTATCATATTGTGGTTGAAAGGAGTAATTAATGGGTTACGTACTTAGAGCAAAAAAACCGAAAAGCCTAGTTGAAAAAACCTTCTATAGTAAAGACGATACGATTCTTGTGTTTAGTGAAGGTTTTACAGGCGGAGAGTGGCGATTCATGCAGGACGATTCGGAGTTGGAGGAATATATTCCACCTCTCGATGACGATGAAATTGACATGACTTCGTATTATGAATTTGAAATGACTGGGTCTGGTCCAGGACATTCTGATCATTGGAGCTTCGAAGGTGAAAAAAATGAGGACCTTATGAAGCAGGCAGAGGCTATTCTGCACAGTGATGGACGTGATGGTCTAGAAGATGGCGGATGGGAATACGAAGATACTGAGTGGTTTGTATATGGTGGGTTAGAGTTAATCAAAGACTGATTAATATACCACCAAATGCATGACAGACTACTTTTACTCCATGGGTTATTTTCGCTGGTAGGAATCCTAAGTTTTTACCCTTGATTATGACTTTTGACTGTCACACATTCTCTGTTTTTAGGGGATTAGAATGGGTTATTTAATGTAACAAAGGATGTAACAAAAGCGGATTTTTAAACTAATTAAACCTACCCTATACTTAAAGAAGGGGTTGAAACCTGCGCCTTATATAAAGCAACAAGAAATCTCATTGGGAATTATTTTATGGGTCTCTATGACAGAGAAATCCAGAAGCAAAAAAGAGAACGTGCAGAGAAAGTATCAAAAGCTAGAGAAAGGCAAGATCTGGCAAAAATGGAAAAAATGCGAGAAAAATATTCTATTTCTCAAGAAAACACAAAAGCTGTGTTGCCAGAGGCAACAGCAAATCAGATGCAAAGATTTAGGCATCTTACTGACCCGCCAAACAACAATTCTCAAATATTTAGAAAAACGATTGATGATCTATTGGTCGCGTCTGGATATACATCGCCAAGCTATGATGGCAATGTGACTGATTTTTCTAGCTGGGTATATAGTCTATATCAAAAGAGGTTAACTCCAGCTGAATTGGCGCAGCATGCGAAGATGGAGGTTGATGTTGATAAGCAGAGAATGATTGCCAACAGAGAAAAAAATAGGGTGAAGCGCCTGCAGGATAAGCGTTCGACTCTTTCAGAGGCTACTCCCGGTTGGAAATTAAAATATAAACACTTTGCGAAAGATGACTCATTCCCTTTAAAAATTTCGAATCTCCAATCTAGAGGTTTGGATTTTTTCGGAAAACCCGATCTTGTTTTTAGAAATAGAAAGGGTGAGATTTTAATAGTTGAAATCAAAGTAACCTCAGCGTCAGTGCCGAAAAATGGCTGGCCAAATATCGGAGCGCAGCTTTGGGCATATGCTAATGCAGACATATTTAAACAAGCACCCAAGATTTTATTGGCGGCTGAAGTATGGGGTTTACAAGCTTTTAGTGAGGGAAAGCCAGAATATATCTCCTATGATTTTTATGACAGTGATTTTCAAGAATCGAATCGGAGGCTATTCGAGCGATACGTAAAGCGATTGGCGTAGGGGTTGTCAAACCGCAATAGCTAGAAATTGTTTTTTTAACTCTGTATTTGAGCTGTTAATTTCAAGGACATAGAGAAAATGATTACTAAAGAAACCATGCTGGAAGATATTGCTCATTAAAGTACCTAGGGGGAGACGGACGGCTCTGACAGCAGACAGGGAGATAGTGGGTGAGCGATTCGTAAATTGTTCTAGCCACTTAGCTAAAATTACGCTACGTTACATAACATAATATATGTTACATAGGAAAGGAACAAGATGACGATGATCCTGAGGTTCAGGCGTGTCTTATTTGTAGTCTATGACGGAAAACTTAAAAGAAATACTTAAAAAAACTAGTTATGAAACAGGTCCGGATAGTCTGCTCCGGGATTTTTATATACCAGCGTTAAGTTGTGCAAAATTATATGATCGATCAGTCGGTTATTTTTCATCTGCTTTGTTAATAAGTGCATGCCAAGGCCTTAGCGGTTTAATTAAATCAGGCGGAAAGATGAGGCTGATTATTGGTAGCCCTCTGAAAGACGAAGAGTATGAAGCTCTGCAATTATCTCAAGACGTTGATTTCATCTCTGATGAATTAAAAGAAAAAGTATTGTCTTTACTTAATGGAGGGGAAGGAGCTTTAGCGACCTACCGACTTCAATTGTTCGCGTGGATGGCTGCCATTGGGACTTTGGAAATTAAATTTGCCTTTCGAAAGGACGGAATTTATCACAAGAAGATAGGCGTTATTTATGATCATGATGGTAATAAAGTAGCCTTCAGGGGCTCTGCCAACGAGACATATAATGCTATGGATGAAAGTAAAAATGCTGAAGAGATAACTTTGTTTCCCGGCTGGAAGTCTGAAGTTTTCGAAGAATATGGGCAGATTTTAGAAGAGGAATTCCACAATCTATGGCATCAGGGCCGTCACCACGATACGTTTACTGTCACAATGCCTTCCAGAATATATCGAGACATAGCTGAGTCTGTGCAGGGAGATCTCAGACCAGACCTTGAATTAGAAACAAAATATGCTCGAGAAGAATATATTGCTCGTCAAGCACTTTATCATGACTATGATTCCCAACCTTTTATCCCTTCTCTTCTTGGAGAACATAAATTGAAAATGAAAGAGCATCAGCTGTTAGCGCTCAGAAAATGGCAATCTAATGAAGGCCAGGGAATCTTAAAACTAGCAACGGGGTCAGGTAAAACGATTACATCGATTTATGGCGCAGTGCAGATTTACAAGAAGATAGAAAGACTTGCATTAGTAGTCGCTGTCCCCTACAACGAACTCGCTCAGCAATGGATAGAAAATCTGTCTCTTTTTGGAATAAGACCTCATAAATGCTTTGATGCTAGATCAACTTGGTACGACAGTCTAAAGTCAGATGCACAGGCATTTTCAATCGGTTCTAGTAATTTTTTGGCAGTCGTAGTGATAAACAGAACTATGACCAGTTCAGCTTTTAGTGAAGTGCTTGGGATTGTTGATTCTAGAGATTTATTGTTTATCGGTGATGAATGTCATAGGCACGGGTCGATCACTAATTATAATTCTCTCCCCAAGGCCAATTTTAAGATGGGTCTATCGGCGACCCCTTTTAGAGACGATGATGATGAGATAGAAACTCCATTTCCTGATGAAAACAAGACCAGATTACTCAAATATTATGGCGATATTGTTGCGGAGTATTCGCTCCAACAAGCAATTAATGATGAGGTTCTTACTCCCTACGAGTACTATGTGTGTGGAGCAAGACTCACTGAGGATGAACAAGATCTTTATGAAGATTTAAGCGCTAGAATCATTAATACAATTAACATAGTTGGAGAAGAAGATAGTGCGGCGCAGAATCATGCGTTGACTATTTTATGTGCACAGCGTAGCAGATTACTTGGTAGTGCAGAAAATAAAAATTTTGTTTTGAAGGAAATGCTCTCAAAAATACCTTTAGATGAAAGGCGTAATTCACTATTTTATTGCGCGGAAGGAAAGTCAGAGAGCGGTGCTAAAAATATCGATCTTGTGTCTGGTATTTTAAATGAGGCAGGCTGGCGAACTTCACAATTTACTAGTAACGAACCTGCGGGAATAAGGAAAGATTTACTTAGTTCTTTTTCCTTGGGTGGTATCGATGCATTAGTGTCTATGAAAGTACTAGATGAGGGTATAGATATTCCAGCATGTACCTCAGCTTTTATAATGGCCAGTAGTAAAAATCCTCGTCAGTATGTGCAGAGAAGAGGTAGGATTTTAAGAAGAGCGGAAGGAAAGCTTTACGCTCGAATATATGATTTTGTTGTTCTTCCAGCAATTGGTAGAGAAAAATCTAAGTACTCTCAAAACTTACTAGACTCCGAGATGGAGAGGATAGATGATTTCTTACTATTGGCTAAAAATAAAAAACGGATTTATGATGACTTGAATAAATTAGGTATTAAAAGATGAGTGAAGATATTAAAAAAGTTTTTGCAGAGGCATTAAAGCAAGTAGAAGCTGACAGTAGAAGCCCAGTTAAGCAAACTATAAGAGAGTTAATTCAGTTGCAGAGACAGCATTATTATTCTTCCAGTGGAAGTATGCATCGACTTAAAGCTAGTCAAAAAATACTTACTGAGTATGAAAAAAAATGGGATGGTCCCTCTGAATAATTTAATATGAGGAATGTAAAGGATGTTAATACACAGTATCGAAATCTTTAATTTTCGCCAATTTTATGGAAGGCAACAAATTAATTTTTCAATCGATCCAAAGAAAAACATCACACTTATACATGCAGAAAACGGGGTCGGGAAAACTGCTTTACTAAATACTATTCTTTGGTGTTTGTATGAAAAGATCACGTCCAATTTTGAAGGTGCTATGCAAAATGATTTAAGTTTTGAGGAAGGCAAAAAATCTTTTCATGTGTATTTAACTTTTCAAGAGGACAACCGAACATATGTTGCGCAGCGAGCTTTAGATCCAATAAGTCAGAAAATAGTATTTAAAGTCTTTGAAATTTCACAATCAGGTAATCACACGCCCATTCCAAATGCTGATGTTTTTATCAATTCCGTAGTTCCTAAAGACATGTCAGATTACTTCTTTTTTAAAGGTGAGGGTGATGACACTATTTCGGTAAACAGTGGTGAGAAAATAAGAGAAGCAATAAGAGATATTCTTGGTCTTACGATTGCGGAGAGAGTATTGGAGGACTTAGGTAAAGTCAGAACGGATTACAGAAAGGAATTCAAAAAATCAGATTCATCGAAGGAACTGGGGGAGATACACGAAAAGATTGCTAAATTGGACGTTGAACTAGCCGAAATAAAAGGTAACCTGCAAGAAGAGCAAGAAAATAGAGGCTCTTTGGTTGAGGAATTACAAAAGGTTCGGAATATTCTCAAAAATTCAGATAATGAGCTAGTGAAAGAAAAACAAAAGTCCAGAGAAAGTAAAGAAAGATTCTTAGATGATCTTATAAATATTAGAAAAGAGATTAATAGGCGAAAAGTAGGCCTTATCAGTAGATATGCAATAAGTGCATTTAGTCATTCAGCTGCAAGCAAGGGCATTGATTTTATTGATCAAAAAAAGGAAAAAAAGCATAGCCATAAGATAAGCTCACCTCATAGTGAGGGCCTTGTTAATGATATTGTTACTAGCGGGACATGCATTTGCGGGAGAGATATCGAGCCAGGCACTGAATATTTTGGGAATATAAAAAAATTACTGGAGACTGCTGGAGATCCTAAACAAGAGAATAGAATTAGACGAGCTAGAAGTCAGCTTACCGTTGTAAACAAGGATCTTCGCTCTGCTGAAAGTGACTTTAAAACTGTCATGGATGAGTTAAGTAAAAACGAAAAGTCGATTAGGACCATTGAAGGAGAGTTGGGATCCTTGTCAATACAAATCAAAGGACTTAACGATGAAGATATGTCTAGCTATGAGGATCGGCTTACTAAACTAGGTGAGCAATTACAGTCAACCAATCAAAACATTGGGAGATATAAAGATAAAATAGAAACGGCAGAGAGCAGGAAAAGTAGCTATCTTACTGATGAAAGAAAGCATCAATCTTCCTCCTCTAGGGTTAAGTCATTGCGAAGGACAATTGCTTTTATAGATACAGTGTATGAACAGTTAAGTAGCGAAATAGAAGATTTTGAGGAAAGTTCAAAAAGAGTTTTGGCAGAAAAAATAAATACATTTTTAGAGAAATATGCCCGTAAAAGTTTTCATGCAAAAATTAACCAGAATTATGAAATCATACTATTTGATCAAAATGATCGAATAGTAAACAAAAGTGATGGTGAAAAATTACTATTAGGATTAACATTTATCTCATCATTGATTTCTTTTGCAAAGGAGCGAAAAAATGCATCGGGAGATATTCTTACTCCTGGAGCAGTTGCTCCCTTTGTAGTAGATGCTCCTTTTGGTGATTTAGACAAGGAGTATAAAAAAAGTGTGGCGACGGAACTTCCTAAATCGGTCAACCAAATGGTCTTACTCTTATCTTCTAGTCACTGGGAGGGTGAGGTAGAGGATGCGATCAGAGAAAGGGTAGGAAAAGAATATAATTTAGTTTTTCAGGAGCCTGACGATAAGGGTCTGAAAAATGAATCTTTTATTAACATCTTGGGGCAAAATTACCCCACGGTTAGGTATTCTGCTGACAAAAAAATGACTTCTATAGAAGAGGTGGTGCATGGTAGATAAGAATTGGTCAAATACGCCTGTCTACAGAAACCGAAAGTATGAGAATCTAGTTGAACGTCTTTGTACTAAAAAAAATGATTTCAGTGGTAGGTCGATTTTTGAAACGAATAAAGATCTTATGATTTTTGGGGCTATGCTGGGATATTCAAAATCGAAGAGAGAAAAGCTAGAAAAAGACCCTGTACAGATTTTTATGAGTGTGTACCAAAATGATGAAAAGGATGGGTATATTTATCTTTTGGGGCTTCTCGAAAAAGAAGATGTAAAAATTTTGAAAGATGAAAATCTCTCCAGTGCGATAGACCTCTATCAAGAATACTGCAATGGAGGGCTTTCTATTATCAAATCTTGGCTCGATGATCATCCAGAGGATATTGATGGAACAGACACCTTACATGATCAGATTTTTAAACAAATTTCCGCTATCTCCTCCTCAAATATGCAGCGAGGAAAATTGGCGGGTGTAGAATTTTAAGACTATTAAGACTATTAAGACTATATCGAGGCAAATCGCTCTAAAGAATTTAAAGATGGCCATACAAAAAATGTTACCCAGGGTGAGTTAATGAGAAGACATTATGTATTCTAGATGAAATGATACGCATTGCCTGATCTAGGCAAGAGGTTGGAGTGTGTTTAGAATAATCTAGGGCTAGGGAGGACTTCCAGTTAACGCCACCCCTAGTATTTAAAGTAATATATGAATCAAAAAAAACGAGTTGCTCAATGAATAAAATTATTTGCCCACACTGTAAAACAGCATTCAAAGTAGACGAATCTGGATATGCCGAAATCCTTAAGCAAGTTCGTGATGAGGACTTCGAGCACCAGTTGCACGAGCGCCTTGAGCTAGCTGAGCAGGATAAAAGTAATGCTGTAGAACTCGCCACAATCAAAACTAAAAGTGAATTGCAAAAAGAACTTGATACGCTTCAGGCTGAGTTGCACACAGCGTTGAATGACAAAAAGACCGCTGTAGAGTTGACGGAGGCCAAGCTTGTTAATCAAGCGCAAAAAAATATCGCCCAAAAAGATGCGAAGATTCAAGCGATGGAGTCTAAGCTTAACTCGTCAGAGGTTAAGCAGCGACATGCGATCCTTGAAGCAGTTAATGTAATAGAAAAGGAGCGTGATGAACTTAAAAATAGTTTGGATCGAGCAACACTTGAAAAGGAAATTGAAGAAAAGGCTTTGAGGGAGAAGTATGAGACTCAAATAAAGGATCGTGATGACGCTATTGAAAGGCTTCGCGATATGAAAGCTAGATTGTCAACAAAAATGGTTGGTGAAACTTTAGAGCAACATTGTGAAACAGAATTCAATCGCATCAGAGCCACAGCGTTTCCTAAGGCATACTTTGAGAAAGATAATGATGCGAAATCAGGCAGTAAAGGCGATTATATTTTTCGTGACTTAGATGAGGCGGGAACAGAAACCGTCTCTATTATGTTTGAAATGAAAAATGAGAGTGATGAAACTTCGACTAAGAAGAAAAACGAAGATTTTCTTAAGGAGCTAGACAAGGATAGAAGAGAAAAAAACTGTGAGTATGGGATTCTTGTCTCAATGCTCGAGCCAGACAGTGAGCTTTATAATACTGGTATTGTTGATTTATCACATCGATTCCCAAAAACCTATGTCATTAGACCTCAATTTTTTATTCCCATAATTACATTACTTCGAAATGCAGCTCAGAATTCTCTAAAGTATAAGGCGGAACTGGCATTGGTTAGAGAACAGAATCTTGATATCACTAATTTTGAGGATGATTTGGAGGAATTTAAAACCGGATTTGCTCGCAATTACGAGCTAGCATCCAAAAAATTCCAAACAGCTATCTCTGAAATTGATAAAACTATTGACCATTTGCAAAAAACTAAAGATGCTTTGCTTGGTTCAGAAAATAACCTTAGATTGGCAAACAATAAGGCTGATGATTTATCGGTTAAAAAATTAATCAGGAATAATTCTACAATGACAGCTAAATTTGCAGAGATAAGTAAGGATCCTAACTAAAATTTACCCTCAGAGAGGCAAGAAATTATGAATAATGAAGACCTGGTGATGTTAAAGCATTTGTTTGATAGTTTTGATTCCAACTCTGATGGATATCTAAGTAAGGGTGAATTTGTTGCTTTTTCACATGAGGTCTTAAAGATTTTGGATCGTGGAGGGTCTAATGAGGCGTTTAAAGTGAGTGATTTGAATCATGATGATAGAGTCTCTTTTGAAGAATTCTGTCGAATCTCTTTATAGAGGCGAATTTTATAATTGAAAGTGGGAGTTTTAATGATGGAAGCTCTAGTAGGAATTTATCTTGTAGTTGGAATTGTAGGCGTAGTGTATTTTGCTATAACTGAGGATGATAGTGTATTCGATGGTACCTTTGGGGGTACGTTCGTGTTGCTTTTTATGATCTTTACCATGCCGATTGTCCTATTATGGACGGGCATACAGTCCCTTTTAGAGTCGTCTCCTAAACCTGCTCCACCGTCTAAACCTAAAAAAACAGATGATGAATTAGTTGAAGATTTCAAAAGCTCTCTGAAGATATTGAAAGGGCTGTTTGGTCCAGAAAGTACAACGGTTGATATTAAGATAACAAAAGGACACATAGCGCAAGCTCAAAAGTTGGGGGCACTTAGCCGTAAAATGGTGGTCAAACCGCATCTGGATAAAGTTTTGGTAACTCAGATTTTAAATAAGGCGCTGACACAGATTGATACTGTATATGCTGGCGACTCCTCAACGGCTGTAACGAGAAAAACCGCGATAAAAGAGCATCTTAGTAAGATCAATGGTACTAACCGTAATAAAAAGCCAAAGCAATCATCTAAACCTAAAGACGCAACTAAGCCTAAGCCAACAGCTAAAAATAAAAAAAGCGACACTGGGTCTAAAAATAAAGGATCGAAGAAAGATTCGATAGGATTTAATTTAAGTAATATGTCTAACAAGGATAATAAGGATAATAAGGATAATAAGGATAATAAGGATAATAAGGATAAGACTACAGAAAAGAGTGGTAGCGTCGAAGCAAAAGCTCAGCATACAGAAAAAAAGAAAAAGCTTTCGGTTAGTGTAAATTATGACTAACTTTTCATCACGAGGCAGTTTACTTTTAGGCTTTGCGAAACTTCGGTTTCATCCTCTGTTCGAAGCTCTCGTAGTAACAATTATTATTTTTTCTGCATTAATAGCTGGATTTAAAACTTTTCCTTTTACTTCGCAGTACCAAGAAATTTTTAATACGTTAGATTACGTAATAACAGCGATTTTTCTTTTTGAATTACTTATCAGGCTATTAAGTGAAAAACGTGCCAAAGACTTTTTTAAAAACGGATGGAATATTTTCGACACAGCTATTGTCATTATTAGCCTCGTTCCGATTAATAATGCAGACTTAGTTGTGGTTGGACGAATGCTTCGTATATTTAGAATAATGCGCGTGGTTTCTTTTATTCCAGAATTGAGGGTTCTTGTAGGAGCTCTTTTTCAAGTGATTCCTAAATTGATGTACATAATGATCCTTTTGTTTATTTTCTTTTATATATATGGAACGATTGGCGCAACATTTTTTTCAGACATAAATCCTGACCTTTGGGGTAACGTAGCGGTATCAATGCTGACTTTATTTAGAATTATGACATTAGAGGGATGGTCAGACGTAATGTATGAAACGATGCAAGTTTACTACTCCAGCTGGTTATATTATGTTTCTTTTATTATCATTACTGCGTTTGCGTTTTTAAACCTATTAATTGGAGTTATCGTTACTGTTATTGATCAAGAGTCTAAATTAGATCAAAAAATAGAAAATAGTCATGCTGAGAGAGAGAAAGAGCTTCTCGATAGCATTCAAAGATTAGAAGCTAGATTGAAGAAGCTGGATGAAAACTAAGGGATCAGGTAGCCTGTTATAGTTATTGACTGTTTTGTAATATAGATTCGGAGGGAATATGGGTAAATTAAGAAAAACTAAGGTCGTTCTTGAATTTGATGATAAGCCTAAGAAAGATTTGCAACATGGCGCTTCGGCTTCAAGTGACAGCAATATGAAGAGTAAAAGCCCTGCGCCAACAGCCTCATTTATTAGTGATGAAAAAACAGTCGATGTTCATGTGACTAGCAGTTCATCAGCTAAACAGAATGTGAACTCAACGAATATAAGTAGTCAGGCTAGCAGTGGGGCAGATGTAAGCTCAGTTGGGCAGGTTGGCAATGCAGTAAAGGATGAAAAAAAGCGACCTGCTGATATAGTAGTCCAACATAAATTTAAATAAATAAAGGAGATACAGAATGGCTGATGTTGAAATTCATAGCCTCAATGGCACAACTGATCATGACGATTATGCCAAAGTGATAGGAATGGTGACGAACAATACTGACGACAACCTGGATTTTGAGGTTGAGGTTACATTCCATCGAAATGGAAAATTTATTGGTCATGGAAGCGACTATATAGAGGTCCCAAGAGGAAGAACTAGACCTTTTGAAGTTAGTGAGTGGGATTGTCCCATGACTAATTTTGAGGTTGATTTGTTTGTTAGGTAAAAACTCTTTGATAAATAAAAGGATTACACAATGACTGATAATAAAGAACGTAAGCCAGTAGAATCTGCTCAAAACCGAATGACACCCATTGAAGCTGTTTATATTACCGCTCTTGGAGCGGCCAGAGCTGATGGAATTGTTGATGAAGCGGAAACTTTGGGTTTGCAGGCGATAGCTAGCATTCAGGGACACGAGCAATATCTAGAGTATGCCTTGTCATACTATGAAGCTCTCAAAGGCAATGATAATGCGATTAATGGGGCTCTTAATGTTATTTCAGAAAGTGGCGAAGCCTGTAAGCTGGCTTCAATTGTATTTATGAAATATATTTTGGAGAAAAGTGGAGAGTCAGAAGAAGAGAGTGAGTTCTTCTCAAAAGCATTAGCGAGTCTCAATACAAATTAAAGCTACATTAATCAATGCCTTGTAGCCTATGCAGTTCCCGCCGCCTCCACCAGAAATAGACCTCAACCCGAATGGGTTGGGGTTTTTTTGGCTAGAGCGTAGCGATGTATGCCCCGCGTAGCGGGTTTAAGCCAAGCCACTCTTTCAATAGAAAGGTGGCGAGACAGCTAGTTTTAACAAAGAGAGAATAGACGAATGTGAGGATCCGCTTACCACCTTTTTACTGCTGTTCTCCGATGCATTAGATGAGGACTTCGATATTTTTGATTTTGATAAAATATCGCAGTGGTATGCAGAACATAAGAAGAATTAAAGATGAAATCTACTTTTTGACAATCCTTTCAATCTGAGTATTAGTCCTTTCGTTTATTGGATGGCGAGTTTTTGGAGAAGGATTAAATAAAGAGAGAGTAAATACAATAAATATAGGGATCCACTAAGTAATTGACTCCAAAAGATACGGCCACTTTGAATTTTTCATCGGTTTAATTACTCGGCTAGTGTTTATCTAATGCCCCGTCCATATAATATGTTCTTTATCATCTATCCGTACGATGACATTTAACAAACGTCCGTCTTTTCGATAATAAAGCCTAGGCTGGTTAGTAACAATGCCTCCCCAAACGTAGTACCTTGATTTTAATATTTCAGTGCCTTCCCAGAATTCATGGACAAAGCCACAATAAACATCCGGGCAGTTACCCCATTCATACCTTGGTCTGGCGGCAGTACCGCAGTTTGTGGCGGTATGTAGTCTGTTAGTCCTCCATTCAGATGTAACTCCATCGTACCAATCATCATTCATTAGATATAAATGGTTACGGTTTACGTCGGATATCCATTCACTCTCCCGGTCTACTATGAATCTTCTATTGTTAACGCTATTTGACGCATTAGCTAAATCGTCAATATCGATTTTTTCATACACTACTTCTTTGGATGTCTCCGTAATTCTTTTTTTAGGCATTGTTAGAAGATGATTCTCTATAAAAGGCTCTAGCAGTGGATGGGCATAAAAGTCGACAAGCTCACCTTTGTAATTATAGGTTTCTTTTATGAGATGAGTTACTGTTCCTCTGTTCTCTGGTGTTACCCAAGCGAGCAGGGCGTTGCTCGAGATTGTTCTCACAAGCCCTCCCTCTTCAATACGTACTTCATGGTCGATAACATCTTGATAGCCATAAAGAGAGCCATATTCGGCCAAAACCCCTCCTGAACAGCTAACAAACTGACCTCTATTAAAAGTGAGGTTGTCTACAAATCCCCAAGAGCTAAATGACGACTCTCTAAGAGAGCCGCCGCAACGGCATAGGTGGAAATCAGCAGCAAACTCAGGAATAGATAAAAAATTGCCCGTAGGGTTTTTATAAGTTGTTTGTTTGTTTCGTATATCTTCTTCGCCGAAATCGAAAGATAGTTGTCTGTAATCATCACCATCGTTTTCATTAACAATTAACACTACTTCATGAGGCGTTTTATCGGCATCTATTTCATCGCCATACTCGTCAATCTCTCCCCCGCATTCCTCGCACCATCCGCAGCGACTTTGGACTTCAAAGTCTGAATCGTAGAATGACATTTCGTTATTTGTATTAGGCATGGCACTATTATGCATCTTATACAACTAGATCTGTTATGTTACCTAGCTTATTATCTATAACCTTTGATTCGGTATTTAAAAAAATCAATGAGGACTGGTTAAAAATTGAAAAAGCTTTTTTGGATCCACCTCATTACAATAGTTGGGGGCTTTCTTAGTTACTACGTAACTCGTGCTTCTTTAGTGGGTTATCTTTGGCTATCAGAGACACAGCTTTCTAGTGACCAAAGATACTGGATTCATGATCATGGTGAGTTAGTATTTTTAGTAGGAGCTATATTGAGTCTAATTGGCTGTTTAGTGACAAAAAAACTCGGATAACAACAGATAGCATTTTAAGTAACAAAAGATGTAACAAAAGCGGATTTTAAAACTCATTAAACGCATATTAATCAATAGCTTACAGGCTATGTGCAGTTCCCGCCGCCTCCACCAACTATAGATAACCCCCTGTTTTTTTGGGGGTTTTTCTTCTTTTAGCTTTTAGTTGAAAAACTCTGTCACATATGACGTCACGCAATAAGAAGTACC
>Ga0209602_1000638_pt1 | contig 33347 bp, 28 predicted proteins | sample COGITO_mtgs_1205_3_FD_184810 | JGI IMG/M metagenome (GOLD analysis project Ga0209602, IMG submission 184810) | Pelagic marine microbial communities from North Sea - COGITO_mtgs_120524 (SPAdes) (version 2) | ecosystem: Environmental > Aquatic > Marine > Epipelagic ...
CTACCCCGAATGGCTCCGAAACCATCTAAAAATCACCTTGAATATCCAGGATGGATTTCAACAAACGGGGCAAGTCCTCTACTACGTGCGCTAAGTACCCTCGGCACGTTTTTCATGAAAAAAGCCCGGCAGTGCCGGGCTTTTTTATGTCCATGGGGCCACGTCTAAGGACGAAGCACGCGAATGGCGCCTTCGTGTCCATCCAAGCTGCGGAAGCTCAACACGTATAGGCCCTTGGCCTCTGGGAAGGGAATGGAATAGCTTCGGTTGCGTGTCCAGGCCTCGCTCCACATTTTTTTGCCATCCAGGCTGTAAAGACCGAGAACCAGATTGGGGTATTGTACCTCACCGCACACCAAGGTCCAATGGTCCTCCGCAGTATTCACTTGGAAGGGTGCAGGATCCGTTTCGTCGACAGACCAAGACCATGAACCAATCAACGTGTCATGGGGAAAGAGTCCAGAGGCCAGACTCACAAACAGGCTATCATCGCCCTGACCGTTGCCCGACATGCCCATTTGGTATTCAAAGGGATAGATCAGGGTGTCATTCGTGGCTTGGGCGGCACTGTAAACCACGACGCCGTCCGCATCCGCGTAGAGGGTATCACCACTGTTCTTGAAGTAGACAAAATCTTTGGACGTGATGTTGCCGTAGGTAATAGTGGAACCCGCTGCCCAGTTTACATGGCCCAATTGAACTTTCAACCGGCTCACTTCGGGGTATTCGGGCTCCAAGACGTAGAGGCCCTCCTCCATGTCGGAGGCGAGAATTCGGCCACTTGGTAAATATGGATAGGCCCCCCAGTTGCCAAAATACCCTCCTCCCGAAATGGGCGAGGTATCGTAGTATCCCACCAACACCGGCAATTCGGGGAATTCCGTGTCCAAGGCATGTACCCCAAAGGTGTAATAGGAAGTCACCACCTGGTTGCCTGCCACGTGCGCATTGTGGGGAATCAGCGAGGTATTGGGCTGCACCTGATGGCGCCAAAGTTCATCCACATTGCTCAGATCCGAAATATCGTAGCCCGTGATGTAGCCATTGGCCACCTCGTCCGTCGTGTAAATCGTGTTCCCGTCGTCGCTCAGCCAACAGTTGTGGGCAAAGTTGCTCGGGGTCGCCCAACTCGTGACCGCCTGAGGGTTGGACTTCAAAGTGACATTTACGACGACCACGCCGGAATACAAGGCGGCCCCGTAGAGTGTGTCGTTGCGGGCCACGCCATCGTGGAAATAGTGGCCATCATATAAGCCCACCGTAACCGGATTCCACGGATCGGTGGCTACATCAATGAGAATGGCCCCTCCGACACCTACATTGCTTCCAAAAGCATAGAGAATGCCGTTTTCATCCACAAAAATGTTGTGAGCGCGCGCCAAGGTGTCCACCTGCCCATTCGCACGAGGAACGGGCAGCTTCAGAAATTTCCATCGGTTTTGGGCCAAGCTGTCCATGTCGATGATGAGCAGCCCGTTGTAGGGGGGATTGGCGCCGGAAGGCACATCGTGAACCACGTAGGCATAGTGGTCCCAGGTCTTAATGTCCCGCCACAAACTGGAGGTTCCCGGCACCCAGAGGGCGTTGGAGGGCGAGGACGGTGTGGTAATATTCGCGACTAGCGTCCCTTTGCGATTACCGATAATGGCATATTCCGTGCCTGTAGCAGAATCCGCATAGCCCCAAATATCTGCGCAATCCGCATGTGCCCCAGCAATGCCCCACTGAGAAACAGGATAATGCAATAATGCGCGCATGTTGAGGCTATCATTGCTGGGTTGCGCAAATACTCCCGTGGCCAGGCCCAAGAGAACGCCAATACATCCGTATTTCATGGATTAAAATTTTAACGTGAACTGGCCGTCTTCCTCTGTATCCGCGCCATCTTCGACTTCGGAGGTCGACGCGGCGGAAGGCTCAGGGCTGCGGGCATCCGTCGTCAAATCTACCACTTCCAACGTGATACTCGGCACCGCGGGCGTCTTGTGATTTTCGGCTGGAGCCATGGGCTCGGGTTGGGCAGGAATAGGCTGCGCCTCTAACACGGTCTCCGCGTCAAGGTCTGTCGCCTCTTCGCGGGGGGCAGTAGGGTACGTAGCGGCCTCGGAGGACTGCTGGGAGGAAGCTCCCTCCGGTTTGTCGGACTCGTCAGACGGAGCCTCCACCGCCTCCATGTCCAAGGCCTCGGGCTCGTTCGAGGAAGTCCATTCTTCCCGAAGGACAAGGACCTGCTTCACAGGCCAGGCAGAAAGTTGATTCCCCGCGGCTTTCCAGCCTTTTACGGAGATGAACTCTTGAAGATGCAGCGTTTCGGCCTCTTTTTCTTTTCCTTTTACTTTCCGGAAATGAACGGAGACCTCTACGAGATTCGCGGCACTGAGGACTTGCACCTCAGACTGGGCATGGTCCGATATCAAATAGTCCCATTGATCGTTTTTGGGCTCCAAAATGCAGCGTTTCACCATGTGTTTCTCGCGCTCCCCATCGTAGTAGACAATGGCGTAGGGGGCCTCCGCATCCCATTTTGCCAAGAAATAGGGCGCCTCGTCAAAATGGGTCGTGAGCTCGGGGATGAAAATTCGGTAGCGACCACTTTTCTCCACCTGGAGCAGTCGATCCTCCCCGCGGAATGCGCCGAGCAATCGGCCGCGATCCTGGTCATTAATCTTTAAAACGGCGTCATCGAACCAGAGCTTTCGAGCAGCCAAAGTGCTCACCCCCTCGGACTTGAGTTCCACTTTCTTGATGGAGTTCTTGGTCACCGTATTGCCACGAGCGCTTCGAGAACGCACGGATAGCTCGGCAAAATCCAAATCCCATTTCAATTTTTTCAGATTGGCGATGACTCGAAGGTGTACCGTGACCGTTTCAGCTTCACCGTTTGGATTGACAGAGAGGTAAAGAATTTGCGACCCTTTGCTTCCTTGAGTCAAATGATACTCTTTATCTCGCGTTACGCCGGTCATGGCGAAGCGCTTCACAAAGCTCGCCCCTTTTGTCCCATCGCGATAAATCACATTATAGACCGTGCGGTCGTCTCCCTTCTGATAGACCCCTAGATAGAGGATGTCCTTCCCCACAAATTTCTTTGAATCCACCTTGGTTACAACCAGGGTACCATCTTTCCGAATGACCAGAATATCATCGAGATCCGAGCAATCGCAGACAAATTCATCGCGCTTTAAGCTCGTTCCCATGAATCCCTCTTCGCGGTTGACATAGAGTTTGGCGTTGGCCATGGCCACTTTCGCCGCCACCACGGTATCGAAATTGCGGATTTCCGTCTTTCGCTCGCGGCCCGCTGAATACTTCTTTTTCAGGGTCTTGAAGTATTCAATCGTGTATTCCACTAAGTTTTCGAGGTGGCCCTTGACTTCCGCAATTTTTCCCTCGAGAGAAGTGATTTGATCGTCCGCTTTCGCGGAGTCAAACTTGGAGATTCGCTTGATCTTAATCTCTGTCAAGCGCGCGATGTCTTCCTCCGTAATTTCTCGAAGCAAGTGACCTATATGGGGCTTCAAGCCCTCCCAAATGTTCTCCAACACTTGCTCCCAGGTTTCGGCTTCTTCGATATCGCGGTAAATACGCTGTTCGATGAAGATCTTTTCCAAGCTCGCAAAATGCCATTGCTCTTGAAGCTCGGTGAGCTGGATGTGGAGGTCCGCACGGAGCAAGTCTACCGTGTGCTCCGTAGAACGCTTTAGCAGCTCCGAAACTCCGGTAAACAGGGGCTTATCGTCCTCAATGACACAGCACAACGGGCTGATCGCCGTCTCGCAGGATGTGAATGCATAGAGCGCATCGACTGTTTGATCTGGCGAGACCCCAGGGACCAAGTGCAGCATGATTTCCACGTGCTCGGCCGTGTTGTCCTCGATTTTCTTGATCTTGATTTTGCCCTTGTCGTTGGCCTTGATGATGGAGTCAATCAAGCTCGTGGTGGTCGTGCCGAAGGGAAGCTCCGTGATGACCAGGGTCTTTTTGTCGTCAACGGTGATTTTGGCCCGAACCCGAATACGACCTCCGCGCTCGCCGTCGTTGTATTGGGAAAAATCCGCGATGCCCCCGGTTGGGAAATCCGGGAGAATCTCTACTTTTTTTCCGCGGAGATGCGCCACCGAAGCGTCAATGAGCTCCACAAAATTGTGCGGAAGGACTTTGGTGCTCAAGCCGACGGCGATGCCCTCGACCCCTTGTGCCAGCAAGAGCGGGAATTTGACCGGCAACGCTACGGGTTCGCGACCGCGGCCATCATAGCTCGCCTGCCATTCCGTGATCTTCGGGTTGAAGCCGACCTCCAAAGCAAATTTGCTCAAACGCGCTTCAATGTATCGCGGTGCCGCGGCACTGTCCCCGGTGTAAATATTTCCCCAGTTTCCTTGGGTGTCAATCAAGAGATTTTTCTGGCCGAGCTGCACGAGGGCATCGCCGATGGATGCATCCCCGTGAGGGTGGTACTTCATCGTCTGCCCAATCACATTGGCAACTTTATGAAAGCGGCCATCGTCCATTTCCTTCAAGGCGTGCATCAAGCGGCGCTGCACGGGCTTGAGTCCATCCATCAGGGCGGGTACGGCCCGTTCCAATATGACGTAGGACGCATAATCCAGGAAATACTCGCGGTACATACCTCGAACGCGGGACTCCACGGGGCGAATTTCCTCCCCCGTTTCAGCTCCCTCTACCGATCCCACTTCGGGATCTTCCGGCATCCACTCATCCATGGTCTACGAGGTCTTTTTCCACCTTGAGGTGATCAATGATGAATTCTTGGCGCTCCGGGGTATTCTTACCCATGTAGTACTCGAGCAAGGCATCAATTTGTTCTTTGCCCAGCATGACGGGTTCCAAGCGGATGTTCTCACCAATGAACATTTTGAACTCTCCCGGGGAGATCTCTCCCAAGCCCTTAAAGCGGGTAATCTCGGGGCGCACACCCAATTCCGCCATGGCCGCCTGCTTCTCAGATTCGTCGTAGCAGTAAATTGTCTTCTGTTTATTCCGCACTCGGAAGAGCGGTGTTTGGAGAATGTACAAATGCCCTTCACGGACGAGTTCGGGGAAGAATTGCAGAAAGAAGGTGATCAAGAGCAAGCGAATGTGCATACCGTCGACATCCGCATCGGTGGCTACCACCACGTTGTTATAGCGCAATTCCTCCAGACCATCTTCAATGTTCAGGGCCGATTGGAGGAGATTAAACTCTTCATTTTCATACACCACTTTCTTGGTGAGCCCATAACAGTTTAAGGGTTTTCCCTTGAGACTAAAGACCGCTTGGGTCTGCACGTCGCGGGAAGCGGTAATCGAACCGGATGCCGAGTCGCCCTCGGTGATGAAAAGCGTGGTTTCCAGACGTCGTTCGTGCTTGATATCGTTGTAGTGCACCTTGCAGTCACGAAGCTTTCGATTGTGGAGGTTGGCCTTTTTGGCGCGTTCGCGGGCGAGCTTCTGGATCCCCGATAACTCTTTGCGTTCCCGTTCGGCACGGAGGATTTTGCGTTGAATGGCCTCGGCTACGGTGGGGTTCCGGTGCAAGAAATTGTCAAGTTCTGTCTGTAGGAAATTGAGGATGAACGTTCGCACCGAGGGGCCTTCGGGACCCATGTCGTTGCTGCCCAGTTTCGTCTTCGTTTGGGATTCAAAAACGGGTTCAATGACCTTGATGGAAATCGCACCGATCACACTTTGCCGAATGTCCGCTGCTTCGTATTGCTTCCCAAAGTGCTGACGAATGGTGGACACCAAGGCCTCCCGAAAAGCGCTTTGATGCGTTCCCCCTTGGGTCGTGTGCTGGCCGTTGACAAAACTGTAATACTGTTCACTTTGGGAGCGTTCCGCATGGGTCAAAGCCACTTCGATGTCTTCCCCGCGAAGGTGAATAATCTCGTGCATGACCTCGCCGGACAAGTTGTTCGCGAGGAGGTCCTTCAAGCCGTTTTCGGAGTAGAACTTCTCCCCGTTGAGACTAATGGTCAGACCGGGATTCAGGTACACATAGTTCCAGACCAGTCGCTCCACATACTCCATCTGAAAGCGATAATTCACAAAAATGGTGGCGTCTGGAACAAAGACCACCTTCGTGCCTTTGCGGGCCGAACTCTCTTCGATTCCTGTCTCCTGAGTGAGGATGCCTCGTTCAAATTGTGCCGACTTGGACTGGCCGTCGCGATAGGCCTGAACATGAAAGGAAGAAGAAAGAGCATTGACCGCTTTGGTTCCTACGCCATTGAGTCCAACGGACTTCTTAAAGGCTTTGGAATCGTATTTCGCCCCGGTGTTCATCTTGGAGACTACATCGACGACTTTGCCCAGTGGGATGCCGCGTCCATAGTCGCGCACCGTGACCACCCCGTCGCGGACATCAATTTCGATGTGCTTTCCGCCGCCCATGACAAACTCATCAATCGAGTTGTCGACGACCTCTTTGACTAGGATGTAAATGCCATCATCGGCCGAGGATCCATCGCCCAATTTTCCGATGTACATGCCCGGGCGGAGCCGGATGTGCTCCTGCCATTCAAGGCTTCGAATATTGTCTTCGGTGTATTGAGTCGTTTCAGCCATGGGGAATGTGCGAATCTACACATTACCACTCTGAATTCATGGCCAAAAACCGCCGTTTTATTCCACTCTAGAGGGAAGTTTTTAACAATTTTTTCCTTTGAGGGCGCGGGTTTAGACGTTAAAGCGGAAATGCATGACGTCCCCGTCCTTCACGCGGTACTCCTTACCCTCTACCCGCATCTTTCCCGCCTCTTTGACTGCGGCTTCCGATTTGTAGTGCACATAATCTTGATACGCAATCACTTCCGCGCGAATGAATCCTTTTTCAAAGTCGCTGTGGATAACGCCCGCGGCTTGCGGCGCCGTAAAACCCTCCTCAATGGTCCAGGCGCGCACCTCTTTGACGCCTGCTGTGAAGTAGGTTTGAAGCTTGAGTAAGGAGTATGCCGCACGAATAATGCGATTTACCCCAGGTTCTTCCAAGCCCAGGTCATCCAAGAACATCTGACGCTCCTCAAAGCTCTCGAGTTCGATGATGTCGGACTCGATGGCCACGGCCAAATGCATGACACCCGCTCCTTCCTCCGCCGCCATCGCCGCTATTTGACGCACATAGTCATTGCCGTCTTTCGCCGCCGTTTCATCGACATTGCAGACATACAGAACTGGCTTGTCTGTGAGCAATTGGTAGTCTTCAATCCACGCGGTCTCTTCTTCTGTGCGTTCAAATGACCGAACAGATTTTCCTTGCTCCAAGTGCTTTTTGAGTCGGTCCGCCATCTCTACCTCCCGCACCGCTTCTTTGGCGCCCGTCTTGGCGGACTTACGCACTTTATCGATGCGCTTCTCCAGCGACTCGAGGTCTTTGAGCTGCAATTCAAAGTCAATCGTCTCCTTGTCACGCAAGGGATTGATGCTGCCGTCGACGTGCACAATGTTGGGATTGTCAAAGCAGCGCAACACATGCAAAATCGCATGGCACTCCCGGATGTTGCCCAAGAACATGTTGCCCAGGCCCTCGCCCTGGCTCGCGCCCTTCACCAATCCGGCAATGTCGACGATTTCTACCGTGGCCGGAACGACGCGCTCTGGATCCACAATGGCTTCCAAGGCCTGGAGGCGGGGGTCTGGAACATTCACCGTCCCAATGTTGGGCTCAATGGTGCAAAAAGGAAAATTGGCCGCTTGGGCTTTGGCATTGCTCAAGCAATTGAACAAGGTGGATTTGCCCACATTGGGTAGACCGACGATACCGCACTTCATATTCGTGGAATTTCGGGCAAAGGTAGTCCTTGAAAGACCTTACTTTTGTGTCAGGCAAATCCCTAACCCTCACCCCATGACCCCTTCCATCCACGACCTCCCCTCTCAAGTACGAAGAGATATTTTGCGCATGGTGCACGCCGTGCAATCTGGACACCCGGGAGGATCGATGGGATGTACAGAGTTTTTTGTGGCCTTGTATTTTGATATTCTGCGGCACCAATCCTCCCCCTTTTCGATGGACGGCCTGGGGGAAGACCTTTTCTTCCTGTCCAACGGACACATCAGCCCCGTTTTTTACTCCGTTCTGGCGCGTAGTGGCTACTTCTCGATTGAAGAGTTGAAAACCTTTCGAAAAATCAACAGCCGTTTACAAGGTCATCCGACTACCCATGAAGGTTTGCCTGGTGTGCGCATCGCCTCGGGTTCCTTGGGCCAGGGGCTGAGCGTGGCAGTGGGTGCGGCACAAGCCAAGAAACTAGCGGGCGACAACCACCTGGTATTTACCCTTCACGGAGACGGCGAATTGCAGGAGGGACAAATCTGGGAAGCGGCCCTTTATGCTGGAGCGAAAAAGGTGGACAACCTCATTAGTACGATCGATGCCAACGGTCAGCAAATCGATGGCTCCACGGACGAAGTCATGCCGATGGGAGACATTGGCAGCAAGTTTGCCGCCTTTGGATGGGACGTGATGCACATCCACCAGGGCAATGACCTCGACGCCGTCCGCCAGGGCTTGCGCGAAGCCATCGCCAAGACCGGCCAAGGCAAGCCCATCTGTATCGTGATGCACACTTCGATGGGCCATGGGGTGGATTTCATGGCGGGCACCCATACATGGCACGGCATCGCTCCAAGCGACGAGCAACTCACTGCCGCCTTAGCCCAATTGCCAGAAACCCTCGGAGACTACCCCGCCTAATGCATCGTTGGAAACACGCCTTTTGGGCGCTCCTTTTTCCTCTCGGGCTAACCGCTCAAGTGGACGCGACGCAAGCGGAAGTTTCCACCAGCCGAATCCTCTTTGTTTTAGATGCCTCCAACTCCATGTATGGACGTTGGGACGAAGGAACCAAAATGGAGATTGCCCAACGGCTGATGTCCAGTATGCTGGATAGCTTATCCCAAGTGCCCAATCCCCAATTTCAGCTCGCCCTGCGGGTCTATGGCCACCAAAAGCCCGTTCCCCCGCAGGACTGCAATGACACGAAGCTGGAAGTAGGCTTTGCCGATAACAACTTGGGCCGTATTAAGCAAGTTATTCGGGGGCTCCGCCCCATGGGGACCACGCCCATCGCTCGTTCTATCCTGCGGGCCGACAATGATTTTCCCAAAGACTGTCCTACGGGGCACTGCCGAGATATTATTATTTTGATCACCGACGGAGTCGAAGCGTGTGATGAGGATCCCTGCGAGGCCTCTGCGATTCTTCAGAAGAAAGGGCGCGTCCTGAAACCCTTCGTCATTGGCGTCGGGCTCGACAAAGACCTCATCAAGGCCTTTGATTGCGTAGGCACCTACTATGATGCTAGCGACGAAAACACCTTCAAAAAGGCCCTAGGCGTCATCGTTACCCAAGCCTTGGACAACACCACAGGCCAAATCAACTTGGTGGATCAGTTTGGGAAGAATTCGGGCACCAATTTACCCATCCTACTGCGCAATGCGACGAGTCACTTGGTGGACCGCAGTATCATTCACACCATGAACTACCACAATCAGCCGGATACGCTACTCGTCGACCCCATTGTAACCTATGAAGGCACGGTCTACTCCATTCCCCCACGCCCGATTCATGAAACTCCCATGTATGCGGGAAAGCACAACCACTTAGCGGCAGATGTCGTTCAGGGTGGACTCAAGTTGACCATGCCTGGCCTCAAATTATCTCAAACTCCGCCGGTCGCCGTACTCCGTCACGTGGACGCCGTCGATATTCTCCATGTCCAAACTTTTAATAGCACCGTCACGTATATCGTCGACACGTATGACTTGGACATTCTCACGCTCCCCCGCATACGGCAGCGGATCACCCTGAAGCCCGGAACGACGCAAGAAATTACCATTCCGCCCGCAGGCGAAGTCACCATTCAACTGAAGTCGCCCGGCTTCGGTGCCATCTTTGCGATAGATGGCTCGGACTGGGAATGGGTCACCCCCTTGGACGAGCTTCAAACACGCCAACAATTTTCGTTGCAGCCAGGCACCTATAAAGTCATTTACCGCCCGAGAGCAGCACAACAAACCACCTATTCTAAAACTCAGACCTTCATCGTTTCGCCAGGGAGTTCCACCTTGGTTCGAATCCTTTAATTCTCTCTTATGCACCCCTATTCAGACTCAGGCAGCAAAGACACTCGTTCCGGATTTGGCGCAGGCCTACTCGAACTTGGCCGCACCAATCCCCAGGTCGTAGCCTTGTGCGCGGACTTAACTGGCTCCTTAAAAATGGATGCTTTCGCCGCTGAATTTCCCGAACGATTCTTCCAAACGGGTATCGCGGAAGCCCATATGATAGGTATGGCTGCCGGATTGACCATCGGAGGAAGGATTCCCTTTACAGGCACCTTTGCCAACTTCTCCACAGGCCGTGTCTATGACCAAATCCGTCAAAGCGTGGCCTATTCAGGGAAGAATGTGAAGATTTGCGCCTCCCATGCAGGCCTAACTTTAGGAGAGGACGGTGCCACGCACCAAATCTTAGAAGACATCGGCCTCATGAAGATGCTCCCCGGCATGACGGTCATCTCCCCCTGTGATTACAATCAAACCAAGGCCGCGACCATCACGATTGCCAAACACGATGGCCCGGTGTACTTGCGATTTGGCCGCCCCAAAGTGGCCAACTTCACCCCTGCCGACAAGCCCTATGTGATCGGTCAAGCCGATGTCCTGACCCGCGGTGGCGATGTGACGATTTGTGCGAACGGGCACCTTGTATGGGAGGCCCTGGAAGCGGCTAATGCATTGGAGAGCCAAGGCATTCATGCGGAAGTCATTAATTTTTCCACCATCAAGCCCTTGGATTTGGAGACCTTATTGGCCTCCGTCCACAAGACGGGCCGAGTGGTCACGGCGGAAGAGCACCAACGAAACGGCGGACTGGGCGACTCCATCGCTCAGGCCTTGGCCATGCACCGACCTACCCCCATGGAAATGGTCGCAGTGAACGATTCCTTCGGCGAAAGTGGCACCCCGGCGCAGCTTTTGACCAAGTACGGGTTGGATGCTGCCAACATTGTGGCCGCAGTCAAACGGGTGCTCAAACGTTAAACCTTTCTCCGCGGCGCGGCATCTTATCACTATGTCCAAGGCCACGGAAGAATCCATCCACGAAGCCTGGTCGTCGCATGCCTACGATCAGGCTTTTTCGTTGATGGCCCAGTGCTACGCTTCGGACTTTTATCGGACGGCCCTGCGCATTGTCCTGGACCATGCCACCGCTCAAGATGTCGTCCAAGAAGCCTCCGTGAAAATGTGGCGCGCCCTCCCAAAATTTAAAGGGGACAGCAAGTTTAGTACCTGGGCCTACCGCATCGTGGTGAATGAAGCACTCGGAACCTTGCGAAAGTCCAAAAACTTCCACCGCAGCCTCGATGGAGTGGACATCGGGGTACCTGATAGCCCATACTTTGAGGCGGACCGTCTACTGGCGGACCTCTACCGCGCCTTGGCCAACCTGCCCGAACGTCAGCGCCTCACCTTTCAGTTGCGCTATTTTGACGCCAAGCCCTATTCCGACATCTCCGAAATCCTCGGTACCAGTGTCGGCGGGCTCAAAGCCAATTACCACCATGCCGTAGAGCGTATTAAAAGGGAAATGCGCGAATTAAACCCTGATTATGACTTTGAATCCAATGAATAAGATGAGCAAGTACGACGGCATACATGTCCCTCCCGAGGCCCACCAGGATTTGGTGGCCCACATGATGGCTGCGATGGATATTTCCCAACGAACCGCCGTTCCTTCTTCACGTCGCCGGATTCGAACCCTCTCTTTGTGGGCCGCTTCGGTGGCCGCGCTTTGGGCCGTGGGGATCTTCCTGTTTACTGATCGCCCGGGTACCGAGTCCGACGTGTGGGTCACCGATGACCTGGCTTGGGAGGTCTTCCAGGCAGGGGAACTGGAACTCAGCGTGGATGAAGCCGCCGCCTTGCTCGATGAATCAGAACTCACTCAAATTTTAGCCGACCTAACCTACTAACCGATGCCCAAAATTGTCCTCTTCTCCCTCCTGACGCTATGGAGCACCCTGCCCGCCATCGCCCAAGGTCCTCCCACGGATGTCCGCGAACGCGTCGAAGCCGCCAAAGTGGGATTCATCACCCGTGAAGTCAAACTCACCCCAGACGAAGCGAAAGTTTTTTGGCCGGTCTACGAGTCCTTCCATGCCGAATTGCGCAGCGTCGAAAATGACCCCATGGACCGCGATCGCCGGGAAGCCATCACGGACGATGCAGAAGCCCTGAAGGTGCTCAAATCCATGGAAGCCACCGCCGAAAAGCGTGAAGCCATCCGGAAAAAATATCAAAAGAAATTCTTGGAAATCCTCCCCGCCCACAAGGTGCTGGCCTACTACTGCGCAGAGCGCGAATTTCAGCGACGCTTGAACGAGCGACTTCGCGAGGGACGTTCCGGAGGCGGGCGTCCGGGCGGCCCTGGAGGCCCTCCTCCGGGCTCGGGTGGACGCCGTCCAGGCGGGCCGGGTCCGCAGCGCGGATTCTAACCACGAGGGATCCCCTTTTCCATAGCCCCGTCGGTGCAAACCCTCGGGGCTTTCCTACCTTTGGCCCATGGACCTCCGGCAACTTTTTTTGCGTCACATCGCCCCCACGACGGAATCCCCCTTGGCTTTGGCTTTTAGCCGGGCGGAAGGGGTATTTCTGTACGATGCGGAAGGCCACGCCTACATGGATTTCATTTCGGGCATTGGCGTTTCCAACATTGGCCATAGCCATCCCGAGGTCGTCGCTGCCGTCCAAAAACAAGCTGCCGACTACATGCACCTGATGGTCTATGGGGAGTACATCCAACAGCCTCAAGTCGGCTATGCCCAGGCCCTCTGTGCCACCCTAGACCCTTCATTGGATTGCGTGTATTGGGGAAATTCCGGGGCGGAGGCCATCGAGGGCGCCTTCAAATTGGCCAAGCGCTGGACCGGACGTACCGAAATCTGTTCATTTCAAGGCAGCTACCACGGCTCAACCCAAGGCGCACTCTCGGCCATGGGCGACGAAACCTTCAAACGGGCCTATCGACCCTTGCTTCCTGACCACCGCATCCTGCCGTGGGCAGATGCCTCCGCCTTAGAACGCATCACCCCACGCACGGCCGCGGTCGTGGTCGAAATCATTCAGGCCGAATCGGGATACAAGCCAGTTCCTCCCGCCTATCTGTCCGCCCTCCAAGACCGTTGTCGCGCCATGGGCGCCCTGCTCATTGTGGATGAAATTCAAACGGGATTCGGTCGGTCCGGACATCTCTTTGCACACCAAGGGGTGGGAATCACTCCGGACATCCTTTGCCTAGGCAAAGCACTAGGTGGTGGAATGCCCTTAGGGGCCTTTATTGCTTCCGGCGAAAAAATGCAGAGCCTCGCCCAAAATCCCATGCTCGGGCACCTCACCACCTTTGGGGGGCATCCGGTTAGTTGTGCGGCGGGATGGGCGGCCTTTCACGTGTTGCAACGGGAAGGGTGGATCGAGGAAGTGGCCGCGAAGGAATCCCTCCTGCGCCGCGAACTCTCGCACCTCAGTGTAACGGGTAGCCTTTCAGGCCAAGGGCTGCTACTCGCTCTTCCCCTTGGAGATTTTGACCGGGTCCTCGCAGTGCAGCAAGAACTCATTCAACAGGGACTACTCACAGATTGGTTCCTATTCGAAAATCAAGCCCTCCGTTTGGCCCCGCCCCTCTCTATTTCTGAAGATGAACTTCTCCAAGCTTGCCGCGCTATTCGCCAAGCCATACCTTCACACCTATGAGCGCAGAACGTCCTTCTTCCAACAAGCAGAAACTCGTCAAAGGCATGATCTTCTTGTCGATCGCGTTTCCCTTTCTTTTTGCGGGTCCCGCCTTTTACTATTGGATTGGTGCACCCGCCTTGCGCGAGGGCGCCTGGGGATGGACCGCTTTTATCGTCGTCATGATGTTTTCAGCTGCCGCCTTTGCCGTGCGCGGCATCGCCTTGGTCCTGGACGGATTTTTCGACCACCAATAAAGCGAACTATAGTTTGTTTTTCCACCGGGCATAAAAAAAGCCGCCCCAAGGGGCGGCTTTCTTCGTTTTAAGCTTGTCCGGTTGGACCCCCAAATTGAATGGGGACATGCGGCTGTTCTGTCTCCGAGATAGGACCATGTAGCGCTTCGAAGCGCTGCACATTTTCCTCCATCGCACGGATCAAACGTTTCACATGTTGCGGAGTTAAAATCACACGAGCCTTCACCCGGGCTTTCGGTAATCCAGGCATCATTTGAATGAAGTCCAAGACAAATTCCGACGGCGAGTGGTTAATCACTGCGAGGTTGCTGTAGATGCCCTCAGCCATTTCTGGCGAAAGCTCAATTTGCAGTTGGTTTTCGGGCTCCGTGCTCATCATTAACTATTATTCTGCAGATTCTAGGTCCACGGTGTGACTCGCCATCATTTGCTCGTACTCGTCCTTGCTGCCTACGACCGAAGTGTAGTAGCGCTTAAGTCCCGTACCGGCAGGGATGCGGTGACCTACGATGACGTTTTCCTTTAAGCCATCCAAGGTATCTACTTTGGCTGCAATCGCTGCCTCGTTCAATACTTTGGTGGTCTCCTGGAACGACGCCGCAGAAACCCAAGACTTAGTCTGCAACGAAGCGCGTGTAATACCTTGAAGGATGAGCTTCGCGGTAGCCGACTGGGCATCACGTGCCTGAACCATGGCCTTATCAGCCCGTTTCAGTAGTGAGTTCTCATCGCGCAAACGGCGAGAAGAGATCATCATGCCTGGCTTGAGCGTATCGCTGTCGCCTGCGTCCTCCACAATCTTCTTATCGAAGATGCGGTCGTTTTCCTTGATGAAGTCCATGGTGTGCTCCAGGTGGCCTTCCAAGAACGAGGTGTCACCTCCGTCTACAATCTCCACTTTGCGCATCATCTGACGAACAATCACTTCGAAGTGCTTGTCGTTGATTTTCACGCCCTGGAGACGGTACACTTCTTGGATCTCATTCACGAGGTACTCCTGAACCGCCGTCGGACCTTGAATGGCCAAGATGTCGGCAGGGGTAATCGCTCCGTCACTCAATGGGGATCCAGCACGAACAAAATCATTCTCTTGCACCAAGATTTGCTTGGACAAGTTGATCAAGTACTTGCGCTGCTCACCCGTACGGCTTTCAATCATGATTTCGCGGTTACCGCGTTTGATCTTACCATAGGAAACCGTACCATCGATTTCAGCTACAACAGCGGGATTCGAGGGGTTACGAGCTTCAAACAATTCCGTCACACGGGGAAGGCCTCCGGTGATGTCACCAGATTTCGCGCCTTTGCGTGGAATCTTGACCAAGACCTTGCCCGACTTGATGACTTCGCCTTCGTCCACCATCAGGTGTGCGCCGACAGGCAGGGTGTAGTGCTTGATCTCATTGCCTTTTTTGTCAACCACTTGAAGCATGGGAACCAGCTTCTTACTGCGGCTTTCAGAAATGACTTTGTCTTGGAAACCGGTTTGCTCGTCGATCTCGACCTTGTAGGTCACGCCTTGGACAATATCCATGTAGGCAATCTTTCCGGCGTGTTCCGAGATGATGACCGCGTTATACGGGTCCCACGTACAAATCACGTCGCCTTTCTTCACTTTGGATCCGCCCTTCACGAGGAGGGTTGAACCGTAAGGAATGTTGGCGGTCATGATCGGAATACCCGTCTTGGAATCGACCACGCGCATTTCGCCCGTACGACCAATGACAATATCCGATTTTTCGCCGTCGGTTCCTTCGCTGGCGACCGTACGCACCTCCTCGTATTCGAGGATGCCGTCAAATTTGGCCATCAAGCTGCTGATTTCCGAAACGTTACCCGCCGTACCACCTACGTGGAAGGTACGGAGCGTCAGCTGTGTACCTGGTTCCCCGATCGACTGGGCAGCGATAACGCCAACCGCTTCGCCGGTTTGAACGCCTTTGGCCGTAGCCAAATTCCGTCCATAACACTTGGCACAGATGCCGCGCTTGCTTTCACAGGTCAAGGGTGAACGAACTTCCACAGATTCTACAGGGCTCGCTTCAATCTTGTCGGCAATGAGGTCCGAAATCATCTCGCCGTTGTGCACATATACTTCTCCGGTCAAAGGATCTATGACGGTGGCCAACGATACGCGGCCTGCAATGCGCTCCTTCAAAGTCTCGACGACTTCCTCGTTCTTTCGCAAGGAATAGATTTCCAAACCACGCAAGGTTCCGCAGTCGTCTTCGTTGACAATCACGTCTTGGGCGACGTCGTGAAGACGACGTGTCAAGTATCCCGCATCCGCCGTTTTCAAGGCCGTATCCGCCAGACCCTTACGGGCACCGTGAGTGGAAATGAAGTACTCCAAGATGGAGAGACCCTCCTTAAAGTTGGAGATAATCGGATTTTCAATGATCTCCCCGCCGGATGAACCCGACTTCTGGGGCTTGGCCATCAAACCACGCATACCGGAGAGCTGACGAATCTGCTCTTTCGATCCACGGGCTCCAGAATCCAACATCATGTAGATGGGGTTGAATCCTTGGCGGTCATTGATCAATTGGTTCATCGCCGCTTGGGTCAAACGCGCGTTGGCGTTGGTCCAGACGTCAATCACCTGATTGTATCGTTCGTTGTTGGTGATCAGACCCATGTTGTAGTTCATCAAGATGCCTTCCACTTCCGTGTTGGCGTCTTCGATCAGGCTGGTCTTGATTTCAGGAACCTGAATGTCACCCAAAGAGAAGGACAATCCACCGCGGAAGGCGTTGGAATAGCCCAAGTCTTTCATGTCATCCAAGAACTTCGCCGTACGAGGTACGTCCGTGCGGGTCAAGATGCGCGCAATGATGTCGCGGAGGGCCTTCTTCGTCAACAATTCATTGATGTAGCCGACCTCCTTGGGAACCACTTGGTTAAAGAGGACACGGCCCACGCTCGTTTCGATCACTTTGTAGACCAACTCATCATTGTCGCCGTCCACGAGGGTACGCACTTTCACAATGGCGTTCAAGTCCACGCGCTTCTCGTTGTAGGCAATATTCACTTCCTCCGCAGAGTAGAAGGTCATGCCTTCTCCTTTGACCGGGTCACCGGGAATATTGCGCTTGGCTTTGGTCATGTAATACAGACCCAAGACCATGTCTTGAGAAGGTACCGTGATGGGCGAACCGTTGGCCGGGTTCAAGATGTTGTGCGAGGCCAGCATCAAGATCTGTGCTTCCAAGATGGCAGCAGGGCCCAAGGGCAAGTGCACCGCCATCTGATCCCCGTCAAAATCCGCGTTAAATGCGGTACAGGTCAGAGGGTGCAGCTGGATGGCCTTTCCTTCAATCATTTTGGGTTGGAAGGACTGGATACCCAAACGGTGCAACGTCGGAGCTCGGTTCAGGAGAACCGGATGGCCCTTCATCACGTTTTCCAGGATATCCCAAACAACCGCTTCGCGCTTGTCGATGATTTTCTTCGCAGACTTCACCGTTTTCACGATTCCACGCTCAATCAACTTGCGAACGATAAATGGCTTGTAGAGTTCGGCCGCCATGTCCTTGGGAAGACCACATTCGTGGAGCTTCAAATCGGGACCGATCACGATGACCGAACGTGCCGAATAGTCCACACGCTTACCTAGCAGGTTTTGGCGGAAACGACCCTGCTTGCCCTTCAAGCTATCGCTCAAGGACTTCAAGGGACGGTTGCTTTCCGTCTTGACCGCGCTAGCTTTGCGCGTATTGTCAAACAAGCTGTCGACCGACTCCTGCAACATGCGCTTTTCATTGCGCAAAATCACTTCCGGGGCCTTGATCTCCAGCAAGCGCTTCAAACGGTTGTTGCGAATGATCACACGGCGGTAGAGGTCGTTCAAATCCGAGGTAGCAAAGCGACCACCATCCAAGGGCACCAAGGGGCGCAATTCGGGCGGAATCACGGGGACGACCTTGATGATCATCCACTCGGGCTTGTTCTCCAAGCGTGCATTGGCATCGCGCATGGCTTCGACCACTTGCAAGCGCTTTAAGGCCTCTTGCTTACGCTGCTGTGAGGTCTCACGGTTCGCGCGGTCACGCAAATCGTAGGACATGGCATCCAAATCCAAACGCTGGAGCAACATCAACAAAGCCTCCGCACCCATCTTCGCGATGAACTTGTTGGGGTCGTTGTCGTCCATGTATTGATTTTCCATGGGCAAGCGGTCTTGGGCGTCGAGGTATTCCTCTTCGGTCAAGAACTGCATGTGCTCAAATGGATTGCCTTCATTATCGACCGCCGCACCCGTCTGAATGACGATGTAACGCTCGTAATAAATAATCATGTCCAATTTCTTGGTTGGAATACCCAAGAGATATCCCAATTTGTTCGGCAAGGAACGGAAGTACCAAATGTGCGCTACTGGCACCACCAAGTTGATGTGGCCAATGCGCTCACGACGCACTTTCTTTTCTGTCACCTCTACGCCACACCGGTCACACACGATGCCCTTGTAGCGGATGCGCTTGTATTTACCACAGGCACATTCGAAATCCTTCACAGGACCGAAAATGCGCTCGCAGAACAAGCCGTCGCGCTCGGGTTTGTGTGTGCGATAGTTGATCGTTTCGGGCTTCAGCACTTCACCGCTGGAGCGCTCCAAAAGGAATTCAGGAGAGGCCAATCCAATGGTGATGGAGTTAAAGCTTCCTGAGGTTTGCTGTTCGATTTTTCGCATGGTATTCTAAATGAGGTTCCCGGGGGATCGGATTAGTCTAAGGATACTTTTAAGCCAAGGCCTTGCAACTCATGCAGCAAGACATTGAAGGATTCAGGAATACCTGGCTCAGGCATCCGGTCGCCCTTCACAATGGCCTCGTAGGTCTTCGCACGTCCAACGACGTCGTCCGACTTCACCGTCAAGATTTCACGCAGGATGTTGGAGGCGCCAAATGCTTCCAATGCCCAAACTTCCATCTCACCAAAACGCTGTCCTCCAAACTGTGCCTTACCACCCAACGGCTGTTGTGTGATCAAAGAGTATGGTCCGATGGAACGTGCGTGCATCTTGTCGTCCACCATGTGGCCGAGTTTCAACATATAAATGACACCGACCGTCGCTTTTTGATCAAAAGCTTCGCCGGAACCACCATCGTACAATTGCGTGTGGCCAAACATGGGAAGTCCCGCAGCATCTGTGTATTGCGTGATTTCATCCAGCGTCGCTCCGTCAAAGATTGGCGTCGAGAATTTCTGGCCGGTCTTCATGCCTGCCCAACCCAGCACGGTCTCATAGATCTGACCGATGTTCATACGAGAAGGTACACCAAGGGGATTCAGTACGATATCCACGGGCGTGCCGTCCTCCAAGAAAGGCATATCCTCTTGACGGACAATCTTGGCGACAATACCCTTGTTACCGTGACGTCCGGCCATCTTATCACCCACCTTCAGCTTGCGCTTCTTGGCGATGATGACTTTGGCCATCTTCACGATGCCTGCGGGCAATTCGTCTCCTACACTGATCGTGAACTTTCGGCGGCGGTTTACACCGGCTACGTCGCTGACCTTAATCTTGTAGTTGTGCAACAAGTTGTCGATGAGTTTATTCTTCTCATCGTCTGTGGTCCACGTACCGCCCGTCAGGTGCGTATAGTCCTCTACGGCGTTCAAAACTTTCAAAGTGAACTTGGTGCCTTTGGGGATCACCTCTTCGTTCAAGTCGTTGGTCACGCCTTGAGCCGTCTTACCGCTTACCAATTTGGCCAATTTCTCGATAAAGGTGGTGCGGATTTCTTCCAACTGAGTGGCGAATTCCAATTCCAACGCTTCCAATTCCTCCTTGTCGCGGACACGCTGACGCTTGTCCTTCATGCTGCGGCTGAAGAGCTTCTTATCAATCACCACTCCACTCAAGGAAGGAGAAGCCTTTAAGGATGCGTCTTTGACGTCACCCGCCTTGTCACCAAAGATGGCGCGCAAGAGCTTCTCTTCGGGAGAGGGATCGCTTTCCCCTTTCGGAGTAATCTTACCAATCAGGATATCGCCTGGATTGACTTCGGCACCGATACGGATAATTCCGTTTTCGTCCAAGTCCTTCGTCGCTTCTTCACTGACGTTAGGAATATCGGCGGTCAATTCCTCCATGCCCAACTTGGTGTCGCGCACGTCGAGGGTGTACTCGTCGATGTGGATAGAGGTAAAGATGTCTTCGCGAACAACGCGTTCGTTGATTACAATGGCATCCTCAAAGTTGTATCCTTTCCAAGGCATGAAGGCCACTAGCAGGTTGCGACCCAAAGCCAGCTCACCACCTTGCGTTGCGTAGCCTTCACACAACACCTGACCCAAGTCGACACGCTCTCCCGCGGAGACGATGGGCTTCAGGTTAATCGTCGTGCTTTGGTTGGTCTTCAAGAATTTGGTCAAAGGATACGATTTGATGGCTGGCTCAAAGCTGACCAATTCCTCGTCCTCTGTGCGATCGTATTCGATCACAATCTCATTGGCATCTACATAGCGAACGGTACCAGGACCTTCCGCATTAACCAGCACACGCGAGTCGTGGGCCACCTGACGCTCCAATCCGGTACCCACAATCGGGGCTTCGGGGCGGAGCAAAGGCACCGCCTGACGCATCATGTTGGATCCCATCAACGCCCGGTTTGCGTCATCGTGTTCCAAGAAAGGAATCAGCGAGGCCGAAATCGAGGCAATCTGGTTGGGGGCTACGTCCATCAAATCGACCTTGGCAGGCTCTACGACAGGGAAATCTCCCTCGTCTCGCGCCTTGATTCGGTCATTGACAAATGTGCCATTTTGGTTCAACGGGGCATTAGCCTGAGCAATGACCTTATCCTCCTCTTCCTCAGCAGAGAGGTATACGGGAGCCGTGGTCAACTTCACTTGACCCGCTTCAACCTTACGGTAGGGCGTTTCAATGAAGCCCATGCCGTTCACCTTGGCATAGACACACAATGAAGAGATCAAACCAATGTTGGGTCCTTCAGGCGTCTCAATGGGGCAAAGGCGTCCGTAGTGCGTATAGTGTACGTCACGTACCTCGAAGCCTGCGCGTTCACGGCTCAAACCACCGGGTCCGAGGGCGGACAAACGGCGCTTGTGCGTGATTTCAGACAAGGGGTTCGTCTGGTCCATGAATTGGCTCAGCTGGTTCGTTCCGAAGAAGGAATTGATGACCGAGCTCAACGTCTTAGCATTGATCAAATCAATCGGCGTAAATACCTCGTTATCGCGCACGTTCATTCGCTCACGGATGGTACGAGCCATGCGGGCTAAGCCTACGCCAAATTGGTTGGCCATCTGCTCACCCACTGTACGAACACGGCGGTTAGACAAGTGATCAATATCGTCGATCTCCGCCTTGGAGTTGATCAACTCAATCAAATACTTAATGATTGAGATGATGTCCTGCTTGGTCAATACTTGCTTCTCTTTCTCGATTTCGAGATTGAGCTTCTTGTTCAAGCGGTAACGACCCACTTCACCCAAGCTGTAGCGCTGCTCGGAGAAGAAGAGTTTATCAATGATGCCCCGCGCGGTCTCCTCATCCGGTGGTTCAGCATTGCGCAGTTGACGATAAATGTGCTCCACGGCCTCGATTTCCGAGTTCGTGGGGTCTTTCTGCAACGTATTGTAAATGATGGAGTATTCTCCCTCAATGATGTCTTCTTTGTGCAACAAAATCGTCGCGACTTCGGCCTCAAAGATCATGTCGACATGCTCCTTCTCCAGGATAGTGTCGCGATCGAGGATTACCTCGTTGCGTTCGATGGACACAACCTCTCCGGTATCTTCATCCACGAAGTCTTCGATCCAGCTCTTCAAGACACGTGCCGCCAATTTGCGGCCTACGGTGCGCTTGAGGCCTGCTTTCGAAACTTTCACTTCTTCGGCCAGGTCAAAAATCTCCAAGATATCCTTGTCGCGTTCGTAACCGATCGCACGGAAAAGGGTGGTCACGGGCAACTTCTTCTTCCGGTCGATGTACGCGTACATGACGTTGTTGATGTCCGTGGCAAATTCAATCCAGCTACCCTTGAATGGGATGACACGCGCGGAGTACAACTTCGTGCCGTTCGCGTGGAAGCTTTGGCCAAAGAAGACACCGGGCGAACGGTGAAGCTGGGAAACGATCACACGCTCGGCTCCATTCACAATGAATGTGCCGCGTGGAGTCATGTACGGGATGGTTCCCAAGTACACATCCTGGACGATGGTCTCAAAGTCCTCGTGTTCGGGGTCCGTACAGTAAAGTTTAAGACGTGCCTTGAGAGGTACGCTGTAGGTCAGCCCGCGCTCGATGCATTCCATCTCGCTGTAACGGGGGGGGTCTACAAAATAATCGATGAATTCCAGTACAAACTGGTTGCGGGAATCCGTAATGGGGAAGTTTTCATTGAAGGTCTTAAACAAGCCTTCATTTGACCGATTTTCCGGTTTGGTATCGATCTGAAAAAAATCCCGGAACGACTTGATTTGGATATCAAGAAAATCCGGGCAATCCGCCTGTGCGAAGGTTGAGGAGAAATTGATTCGCGATTGAACGTGCGCCATGGAGCTCGACAGATTGATGAATATGATTTGAAATACGAAAAGGTTTAGGCCTTGAAACAGCGTTTCAAGGGCCTAAACCTGAGTGGTTGACAGGGCTCTTACTTGAGCTCTACTTCAGCACCAGCCTCTTCAAGTTGCTTCTTGAGGGCTTCTGCTTCGTCTTTGCTAACGCCTTCCTTGATAGGAGCAGGAGCAGCATCAACGGCGTCCTTCGCTTCTTTCAAGCCAAGTCCAGTCAATTCTTTAACGACCTTCACAACGGCCAACTTAGAAGCGCCAGCGCTCTTAAGAATGACGTCGAAAGAAGTCTTCTCTTCAGCAGCCGCGTCGCCACCGCCAGCAGCGGGACCAGCAGCTACAGCTACAGCCGCAGCAGCGGGCTCGATGCCGTATTCTTCTTTGAGGTAGTTTGCGAGTTCATTAACTTCTTTTACGGTCAGGTTGACCAAAGAGTCTCCGAGGTTTTTGATATCAGCCATTTTGGTTGAGTTTGAGATTTCTAATTAAAAAAGCACGTAGTTGGAAGCGTGAGTGCGTACAGGGGTTAGGAATTGCGCTCTTCCAGCGCCTTGATCAAACCAGCGATGGTTTGACCACTGCCAGCCTGGAGTCCCGAAATAACATTCTTCATTGGGCTCTGCAAAAGCAGGATAACGTCCCCAATCAATTCGTTCTTCGACTTCAAGCTAGTCAATGCATCAAGCTGAGTATCACCAATAAAAATGGCTTCCTCGACATAGGCTCCTTTCAAGATGGGCTTGGGGCTCTTCTTGCGGAATTCCTTGATCAATTTAGCGGGGGCATTGCCTGCCTCTGCCATCATGATGCTTGAGTTGCCCTTGAGGACGTCAGAGAGTTCACCAAAATCTTTGGTGGAGCGCTCCATGGCCTTCTTCAAGAGGGCGTTCTTGACCACGGTCATTTTGATGTCGGCTTTGTGGCAGGCACGACGCAAGTTGCTCGTGTTTTCTGCATCCAATCCGGCAATGTCCGTGATGTACACCGTCGCGGTAGATTCTAGCGCAGCGGTGAGATCTTCGATCAGTTGATTCTTTTCTTCGCGGGTCATAGGACTATCGCATTATGCGTTTTTGGCTTCAACGGGAACACCTGGGCCCATGGTGGGGCTTAATGTGATGCTCTTGAAATAGGTGCCCTTGGCAGAGGTAGGCTTCAAACGAACCAAGGTTTTGATAACTTCGTCCGCGTTCTCTCTGATTTGATCTGCCGTGAAAGACACCTTGCCGATACCGGCATGTACGATGCCATAACGGTCCACCTTAAAGTCAATTTTACCAGCCTTCACTTCGGCAACCGCTTTGGCTACATCCATGGTGACCGTACCAGACTTGGGGTTAGGCATCAAGCCGCGGGGGCCAAGAACACGGCCCAAAGGACCGAGTTTACCCATCGCTGCGGGAACGGTGATGATCACATCAATATCCGTCCATCCGCCCTTGATCTTCTCCAAGTACTCATCCATACCGACGTAATCAGCCCCTGCCTCTTTTGCTTCAGCCTCCTTATCGGGAGTAACCAAGGCCAAGACGCGGATAGACTTACCCGTTCCGTTGGGGAGGCTAACCACACCGCGCACCATTTGATTGGCTTTACGGGGGTCCACACCCAAACGAACCGCCAAGTCGACAGATCCATCAAATTTGGTGGTGCTTACTTCTTTGACCAAGGAAGAAGCCTCGTCCAAAGAATACAATTTGCCGGGAACAATTTTCTCCTCAGCGGCTTTTTGCTTTTTTGTCAATTTTGCCATGATTCAGAGAATTAATTGTTGCTCGGTTTGGTTCCGGTTACGGTCAAGCCCATGCTTCGAGCAGTTCCCGCGACCATTGACATCGCCGAGTCCATTGTGAAGCAATTCAGGTCTACCATTTTATCTTCAGCAATCGCTTGAACTTGAGCCCAGGTTACCTTGCCCACTTTCTCGCGGTTAGGTACTCCGGATCCGCTCTTTAGCTTCGCCGCTTCCAATAATTGAACAGCCACTGGGGGTTGCTTTACGATGAAATCAAAAGACTTGTCTGTATATACCGTAATAACTACGGGCAACAGCTTGCCTTGCTTTTCCTGCGTACGTGCATTGAACTGCTTGCAGAATTCCATGATGTTGACACCCTTCGCACCCAAGGCAGGACCTACGGGAGGAGAGGGGTTTGCGGCACCACCACGAACTTGCAGCTTGATCATCGCACTGATTTCTTTCGCCATATTCTGTTGTTCGTATTTGCTTTATTTGACAGCTTGTTGTGTTCGTTCGCAGTTGGAAGCTCTGCTTCGGAACGGACGGGAGCTCACACCGTTTTAACTTTCTTTTTCTACTTGCATGAAGCTCAGCTCCAGCGGGGTGCGCCGGCCAAAAATCTTGACCATCACTTCCAGCTTTCGCTTGTCTTCGTGAATTTTTTCGACGGAGCCAACGAAATCGCGGAACGGGCCGTCGATCACCTTGACTGATTCTCCTAAGACGAATGGAATGGTGACCTGCTCCGCAGATTCCGCCAATTCATCCACCTTGCCCAACATGCGATTGACTTCGCTGAGGCGCAAGGGGGTCGGCTCACCACCTTTGGTCTCTCCCAAGAAACCAATGACGCCGGGAATATTCTTGAGGGTGTGCACCAGCTCACCCGTCAACACGGCTTCCACCATGATGTAGCCCGGGAAGAAGTTGCGCTCTTTGAGCACTTTCTTTCCGTTGCGGATTTGGTACACCTTTTCAGTTGGAATCAACACTTGACCCAATAAGTCAGACATGCCCGTACGAGCCATCTCCGTCTCAATGTAATGCTTGGTCTTGGTTTCCTGGCCACTAATAGCCCGAACCACATACCATTTCATTCCTTCGATTACACTCATCGTATTAAGCAAAGAGGGTATATACGAAGTCAAACACTTGGGTAATCACTTTATCCATGGCAAAAATGGCCAAAGCAAAAACCAACGAACCTGCAATCACCACGAGGGTACTCTTTTGCAAGCTGATCCATGTAGGCCAAGTCACGCGGTGCATGAACTCGGAGTAGGAGTCTTTGAGATATTGACGAATATTTTCCATGGGTTTCCCTAGGTTAAACGTTGATTGCACGGGTGGAGAGATTCGAACTCCCATCAATGGTTTTGGAGACCACTATTCTACCCTTGAACTACACCCGTAGATGGAAAAAGGCATCCCGGAAAATCCGGGATACCTTACTTCCTTCTTTGATGTACAATTACCCGATGATCTCAGTAACCTGACCAGCCCCTACAGTGCGACCTCCTTCGCGGATAGCGAAACGGAGACCCTTGCTCACTGCAACGGGAGCGATCAAGTGTACGTCGATAGACAAGTTGTCACCTGGCATAACCATCTCTACTCCAGCGGGGAGCATGATTTCACCTGTAACGTCTGTCGTACGGAGATAGAACTGAGGGCGGTACTTGTTGTGGAAAGGAGTGTGGCGTCCACCTTCTTCCTTCTTCAAGATGTAGACCTCAGCCTTGAATTTGCTCGCAGGCTTTTGTGAGCCTGGCTTGCAGATAACCATACCGCGGCGGATGTCCGCCTTATCGATACCGCGCAACAACAGACCTACGTTGTCACCTGCTTCGCCACGATCCAAGATCTTGCGGAACATTTCAACACCCGTTACAGTCGACGTCAATTTCTCGTCACCGAATCCGATGATTTCCACGCCGTCACCCGTCAAAGCTACACCCGTTTCGATACGACCGGTAGCAACCGTTCCACGTCCCGTAATGGTGAATACGTCTTCGATAGGCATCAAGAAAGGCTTGTCGATTTCGCGCTCAGGCTCTTCGATCCACGCATCTACAGAGTTCATCAACTCCATGATGGTGTCTACCCACTTCTGCTCACCGTTCAAACCACCGAGGGCCGAACCTTGGATCACAGGCGTGTTGTCGCCGTCGTACTTGTAGAAAGTCAACAAGTCACGGATTTCCATTTCGACCAACTCGAGGAGTTCCTCGTCATCGACCATGTCCACTTTGTTCATGAACACGACGATACGGGGTACACCTACCTGACGCGCTAGCAAGATGTGCTCGCGAGTCTGGGGCATAGGACCGTCCGTAGAAGCCACTACCAAAATAGCGCCGTCCATTTGGGCAGCACCCGTAACCATGTTCTTTACATAGTCAGCGTGACCAGGGCAATCCACGTGAGCATAGTGGCGGGCCGCCGTTTCATACTCTACGTGAGCTGTGTTGATCGTGATACCACGCTCTTTTTCCTCCGGAGCGGCATCGATCGAATCGAAGCTACGCGCCTTAGAAAGACCTGCATTCGCCAAAACCGTAGTGATGGCGGCCGTCAAGGTTGTTTTACCGTGGTCAACGTGACCGATGGTACCGATATTCAAGTGCGGTTTGTTACGCACGAAATTCTCCTTTGCCATTTGTTTTAAGATTAAGTGATTGAACCCAAAGAAAGAAGTCATTGATTGAGCCAATGAGGGGAATTGAACCCCTGACCTTTTCCTTACCAAGGAAACGCTCTACCCCTGAGCTACATCGGCTGATGTGTCATGAGCGGAAGACGGGGTTCGAACCCGCGACCCTCAGCTTGGAAGGCTGATGCTCTACCAACTGAGCTACTTCCGCGTTTGTGTTGTGGGAGTGGATGGACTCGAACCAACGATGTCTTCCGACGACAGATTTACAGTCTGCTGCAATAGCCACTATGCGACACTCCCAGTTTTGATATGCCCTAAAAAATTGACGTCATGCTTGGTTGAGCTTCGAGCCAGCAGAGGGACTCGAACCCCCGACCTACTGATTACAAATCAGTAGCTCTACCAACTGAGCTATGCTGGCAAAAAGTGAAGGACAAGCGGTCCCAAGCAGTGCGTCAAAAAAGAACGTTGCTGCATAGCAGCTTTCCCGCTATTTTCAAACGGACTGCAAATGTAGAAAATAAAAGGATGTCTACAAGCGGTCTTTAGCGCTTTTTCAAAGACAAGTTTTTCCCCTTGCTGCGCTTCACAATTCGGCGGAGCGCTAGCATGGCTAAACTCACGGATTTCTCGAAGGTCTTGGCCTCCTTTTTGACGACCACTTCCTTGCCAGGGAGGTGAATACATACTTCGGCTATCTTGTTCTCATGAAGGTGGTTGTTGTCCAAGCGCAAGAAAACCGTGGCCTTAGACACACGGTCAGATACCTTGGTCACCGTTTCCACTTTGGTTTGGATATAAGAGAGAAGGCGCTCGCTGGCTTTGAAGTGAACGGAATGGACTGCAACATTCATAGGTCAAGAATTTTACCTGCACCCTATCGGCCTTTGGGATGCGATTGATGATATACACGCTTCAACTGCTCCATGGAAGCATGCGTGTATATCTGCGTGGCCGACAAATTCGCGTGACCCAAGAGGCTGCGAATCGCAGATAGATCTGCTCCCATGTCTAGCAAATGCGTGGCAAACGTATGCCGCAAGATGTGCGGACTCTTTGTCTCGACAGTGCTAGTCCCTTGAAGATACGAATGAACGATGCGATAAACAAGTCTTGGAGGCAAGGGCTTTCCCGATTCCAAGGAAAACACGGGGGCGGCGGGTGCCATCGCCGGCCATGCTTGGAGGTGCGCTTCATACGCCTCCGCCCAAGCGGGAAGAACGGGCAGCTGACGTTCTTTGTTTCGCTTGCCCAAAACCCGAATCACGCCTTCGCGCACATCGACATCGCCGTGCTTGAGGCCGATCAACTCTGCCCGCCGAAGGCCAAACGCATAGAGGGTAAAGAGCAAGAATTGATCGCGCTGCCCTTCCCGGGTGGCGGGAAAGAGGGCGGGTTCCAGCAGGGCTTCCACTTCGTCGGTGGTGAGTGCGCGGACCAGGCGCTTCTTTTCTTTGAGCGCCGGAATCCCCAGCGCCGGGTTGCGCGTCGCCCCCATAGACTGCTCGGCAAATCGGTAGAACGAACGCAGCGTCGACAGCTTTCGGTTCACGGAGCGAGCGTCCATGCCCCGATCGACCATGTTTGCGACCCAAGCGCGCACATGGCTTCGGTCCGCCTCTAACAGGTCTTCCATGCCTACATGCCACTCAAGAAAGACTACCCACTGACTCATGTCTGAAACATAGGCCTCCACCGTCGCGGGAGACAAGCGGCGCTCTAGGGCGAGGTATTCGGCGTAGGATTCGAGCATAGAGACGGATAAAAAAAAGCCCCGAGAAGATAGAACTTCTCGGGGCAGTATCGAATAGGGAACCGGATTATTCGGCTTCCTTGATGCGCAAATTCTGCACGTAGGCCGCTTTGATAAATTCTTCGCGACGGGAAATAGAGGGTTTGGTAAACGCTTGGCGCTTGCGCAATTGGCGCATCGTCTGCGTACGGTCAAACTTCCGCTTGAAACGCTTCAGCGCGCGGTCGATGCCTTCTCCTTCTTTAACTTGAATAACTAACATACTTGAGTCACCTCCTCTCTTTAGGGTGGCAAATGTAGTGCAAATTATAGCACTCCCCCTACCCTCCCAGTATTTTTCACGGCGCGCGCAATTGGAAGTATCTCGGAATCCACACCTGCTGAAGGGAATCGAAGGGCGCGAGGGCGAAGACCTCTTCCCACGTGCGCACAGGGCGGATGCGCGATTGAAAGCGGTGGACGGCTTGAATTTGGGCCGAGCGCCACAAGGGATGGGCATACCACGATTCCAATTCTAAGGCAGGCAAAGCTTGGCGCGGCGGGACGACCCACTTCCACTCCCATCGCGTGTCCAGCCAGCCCTCTTTGGCGGCAATGGCGGAGTCCATCCCTCCCCAGCGTTCTCTTTGAGCGACAAAGCGGTCCGCCTTCCAACGGGGCCAGAACCCGGCAAGCCAGTCGGCCGAAACCGTATCACTCCGAACGAACTCAGGCGCGGGTACCGTTCGCATGGAATCCCGAGGGTAGGACTTCCAGGAAGGAGGGCCTTGACGGTGGTACGGGGGCGGTTCGGTTCGAATCGGCGATTCTGCGATGTCCGCCTCCGCCTCCCAAGCCACCCATCCTGCCCAGGACGGTTCTTGGTTTCGTTGGTACCTATTTAAAATGAAAAGGGCGAGGAAAATCCCCGCCCAAGCCATTGTGGTAAACCATTCCGTTCGGCTCATTCCAAATCGTTGTCCTCGTAGGAGTCTGGTTCGGAATTTGGAGGCGTACGAAGCACCTTCAAGAAGAAATATCCCGTGATACAGGTGACGGTGACCTGCGTAATGACCATCATCCAAAATGCGCTAGTACTCATGATTCGTTGTTTGTTCGGTTCATAGAGGCACGCCATACGAGCGCACTAATAAAGATAAATAGGCCGATCAACATGAACCGGGCTAGATGAATGTAAAAAATATCATTCAAGAATGATCCCGATGCGATGGGCTGGCCCGCCGTGATGACTTCGCCCTCGCGGACCATGGGCGCTTGGTCGTCTTCGGTAAAGACATACATCGCCGCGATCTCCTCGGGCGCATCCGTTTCGTGCACGATGACGGCAAAGCCTTCCTCTTGGGTTTGGAGTTCCACCACCCCCGCGTGTTCGGTTTCAAAGTGGTCTGCAAAGGATACCCGGTTATAGGGGCGACTCATATTCATCGCCCGACCAATAATGGATCCTTCGTCCAGTTCCCAGCCATTTTCGAGGGCGTTCGCGTAATCGTTGTTCTTGGGGGTGATCAGGCTCATCACAAAGATGACCAGCAAGATGGTCGGTGTGACAAACTTGATGATGGGTTTGTAAATGCGCGGCAGGGTAATGTCCGAACCGGCGTTGATTTCATCCCAGCCCTTGTCGATGCCGAAGACCCACGAGAAGAGTATAGATTCGGCCAGTGCAAAGATGACAATGCCGACGGTGGCCCCCCAATAATCATATTGGTCAAAGACACCCTCATTGTAAAATAATACCGTGGGCAGTCCCATGACCAAGGTGACCAAACCAAAGGTCATGGCGGATTTCTTGATGCTGAAGCCAAATTCGTCCTGCATAAAGCCCATCCACGGTGTACCCATCGCCAAAGAGCTGGTGATGCCCGCAAAGAAGAGCAAGCCAAACCACATCACTCCGGCCAGGGTTCCCAAGGCGACCCCCCACTTTCCGAAGAGGAAGGGCATCGTTTGGAAGGCCATGGAGAAGCCGGCGTTTTCTTTCACCCAATCCAGACCCAGGTAACCGACGGCAATCGGGATCACAATGGAGGCGCCCAACACGATCTCCACGAAACCATTCATCCAACCGGCGGTCATCGCATTGAGCGCGATGTCGTCCTTCGGGCGAACATAGGCCGCATAGCAATGGATGGTTCCCATGCCCACGGAGAGAGTGAAGAAGATTTGTCCTGCGGCTGCGAGCCACACATTAAAGTTGGTCAAAGAGTCAAATTGGGGCTCCCACAAGAAGTTTAGGCCCAAGGAGGAATCGCAGTCCAAACATCCCTCTGAAGCGCCCGAAGCGCCCAGGGTTAGGGCCCGAATCGCCAAGAATACGCCGAAGAGGATCAGCAGAGGCATGCCGATTTTGGCCACTTTTTCCACCCCGCCTTTGAGGCCTTTGGAGAGAATCCAGGTATTGAGAACGAGACAGAGCACGTAGAAGAAGACCGCTTCGTAAGGAATACCCAGGGTGTTTTGCGATATGTCCACGTAGGTGGTAAAGAAGGCCGCGACCTCCGTTTGGCTCATGCCGGTAAAGGTTTGGGCCAAGGAGTGGAAGACATAGGACAAAGTCCAGCTTTCGATGTAGCAATAGTAGGCCGCCACCGCGATGTTGGTGTAAATCCCAAATACGCCGAAGTAGCGCCAGAATTTGCGTCGACCCATCGAGCCGAGGATAAAGGGCGTGGAGTGGTTGCCGGACTTCCCGCCATAGCGACCGGAGGACCATTCAATCCACAGCAAGGGAATCCCCATGAGGAGAAAACAAACGAGGTAGGGAATGATAAAGGTGCCTCCCCCGTTTTGGACGGCTTGTACCGGGAATCGAAGGAAGTTTCCTAGTCCCACGGCATTTCCTGCCATAGCGAGAATGAGGCCCACCCGTGAACCCCATGATTGTGTTTCTGAACTCATGTTTTTTGGATATCCCTCAAATATAGGGAATCACATCCAAGACCTCCTGCAAAGTATGGGGGGCGAAGCCTAAATCTTTTTGGGCCTTCCGAATGTCAAAGCCCGTTATGGGGGGGCGCTTGGCGGGTTGCCCCAAGGTGGCGCTGTCCACTCGGTCCATCAGACTAACGTCATAGCCGCCATGGGCCGCTACCCGCTCCACCAGGGCATAGATGGTCATTGTTTCCGGGCCAGAAAGGTGGTAAATCCCCGTGGCGCCTTTTTCGGCGATGAGCAGGCAGCCCTCCGCCAAATCCATGGACCACGTCGGGCTCCGCACTTGGTCATCGACCACGCGAATGCGCTCTCCACGTTGGAAGGCCCCCCGCGCCCATAGGATGATGTTGCTACGGCTCAACCCGGGCACATAGCCAATGACCAGCACAGTGCGCGCGATGGACCACGGGCAGGTGGCCGCCCGCACGAGCGCCTCTGCATCGGCTTTGGATTGCCCATAAACCGACAAAGGATGGGCCGCGGCCTCTTCGGTGTATGGACCCGCCGTCCCGTCAAAAATGAAGTCCGTACTGATGAAAATGAGGTGCGCCCCCACCGCTTCGCAGGCCGCAATGCAGTGGGCCGTCGCATCCACATTGAGTTGTTGGCAGAGGTCTGGTTGACGTTCGCAATCATCCACTTGGGTCATCGCCGCCCCGTGGATCACCACATCGGGCCGAAAGGCCGCAAAGGCCCGCGCATAGTCTTCGGGCGACGTCGTATCGAGGACTTCGTACACCGCTCCTTGCAAATCGCCCCGCACCACCCCGCGACCTGTCGCGCAGAGATCAAAGCGGCCCTGGTTTGCATGCAAGAGGGATTGGCCCAACAGGCCGTTCGCCCCCGTAATGAGAATGCGCTTTTTCATGCCTCGGCAGGCCAATGGGTTTGCATGTCCGCCACCAAGCGCTCTGCCTCGGCGGCCGCCGCTTCCGCAAAATCATCCCCAGCACTGGCATAGAGAATGCCCCGGGAGGAATTAATCAGAAGGCCCAGATCACCGGATATCGCCCCAGCGCGCATGACTTCTTCGACCGTTCCGCCTTGGGCCCCGACACCGGGAACCAAGAAGAAGTGTTCGGGAAGTTGAGCCCGGACTGAAGCGAGGCCTTCGGGGCGGGTCGCACCGACGACGACCATCCACTGCTCCGGAGACATCCAAGTACGGTAAGCATCCAAGACATGGGCATAGAGCGGACGGCCATCAGCCATGGACTGAAGCTGAAAATCGTTGGCCCCGGGGTTGCTCGTAAGGCCCAAGGCGATGCCCCATTTTCCGGGTAGCGCAAAAGGCTGCAAGCTATCCTGGCCCATGTACGGAGCCACGGTGATGGCATCAAAGCCCAGTTCATTCAAAATACCCTGGGCGTACTTCGTGGCGGTATTGCCAATATCGCCTCGCTTGGCGTCGGCAATGCTCAAATGATGGGGGTAGCTGCGTAAATGATCGGCCACCCGAGCCAAGGCCTGCCAACCCCCAATCCCCAGGGCTTCGAAAAAGGCCAAATTTGGTTTGTAGGCCACGGCATAGGGCGCGGTGGCATCAATGATGGCACAGCAAAAATCGGCCAAGCCCTCGGCCGTGCGGGGAAAATGCGCCGGCATTTTGTCCATGTCTGGATCCAATCCGACGCAGAGGACGGATTTCTTCGCTTGAATTTGGGCAATCAATTGGGCTCGTGTCATTCTCCACTTCCTTCTTTGAGGCGCTCCGCATTCTCTGCC